>JAEEGI010009260.1_pt1 | contig 21603 bp, 16 predicted proteins | sample 8958751 | NCBI WGS metagenome assembly JAEEGI01 (sample SAMN16246545, study PRJNA631951) | gut metagenome | biome: gut microbiome; feature: rumen; material: KS-attached | host: Bos | place: Iran: Karaj | collected 2018-10 | reverse complement strand
GTAGACCACAGCAAGGCCAGCGGCCTTGAATTGAGGTAACCCCACGGCGCACAGGCCGTAGGCCTCGTGTGGCGTGGGGAGAGTGGCCGTCCATGAACGGGCCTCGAACGAGGGCCAATCTCGTCAGGCGGTACTCATTCCATTCTACCTCGGCATTCTGCAAGTGTTTGCGGTATTCATCTCACGCCCGCGTTGCTGATGACGATGTGATAGATGGCTGTGACAACACTCATGATATAACAGTTTTAGACGGCAAGAATACGATAAAACCGACAAAACAGCAAACGGTGGTCGCCTAAAGATATTGGCCCTCTACGAGGCCCACTCACTTATTGTCATCGTTCCCCAGGCCACACTGACCTTCGGCCAGTGCGCCCTGGGGTTCGCTCAAGTCAAGACCGCTGGCCTTGTCGAGGTCTTCGACCTCATAGTCCCCACCTTTTATCGGGTGAGCCATAATTTTCGCCGTTTAAGATTGTTTTTATTTGTGGTGCCAAATAATGGCACTATATCGTTCTACCTTTGCAGTGTAAAACTAAAAAAGGGAGGAATGACAATGAAAACGAACATCAACAACATCGTAAACATTGGTGACCAGATTTGCGCCACGCTGGAGTGTAACGGACGTCGCCTGGCCAGCATTAACGGGATGAATTTCAACAGCCTTGAGGCGGTGAAGCGTGCCTTGCTCGACATGGCGGGTCGCTATGTCGGGATGGCAGTGCTCACGGTGCGCAACTGCACCCAGGGCTGGCGCGATGTGACAGCCTTGGCCACTATGCGACGCGCTGCCATGCGCCCCGAGGTGAAGCTTGCTGCCCCTCGCAGTGGTGCCCAATACCTCATTCCATGGGCATCTTGAAAATAATTGTGGCAGGAAATGTATCAAGGTAGAAGAATTAATAGTATATTTGTCATCTCAAAACACATGATGCACTTATTATGAAAGGAATTATTGGAGCCATAGCCGGCGATGTCATCGGGTCGGCATACGAGTTTAACCCTACGCGTGATTACACTTTTGAACTGTTCACGCCCGTGACTACATTCACCGATGATACGGTGCTCACGATGGCCAATGCCATCTGGCTGCTGGAGGACGATAAGCATCAGCCCGAGACGCTGGTCAACATCATGCTTGACTTGTGCAGGCGTTATCCCGACAGAGGTTACGGTGGCCGTTTTGCCCAATGGATTCACAGTGATGACCCTCAACCTTACGATTCATTCGGCAACGGTTCGGCAATGCGCGTGAGTCCGGTGGGTTACTATGCCAGGACACTCGACGAGGCATTGGAACTGGCTAAGGTATCGGCCGAGGTGACCCACAACCACCCCGAAGGTATCAAAGGCGCCCAAGCCACTGCTGCTGCCATTTTCCTGGCTCGCAAGGGTGAGAACAAGTGGGAAATCCGCGACTATATTGAGAAGACCTTCGGCTACAACTTGTCGCGTACACTCGAAGAGATCCGTCCCACCTTTACCTTTGACGAGACCTGTCAACGCACTGTCCCCGAGGCCATCATCTGCTTCCTTGAGGGAAAAGACTATGAGGACGTTGTCCGCCTGGCCGTGACGCTTGCCGGCGATGCTGACACGCTTGCGGCGATTGCGGGTTCCATTGCTTCGGCGACCAAGGATGTGACCACCGAGGTCACTCAACGGGTCATCTCGTTGCTGAGTGATGAATTCTGTGCCACCCTGCTACGGTTCAACCAACTGGTAGCAAAACGTGAACAGGAAGACAAATGATGGACATGAATAATGGCATCCTCAAGGTGGTAAAAAGCCTGGCTGCCAAGAAATATCGTGACGAGGAAGGTCTATTTGTCGCCGAGGGTACTAAGTGCGTGCGCGACACGTGGCAACACTTCAACTGCCGCTGGCTCATCGCCAAGCGGTCGTGGTATGAGCAGTGTGGCACGGCCGAGCATTATGACAAGATTGTGTTTGCCAACGGCCAGCAGATGGCCCGTCTCTCGCAGTTTGACACGCCCAGCGATGTCATTGCCGTCTATGAGAAGCCCGAGGATACCGTCGACACTGAGCGTGTCGCCAAGGGCTTGAACATCGTGCTTGACAATATTCAGGACCCGGGCAATCTGGGTACAATTATTCGGTTGGCCGATTGGTTCGGCATCCGCGACATCTTTGCCAGCCGCACGACCGTCGATGTCTATAACCACAAGGTGGTGCAGGCGACTATGGGCGCCATCGCCCGTGTAAAGGTGCACTACGGTGACTTGGAGGCGTTGTTTGAGGAGTATCCTGACCTGCCCATCTATGGCACTTTCCTTGATGGAAAAGATATTTATCGCAGCGAACTGGGTAAGACAGGTTTTGTCATCTTCGGCAACGAGGGCCAGGGCATCAGTGCCAAGGTTGCGAAGCACGTGAATCAACGCCTGCTCATCCCGAAGGCCAAGACTGCCGGCAGCGAGTCGCTCAACGTGGGTGTGGCAGCTGCCATCACCATCAGCGAATTTTTCCGCCGTTAACTATATCAACTATTAACTATTAACTATTAACTATTAACTCTCTCGTGGCCAAGCAACAGAACAAGACCACTTTCTTCTGCAAGAACTGCGGCAACGAGTCACCCAAGTGGCTCGGCAAGTGTCCTGCTTGCGGTGAGTGGAACACCTATATCGAGGAGCCCAAAGTCCCCAAGTCATCTTCCTCGATGCGCTATGGTGCTGCGGGTGATAGTGGCCACAAGACGCTGGAACCCGTCAAGATTTCGGAAATCCGTGCCGAGGATCAGCCGCGCATCAACTTGCCGAGCAATGAGCTCAACCGTGTGTTGGGCGGTGGGTTGGTGCCGGGCAGTATCGTGCTACTGGGTGGAGAGCCGGGCATCGGCAAATCGACGCTTGTTCTGCAGAACGTGCTGCGCATCCGTTCGCGCCGTGTGTTATATGTCTCTGGCGAGGAGAGTCCTCAGCAGTTGCGTATGCGAGCCGACCGCATCGCTGGCGGGCGCATGGACTGTGAGTGCTATCTGTTGTGTGAGACTTCGCTGGACAACATCTTCGCCAGCATCCGTGCCTTCCAGCCGGGGCTCATCATCGTGGATTCGATCCAGACCATTGCCAATGAGCAGTTGGAGAGTGCGCCCGGTAGCGTGACACAGGTGCGCGAGTGTGCCGCAGCCTTCCAACGCTATGCCAAGGAAACTTATACCCCAGTCATCCTCATCGGCCACATCAATAAGGAAGGTAGCATCGCCGGCCCTAAGGTGCTCGAGCACATCGTCGATGCCGTCATCCAGTTTGAGGGCGACCGCAACTATCTGTACCGCATCCTGCGGCCAATCAAGAACCGCTTCGGCAACACGAGCGAGATTGGCATCTATGAGATGAAGGAGGACGGTTTGCGGGAGGTGACCAATCCCAGCGAACTGCTGCTCAGCGACCGTGACGGCGAACTCTCGGGCACGGCCATCGGCGTGACCATCGACGGTATGCGACCTTTCCTCATCGAGGTGCAGGCACTGGTGAGCACCGCTGCCTACGGTACTGCCCAACGATCGGTCACGGGCTTTGATCAGCGCCGCATGAACATGTTGCTGGCTGTGCTGGAGAAACGCCTGGGATTCAAATTGGCTCAGAAGGATGTATTTCTCAATATCGTGGGCGGCATTAAGGTCAATGACCCCGCCTTGGATCTGGCAGTCATCAGTGCCATCCTGTCATCCAATGTCGATATGGCTATTAATAATAATGTGTGCTTTGCGGGCGAGGTGGGGCTCTCGGGAGAGATCCGTCAGATTACCCGCTGCGAGCAACGTGTCACCGAAGCCCAGAAACTTGGCTTCGAGACCATCATCGTCCCCAAGAATAACCTCAAGGGTGTCAAACGTGACGCCTGGACCATCCGTGTCGTAGAGGTCGCCCGCGTTGAGGACGCCTTCCGCTACCTCTTCGGCTAACCTTGCATTTTAATCGGTTTAACGGCCGAGAAATTGAGCAAAATTCCTATAAAATTGTATTTAAAATTCTGTTTAATTTCTCGCGTGAAGCGCGATTAAATAAGGCATTAGGCGGGAGTGCAGGGACGGCTTTTTACCACTTTTTCTTGTCTTTGCAGTGACAGTCCTTGCCGCAGCCGCATCCGCAGTCGCCATGGCCGCGTGTTGTCTTGATGACGCGACGCAGGACGTACACTAGTGCCACGGCAACGATACCGAGCACTACAATCGTCTGTATAATAGTTAAAGTATCCATGAAATCCTTATAATCTGATGGCTATCTGGTAGAAGAGGAATGACACGAGCCAGGCGACTCCTGTGGTGTAAACCACCTCAAAGGCAACCCATTTCCAGCCAGCTTCACGCTTGATAGCTGCTAGGGCTGCGATGCAGGGGAAGTAGAGCAGGATAAACAGCATGAAGGAGTAGGCGATGATGGGGTTGAACACATGCTCGCCGTCGGGCTTGGTGGCTGTCTGCAGTTTCTCCTTGAGTGACGTGCTCTCTTCGGTAGCGTCGGCTTCACCAGTGTAGAGTACACCCATTGTCGAGACGACGATCTCCTTGGCGGCGGCACCTGTCAGCACGCTCACGCCCATTTGCCAGTTGAAGCCCAGCGGCTCGACTATCGGCTCGATGGCCTTGCCCATCTTGCCCATGTAGGAGTTCTCGACCTGTTCCTGCGGCGTCTGTCCCTCGTGGCGGGGGAAGTAGCCCAGCGCCCACACGATAATCGAGGCGGCAAGGATGATGGTACCCATCTTCTGCAGGTACTGTTTGCCCTTGCTCCACATGTGGATGGTGGCGTTACGGGCTGTCGGCTTGCGGTAAGGAGGCAACTCCATTACAAATTGCGTCTTGTCATGCTTCAAGATCGTTTTGCTCAGTACGATAGCGGTGAGCGCCGCCACGAGGATGCCGATGAGGTAAATGCTCATCAGAATAAGCCCCTGGTTGGCGGTAAAGAAGGCAGCCACCAGCAGCAGATAGGCCGGCAGACGTGCCGAGCACGACATGAAGGGCACGGTCAGGATTGTCACGATGCGGTCGCGGCGGTTCTCAAGGGTGCGCGTTGCCATGATGGCCGGAACACCGCAGCCAAAACCGATGAGGTAGGGGATGAACGACTTGCCGTGTAGCCCTACGCGGTGCATGACGCGGTCGACGATAAATGCTGCGCGTGCCATGTATCCGCTGTCCTCGAGCAGGGAGATGAAGAAGAACAGAATCAAGATCTGCGGCAGGAAGACGAGCACACCGCCCACACCGCCGATGATGCCGTCCACGATTAGGTCACGCAGGATGCCGTCGGGCATTGCCTTGCCAATCCATTCCCCAATCCAGCCGATGCCGCTCTCAATCCATTCCTGTGGATAAGCTCCCAGGGTGAAGGTAGCTTCAAACATCAGCCACATCAGCACCAGTAGGATGGGCAGCGCCAGCCAGCGGTTGGTCAACAGGCGGTCCATTGAATAGCCGGGTTTGGTCTCACCGACCGTGCGCTCTGGGTTGGGCGTGAGAGCCTCAGCAAGAGCGCCGCGTACAAACCCGTACTTTAGGTCGGTGATGATGCTCACGATGTCGTCATTATAGTCCCGCTCAATGCGTTGGCGCATCTCGGCAGCGGTCTGCTTCACTTCGTCGGCGTTGTCCTTGCCGTCCAGCAGTTGGATGGCGTGCTGGTCGTTCTCAATGACCTTGAGTACGGTATATCGGTCCAGTTCGGGGCACATATCGCCCAGTTCCTTGAGGCTATCCTCGATGAGTGTGCCGTAGTTCACGTTGTGGTGTAGCGTTTCCTGTTCGCTCTCGTCGATGGCGTCCATGGTGGCTTGCAGCACCTCTTTCACGCCGTGTCCGTTATAGGCTGTGAGAGGCACCATGCGGGCGCCCAGCAGGCGGCTCATCATCTCTATGTCCAATTTGTCGCCGCTTTTCTCCAGCTCGTCCCACATGTTCAGGGCGACAACCAACGGGATGTTCATGTCCATGATCTGGGTTGTCAGGTACAGGTTGCGCTCCAGGTTGCCGGCATCCACGATGTTGAGGATGGCGTCGGGGTGATTGTCGCGGATGTAGGTGCGGACATACATCTCCTCGGGCGAGTACTCAGTTAGGGAGTAGGTGCCGGGCAGATCGACCAGCTGTACCTTGCGGCCGCCGATGCTGAACCACCCTTCCTTGCTGTCAACGGTCACGCCACCATAGTTGCCCACTTTCTCCTTGGCACCTGTCACGTTGTTGAACAGTGACGTCTTGCCGCAGTTGGGGTTGCCGACGAGCACCACGCGCAACACGTTATCGGCCAACGGGTCAACGCCTGCTACCTCGGTCTCGACGATACCGTTGAAGGCGTCCTCCATGTCGCAGAATTCGGCATCCTGGTCGGTGACCTCAATCTGGGCAGCCTCGCTGTGGCGCAGCGATATGTGTGACCCCATGATCATGTACTCCACGGGATCCTTGAGGGGCGCGTTCTTGAGCACGGTGACCTTGGCACCGCGCACGAAGCCCATCTCCAGCAGGCGCTGGCGGAAGGCCCCGTCGCCCATGACGCGTACGACCTGCACTGTTTTGCCCACAGGTTCGTTATCAAGCAGTCGCGTGACGTTTTCTTGGTTTTTATCTTGGTTTTTATTCATGTCGTAATGATATTATATTCCATCTTGCAAAATTACTACTGTATATCATGTCCTGCAATCCCTTTTTTTAGTGTTTTTGGTAAAGAAAATATCCCCATTTATGGGGATGAAACCAATACTTCACGCCAAGTCAACAGAAAAACATGAATGACCATGAATATCCATGAAATGAGCATCAATAATAAATTATTCATGAAAAATTCGTGGCCATTCGTGTTTTGTGGTCTATTGAAATTAACTAATCTAAACACTTGATACTTAGTTGATTAGTGGATGATTTGAGTCTCAGGCCTGGAACTGAAAAAGGGGTTAAATCTTAATGAATGTTAAATATTAAGTTGCGATTAAACTTTTTGGTTTTTGATTAGTCTTTATATTGACTTCAATGAAGACTTAACCGCTTCAAACGAGTAAAACTGACTTTTTCTTAATAATAAAACACTTCAACCTTGTGTCGAACTGCTGACGAAGCATCACTAGGCACAGAACATATAGGTCCCGCTTGACAATCAATCGTCACGGGACTTTTGTTTTTTTATCTGGCAGCAAAAACAGTAGATATACGAGCCCCTTTTGCCTAGCGCTAAGCCGATAAGATTATTGTGCTGATTAACATGCGATTAAATAATTTATGAAAGATTTGTGGCCATTCGTGTTTTTAATCGCATGGCCCCGGATGGATTGTATTTGTTTTCCTTTTATGGATTGGTGCGACTGGTTACATTTTCAGGTAGAAGGTACCGGTGAGGGTGATGTAGTCACTGGTGAAGGCACCGTTGCGGTAGGCAATGGTGAGCGTGTCTTCGCGGTAGGTCATGTCGCGGCGCGAGAGAATCCACAATGTGCGCTTGGGGGTGGCACCCTCAACGGGGATGACGCGAGTAAGTCGGCGCACGGGCAGGGATGCGAAGGTCGCTGCCTCAATGATGTCACCTTCGGCATCGGTGGGCGTGATGAGCGCCAAGGTGCCGTCGTCAGTCAGCAGGTGTGCTGCGCCCTCAATAAGTTGGCGGTAGGAGAGTGTGCCTGTGTGTCGTGCCTGGGTGCGGGCATCGCCAGCGGGCAGTACGCCGTTGGTGAAGTAGGGTGGGTTAGAGACGATAAGGTCATAGTTGTCTGGAACTTGCAGTTCATTGAAATCCCCTTCGATAGCAGTCAGTCTTTCGCTCCAGGGTGATGCCTTGAAGTTGAGCGTTGCCTCTTCGATAGCATCATGATCGATATCGATACCGGTGATGGCGGCACTCGCGTTGCGCTGGGCTATCATCAGGGCAATGACGCCACATCCCGTCCCCACATCTAGTACGTGATGCACCCCTTCTACTGGGCACCATGCGCCCAGCAGGACACCGTCGGTGCCCACCTTCATCGCCGTTCGATCGTTGATAACAGCGAACTGTTTGAACCTAAAAACTATCTCACGTCCCATAACAGCCTGCAAAGGTACACTTTTTTTAGGTTTTACCCGTTGCTTAGGCAATAGGTCTTAGAAGTTAGGAAGCGGATGCTAACTCCTAACTCCTAACTCCTAACTTCTAATTTCTAACTTCTAACTATTTTGGCATGGTTATTGCTATGTGATGTGAGCATCATGATAAAGTTAAAAAACATCATTTTTTGCATTTTTTCACGTTTTAATGTGACCTAACTCATTTTAATGTGATAACTTGCAACACTTTTTCAAAGACATCTTAAACTTTTCTAAATTTAATTTGTCTAAGAGACAGAAGAAATTATTAATGAATTTTTAAAACGTAATAAATTATGAAGTACCGTATTTTAACACTGGTTGGACTGCTGGCCCTAAGTGCTGGCTCTTTCCTTCAAGCACAGGACTACGATGACATCTATTACGATGGCTCCAAGTCCACTACGGGCACGAAGAAGACCAAGGTCGAAACGCCCGTGAAGACTGTCGCCGTCTATGGCGAGGTGCCCGATACCTACAAGGTAGCGGCCCAGAGTAATTACCGTGTTGAGCGCGACGAGGACGAGTATAACCGTCGCGGTGTCTATGATCCCGAGTATGCTTTGGACCTGAATGGTGACACGATTTATAGTGACTCAATCTACGAGGAGGCCTTTGCCAACACCCACTTGATTGAGCGTTTCTATAATCCTGACATCGTGATCCTGAGCAGTGATGATGAACTGATTGAGCTCTATTATGACGAGTCTCCAACTATCAACTTGGTCGTGGGCAGCGATTGGGGTTATGGCTCATACTACGGATGGGCCTCAAGCTATTATCCCTGGTACACGGGATGGTATGATCCCTGGTATACCTGGCATACCTGGTATCCCTGGCATTCACCTTTCTATTACAGCTGGTATCGTCCCTATGGCTATTGGGGCTGGACTTATTCTCCCTGGTACTGGGGACATAATCACTGGTATTGGGGTAGTGGTTATCACCACGGCTGGAATGACTGGGCATGGCATGGTAATAACAGCCACACCGGTCACGCTCGTCCCGCCAGACCCAACTATGACAGCAACTGGATTTCAAACGGACATCGTACAGGCCTTGCCACTAATCGCAATACCCGTCCCCGTGTGAATGCTATGGGATCCAATCGCAACGGCATCTCGGCTCACAGCTCTAGCGGCAATCGTCCCAGCGTGGGCTCCTCTACAGGACGCAGCAGTCGTGGTGGCTATGCTACCAGCCGTGGCAGCGGCAACATGGGTTCCCGCAGCTCTAGCGGCGTATCGCCTCGCAACAGTAGTGGCTACAGCGGCAGCCGTTCCAGCAGTAGCGGCCGTTCGGGCAGCTACAGCAGCAGCGGTCGTTCCGGCAGCAGCTACAGTGGAGGTCGTTCCAGCGGCAGCTACAGCAGTGGCGGCAGCCGTTCCGGTGGCAGCTACGGAGGCAGCAGTGGCTCATATAGCAGCGGCAGCAGTGGCGGCCACAGCTCTGGCGGTGGCGGCGGACATGGCGGATCATCAGGTGGTGGCGGACATCGTCGCTGATTGGCCCTCCCTTTCACACACGCTTTATTAGTAATAGAACATTGTATTATAATCTAAACATTTCAAGCTATGAAGAAGAAAGTTTTAGCCATGTTGTTGTGCGGACTTCCTCTCCTGATAAACGCACAGGACGCCTTTGATGTCCTGCAGATGTCACAGACCGAACTCCGAGGCACATCCCGCTTCCAGTCGATGGCGGGGGCCTTCGGAGCCCTCGGAGGCGATCTCTCGACATTGACTCAGAACCCTGCCGGTATCGGCGTCTATCGCAGTTCCGACCTGGGTGTGACCCTCAGCCTGGACTTTAACAGCACCAAGGCTGGTAATAACAAGCTCAATGAGACCAAGTTCAATGTGAACAATGTAGGTTATGTGGGCGCTATCCGCCTGAACAGCGAGTCGGTGCCTAACCTGAACTTCGGTTTTACTTATAACCGCATACAGTCCTTCAACCGTCACTACGTCGGTGGTGTGGCCAATATTCCGACTTCGATGAGTAACTTCATCGCCGACGAGTTTGTCAACATGCCTGGTTTTAGGGATGCCGACCTCTATTGGGACGATGATTACAACCCCTATTTTGACGGTTATGCACCCTGGGCGGCCGTGACGACGTTTGACATGACAACCCAGAATGGTGGCTATGTGGGCATCATCAATGCCAATGGCGACTACATGCAGGGCCTGTTTGGTGACGGAACTGCGGCCGATGCCTACTATTCGGTGGATGAGAGCGGCCATGCCGACGAGTACAACATTGCCTTCGGTGGCAACATCGCCAACAAGTTGTACTTCGGTCTTGACTTCGGCATCCTTGACCTGGACTTTAAGAGCACTCAGACCTATGAGGAGGAAATGGACAATCCTTACATCATGGCTGACGATATTGACCTGTTCGAGAGCCCGATCGTCAATGACAATACCTATGCCAAGTGGGGCCTGACCAACTACTTGCACAGCGAGGGTACTGGTGTCAACTTCAAGTTCGGTCTCATCTGGAAACCCGTGCAGGCTCTGCGTATCGGTGCAGCGTTCCACACGCCCACCTACTATGATATGCGCGATACCTACCTTGTGAGCGCCAAGTTGCATGCTTATCAGAACGACGAGTTACTGTATCGTGCCAGCAAGAGCAGCAACGATGGTTATAACTACTCCGGTACTTACACCATCAAGACTCCGTGGCACTTTATGGGCAGCGTGGCAGGCGTGATTGGTACCAACGGCATCCTCAGTTTGGACTACGAGTATGTGGCCAATGAGACGATGCGCATCGGTGATGACCGCAATAACGACTATCCTGATGTGACCGATAATGTAAAGGCCTACTTCAAGCCTTCACACATCATCCGCGTCGGTGGCGAGTACCGCGTTACCCCCAGCTTTAGCCTGCGTGCCGGTTACAGCTACAAGACGACTCAGGTCGAGAAGGGTGTTGACGAATATGAATACAACATTGCTACAGTAGGCACCAACCCTGCCTATCAGTATGACAATGCCGTTCATAACATCACCGCTGGTATTGGCTACCGTTACCAGAAATTCTATGCTGACCTGGCCTACGTGCACAAGATGCGCAAGAGCGTCTATAACGCCTTCTCGCCCATCAATGACAATTACGGTTATGAGCCTAACGTCAGCGCCGACGTGACGGACCACAACAACCGTATCTCGCTCACCCTGGGCATGAGGTTCTGATCAAGAGTGATTTTTAACCCGGAAGATTACGTTTATAAAATTCATTAACTGTCCATCCGGCAATACGCGGAGATCGCGTGTTGCCGGATTTTTCATGCTTTGAGGCAGTCATGAAAGCCCCATGTGTTTTTCTCATGTAGGCAATTGTGAGTTCAATGAAAATATACTCTTGAACTCAGATGGTTAGCCTACTGAGACCAGTAGAGACGCAAAATTTTGCGTCTCCAGGGTTGGCATATTGCGTCGCATGTCGGGAGACGCAAAATTTTGCGTCTCTACATAGCGGATGAGCTGAGTATCAATACTTTATTACATTGAACTCTCGTTAAACAATGAGAGCCGTCTCTAAAGGCAGGGACGGCTCTCTCTTGTTATGTGGGTAGTATCAACTTACTTGGCGGTGGGGGTGTCGGGGAACAGCTGGTCAAGGGCATCCTGGAATGCCAGCAGTTGCTGCTTGATGTCCTTGAGCTGTTCGATGGCGTCAAAACGCTTGTCTACACCGTCACGGTTGTGTCGGATTTGCGCCTGGGCAGCATCCAGCTTCAGGCCTTTTTCCTTGACAAGGTAATAGACCTTGCTGATGATCTCGATATCGTTGGGCGTATAATAACGGATGTTCTTCTTGTTGCGCTTGGGGCGGATGATGGTAAACTGCGACTCCCAGTAGCGCAGGGTGGACTCGGGGATTCCCAGAATCTCGGAAACATCACCGATTTTGTAGAATTTTTTATCCAGTTCTTGCATAGCCTTGCACAAATTAATAGAATTATTTACCTTTGCAGGTTGAAAATAACCCTGCAAAGGTAAACAAATAGTTTAGACTTTGCAACAAAAAGAGAACATTTATAACATATTAAGATAAAAGAATTATGCTTACTGCAAAAGAAATCCGAGAGACGTTCAAGCGCTATTTTGAGGAGCATGGGCACCACATCGTGCCTTCGGCTCCCATGGTGATCAAGGACGATCCTACCCTCATGTTTACCAATGCCGGAATGAATCAGTTCAAGGACATTATCCTGGGCAACAAGGAAGCCCAGTGGCGTCGTGTCGCTGATTCCCAGAAGTGCCTCCGCGTGAGCGGCAAGCACAATGACCTGGAGGAGGTGGGACATGATACCTACCACCACACCATGTTCGAGATGCTGGGTAACTGGTCGTTTGGTGACTATTTCAAGCATGAGGCCATTGACTGGGGATGGGACCTGTTGGTCAATGTGCTGAAGATTGACCCGAAGCTGTTGTATGCAACAGTATTTGAGGGCGACGAACGCAACGGACTTAGCCGCGACGATGAGGCTGCAGGCTTCTGGGAGGCCCATTTGCCTAAGGATCATATCATCAATGGTAACGCCCACGACAACTTCTGGGAAATGGGTGACACCGGACCTTGCGGTCCCTGCAGTGAGATTCACATCGACTTGCGTAGCGAGGAGGAAAAGGCCGCCATTCCTGGTGCCGAACTGGTCAACAAGGACAACCCCCAGGTGATTGAAATCTGGAACCTCGTGTTCATGCAGTACAACCGTAAGGCCGACGGTTCGCTCGAACCGCTGCCCAACAAGGTGATTGACACCGGTATGGGTCTGGAGCGCCTGTGCATGGTGCTTCAGGGCAAGAAATCCAACTATGATACCGACGTATTCCAGCCTCTCATCGGCAAGCTGGGTGAGATGTGCGGCAAGAAATACGGTGACAACAAGGACGTGGACATCGCCATGCGCGTCATCGCCGACCATGTACGCACGATCGCTTTCTCGATTTCTGATGGGCAGCTGCCCAGCAATGCCAAGGCAGGCTACGTCATCCGTCGCATCCTGCGCCGTGCCGTGCGCTACGGCTACACCTTCCTGGGATTCCGTGAGGCGTTCATGTACCGCCTCATTGACACCCTCATTGAGAGCATGGGCGATGCCTATCCCGAGATCAAGGCTCAGGCCGACCTCATCAAGCATGTCACCAAGGAAGAGGAAGATGCCTTCCTGCGCACCCTGGAGACGGGTATGAAGCTCATCGAGAAGGTCATCGCCGATACCAAGGTTGCTGGCAAGACCGTTGTTGATGGCAAGGAAGCCTTTACGCTCTATGACACCTTCGGCTTCCCCTTGGACTTGACCGAACTGATCCTGCGCGAGAATGATATGACCGTCAATGAGGAGGAATTCAACGTCGAGATGCAGAAGCAGAAACAGCGTGCCCGCAACGCTGCCGCTGTTGAGGCTACCGACTGGGTCGAGCTGCGTGACGGTGTGACCGAGTTCGTGGGTTACGACCTCACGGAGTGTGACGTGAACATCCTGCGCTACCGCAAGGTGACCCAGAAGAACAAGTCCTTCTATCAGATCGTACTTGACCGCTCGCCGTTCTATGCCGAGATGGGTGGCCAGGTGGGTGACCGAGGAACCCTCACCGTGGACGACGAGGTCATTGAGGTGACCGATACCAAGCGCGAGAACAACCTGCCCGTGCACATCACCAGCAAGTTGCCCACTGACGTCAATGCCACCTTCCGTGCTGCCATCGACCTTGAGGCACGCCGCGCTACCGAGTGCAACCACACGGCGACTCACCTGCTGCACGCTGCCCTGCGTCAAGTGCTGGGTACTCATGTGGAGCAGAAAGGCTCATACGTTGATCCCGTCTCGCTGCGCTTTGACTTCTCTCACTTCCGCAAGGTGACGCCCGAGGAAATCCGCCAAGTCGAGCACCTCGCCAACAAGATGATTCGTGAAGCGATCGTGCGCGAGGAGCATCGCGAAGTTCCTATTGATGAGGCTAAGCAGATGGGTGCCATGGCACTCTTCGGCGAGAAATACGGTGACCGCGTACGCGTCATCAAGTATGGCGACTCTGTCGAGCTGTGTGGTGGTACCCATGTGCCCAACACTGGTAACATCGGCATGGTACGCATCGTCAGCGAGAGCAGTATTGCCGCCGGCATCCGCCGCATCGAGGCTGTTACCGGTGCCAGAGTTGAGGAGATGCTCGATACCGTACAGGACACCCTTGGTCATATCAAGGAGATGCTCAACAATGCTCCTGATGCCATCGCAGCATTGCACAAGTCATTGACCGAGAATGCCGACCTCAAGAAGCAGGTTGATGAGTTCATGAAACAGCGCATCGCTATCTTGGCCAAGCAGGTACAGGATGAAGCCAAGCAGATGAACGGTATCAACGTCCTCATGATGACCGGCGAGCGCATGCCTGATATCGTCAAGGGTGTGGCTCTCGCAGTCAAGGCCGACTGTCCCACGGCAACGGCATTCCTGGCCGCTACTGAGTTTGAAGGCAAGCCCATGCTTACCGTCATGCTGAGCGAGGACGTCGTCAAGAGCGGCAAGAAGGCAGGCGATATCGTCCGCGGCGCCGCCAAGTGCATTCAGGGCGGTGGCGGCGGTCAGCCCCACTTCGCTCAGGCTGGTGGTCGCAATCCTCAGGGCTTGAACGACGCTATGAAGTCGATGCTCGAGGCTTTGGGACTTTAAAAAGATTAAATTACACGGCGGTGTATCATCATTGCAATTCGGTATTTTAATCGGCCTAACGGCCGAGAAATTAAACAAAATTATAAATAAAATTAAAGACTTATTTTGTTTAATTTCTTCGTGCGTAGCACGGACATGATTACAGGCTAAGAATGATGATACACCGACGTTTTATATGTGACAAGATATGGATTATCTGTTTCTGATTGTCGGGCTGGGACTGTTGTTGCTCGCTGCCAATTATCTCGTGGACTCATCGGTAGCCATCGCCCAGCGTGCCAAAATCTCTAACTTCATCATCGGCCTCACGATTGTGGGCATCGGGACCAGTGCACCCGAATTGTTTGTCTCGGTGTCTTCGGCACTGAGCAAAGTGCCTAACAATGGTGATATCGCCATGGGTAATGTGTTGGGCTCCAATATTGCCAACGTCTTGCTCATTCTGGGTGTTACAGCGATGATTCTGCCGTTCCCCATCGAGCGGTTGCAGCGTGTGAGAGATATCCCGTTCCTCATCTTCATGTCGTTGCTGATTACGGCGATTGCCAATGATTCCATGGTGCCTGGACTCGACAGTTCGTTGAACCGACTGGACGGGATCGTACTGCTCCTGGTCTTCATTGGCTACATGGGATGGGTAGTGGTCCAGAAGGGCAAGGATCCCAATAAGGCGCTTGCCGAAGCCGACGAGGAAGCCAAATCTTCGCTCGCAGGGAAGAATCCGTGGCTGCTGTGGAGCATCGCCATCGTTTCGCTGGCAGCGCTCATCTTTGGCGGTAACTTGTTTCTGGATAGCGCCAAGAACCTGGCGCATGCTTGGGGTATGAGTGACGCGGTGATTGCCATCACGATTGTTGCCGTCGGCACCTCATTGCCCGAATTGGTCACAGCCATCATAGCTGCTAGTAAGAAGAATCCACAATTGGCATTGGGCAATGTCATTGGCAGCAACCTTTTTAATCTGATGTTCATTCTGGGCACGGCATCCACTGTCAAGCCGCTCTATTTCCAGACCATCAATATCATGGATTACTTGGTGATGGTAGTTGCCGCATTCTTGCTCTATCTTGTCGTGTTCACTTTCAAGAAGAACAAGTTTGACCGTATCGAGGGCATCCTCTTCTTTGCCGCCTATATTGCTTATACCGTTTATCTGCTGCTGCGTTAATGCCGTTTGATTAAACGTTAAGGCGTTTTGTTTGTCAAACCCAATATAATCAGCTGATTGACTATGAAGACGAAATGGAATAGATATCTAACATTTGTGGGCTGTTGTTTGGCCACGATGGCATGTTTGGCTCAGGGTGGGGTGGATACACGCCCTCACATCTTTGACAGCAACGTGCGATCCCTCAAGGTGTGTCTCGCCAGCAACATGTATATCCCACCGGTGTTGATGATGGATGGTGACGACCGCTTGATTGTCAATTTTGACTATTTGGACTATGATGTGCACTACCTGCGCTACAGTGTCACGCATTGTAATGCCAACTGGCAACCGTCGCAGCTGGTCGAGAGCGAATATGTGAGCGGTTTCAACTATGCCGATATCGAAGACTATGCGCCGAGTGAGGCAACATACGTCCACTACTATAATTACCAGTTCCTTCTTCCCAATGCCGATATGGAATTCCTGGTGAGTGGCAACTACCTGTTATCGGTCTATGAGCAGGATGATCCTGATAAGATTTTGTTCCAGACGCGTTTCTCGGTGTGTGAGGGTAAGGTGAGCGTCTTCCCCCAGGTGACGTCACGTACCGATATCGACTACAACAACCGTTACCAGCAGGTGTCGTTTGATGTACGTTATAGACCTAACCAGATCAAGGACCCCTATAGCGAGTTCACCTGTGTGGTGACGCAAAACTCCCGCGAGGACAATGCCGTGGCAGTGTCGCGCCCGATGATGGTCGGTGTGGATCATGTTACCTATGAGCACGACCGTAACCTGATTTTCCCTGCTGGCAATGAGTTCCGCCGCTTTGAGACGGTCAATGCCAACAACCTTAACATGGGTGTGCAGTCCATCCGTTATTACCAGCCCATGTATCACGCTACACTGATGATTGATGAGCCACGCAACGAGGTGCAGTACCTGTATGATAAGACACAGTATGGTCGTTTCACGATTCGTAATGGTGAAACGCGGGGTGAGAGTGCCGTCCAGGCCGATTACATGATTACGCATTTCACCCTTGACGCAGGAGGCAAACTCAACGGTGGCAATGTGGTGCTCTATGGCGAATTTCTGCAGGGCTATCCTGCTTCGCAGGTTGTTATGAAATACGATGCCTCCAGCGGTTTCTATACTTCCGAATTGCTGCTCAAGCAGGGCGCCTATAACTATATGTATCTCTGGGTGCCCGATGGTACCACTGTAGGCCAGACCGGAAAAATCGAGGGTGACCACTACGAGACAATCAACGAGTATCTTGTCAAGGTCTATGACCGCCCCATGGGCGAGCGCTATGACCGCTTCGTGGGCTACGGCGTCGCCTACTCCGGCAAATAATATTATCTGTCTAGTGTGTTCTAGATCATCTAGATTATCTAGAGAATCTAGAACATCTAGATGAGACTAACTCATGCGGGTCTTGTAGTCGATGTAGTTGAACTCGCGCAGGACTTCGATGGTGCCGTCCATGCGTTTGAACAGGATGGCAGGGTGCTGGATGCCGTTGAACATGTTGGTTTTCACGGTCGTATAGTGGTTCATGTCCTCAAAGGTGATGCGGTCGCCGCGCTTTAAGGGTTTCTCAAAACTCCAGTCCCCCACATAGTCTCCACTCAGGCATGAATTGCCGCCCATGCGGTAGGTCGGCTTCGTCGGATCTACCTCATCGAGGGCTTGTGTAATCTTGGGCTGGTATGGCATTTCCAGGCAATCGGGCATATGACAGGCAAATGACACATCGGTAATTGCTGTGGTGATGCCGCTGTTGGTCACTACATCCACCACGCTGGCTTCCAAGTCCCCCGTCTGCCAGCACCATGCGCTACCTGGCTCCAGAATGATTTGCAGGTTAGGGTAGGCCCCCTGGAATGCGCCCAGCACCTGTTCCAGATGCCTGATGTTGTAGCCCTCACGGGTCATCAGGTGGCCGCCGCCCATGTTGAGCCACTTGAGGCGCGGCAGGTATTGTCCGAACTGCTGCTTCAGCGCCAGCAGCACCTTTTCCAGGTCAAAACTCGTGCTCTCGCACAAGGCATGGAAGTGGAAGCCCTCAATCCCCTCGGGCAACTCCTTGAGGTCGCTCGCCAGTACGCCGAAGCGCGACCCGGGGCAACAGGGATTATAGATGTCCGTCTCGATGACCGAACACATGGGGTTGACGCGCAGACCGCAGCTCACCTGCTCACCGGGCCAGTCGGCATTATGCTTGTTCACACGTTCGGCGAAGCGCAGATATTGCTCGATGGAATTGAATGTGATGTGCGAGCTGCCAGCAATATAGGCATCAATAGTCTCATCGGTATAGGCTGGGCAATAGGTGTGGGTGCGACACTTGAGCTCGTCATTAGCCAGCAGCATCTCGTTCACTGAGCTGGCGGTGGACTCAATCCCATATTCACGGAACACGCCAAACGTGCGCCACAAGGCATTGGCCTTGAACGCCATAATGATGTCTACACCTGTGCGCTGGGCAACTCCGGTAATCAACTCGATGTTGCGTCGCAACTTTTCCTCATACACGATATAATAGGGCGTCTTGTACTCTTCCATTGTATCTAAAGTCTAATATCTAGCGTCTAACGTCTAAAGTCTCTAATTAAGTATCTCAAATTTTGCGAATTTCAGTAACAGTTTTCTTGTCTGTCCATCGGTGAACATGACGTCAATCTTGGCGTCGCCACTGGTGTCGATACTGGTGACAGAACCGCGTCCAAACCGCTGATGCAATATCTCGCTACTCACGTGCAATTCCTCAACCGAATGGATCGTGAAGTTGCCGCTAGCGGGAGCTTGCGGTGGTGTCGCAGCCGGTCGTGGCGGGGTGGCGGTTCGTGGTTGGCTAGAGGGTTTAGATTGGCTAGAGGGTCTAGATGGTCTAGGGGGAACCTCCAGGTCTTCATCCCATCTATTGGCTCGCTTGCGTGATGGAACTGGTGCCGAATTGGTGCTACCCAACAGCAGGTACTCGGGCGCAATGTCCCGCAAGAAGCGGCTCATCACACACGATTTGGTCTGTCCGTTGTGATAACGCGAGGTGGCATAGGTGATGATACAGTTCACCTCGGCTCGGGTGATAGCGACATATAGCAAGCGTCGTTCCTCTTCGATCTGGTACAACGAGCCGGCACTCATGGCGCTCGGGAACAGGTCTTCCTCCACGCCCACGATGATAACGTTGCGGAACTCCAGACCCTTAGCGGCATGGACGGTCATCAGGGTCACTTTCTCGCCGTCGGGGTCGTTCATGTCCTGATCTGTTAGCAGCGAAGTCTCGGCGAGGAAGTCGCCAATCTGGTAGTGCTCGTCACCACTTTCTTCCTTGATTTGCTGGAAGTCGTTCACAGCGTTCACCAACTCGTCGAGGTTTTCGATACGGCTGATATTCTCGGGAGTGCTGTCTCCCAGCAACACGCTCTTGATGCGGGTCTGCTTGACCATTTCTTGGGTTACCGTCAACGCGTCGCTGCCGTTCTGGTTCAATTCAATGAGCCCTTTCATCAGCGTGATGAAGCCCTCCAGTTTGGTCAGGGTGCCGCGGTTCACGTTCAGCCCGTTTGATTCTGGATTGTTGATGACTTGCCACAGGCTTACGCCATTTTGCGTGGCGCAGTGGGTGATTTTTCCTACTGTGGTATCGCCGATGCCGCGCGACGGGTAGTTGATCACACGTCTCAGCGCCTCGTCATCATCGGGGTTGATGATCAGGCGCAGGTAGCAGATGGCATCTTTCACTTCCTTGCGCTGGTAGAACGACAAGCCGCCGTAGATGCGATAAGGAATCGCGCTGCGCATGTTGCCATGCTTGTCGCGACGGCCGCCGTTACTCAGGGCTTCCTCCAAAACGCGCGACTGGGCATTGGTGCGGTAGAGCACAGCGTAGTCCTCATAGCTGTCGCCCTGCCTTGCCTTCAATGCGGCAATCTGGTTGGCGACAACGTAGGCTTCCTCATAGTCGCTGAAGCATTGGATGACGGGGATGCGGTCACCGACGGCATTCTTGCTGAACAAGTGCTTGGCAATCTGCCGGTTGTTCTTCTCAATGAGGCTGTTGGCGGCCTCGGTGATATTCTGTGTAGAGCGGTAGTTGCGCTCCAGCTTGAAGGTCTTGATATCGGGGTAGAACCGTTGCAGCCTGAGGATGTTGTCGATGTTGGCGCCACGGAAACTGTAGATGCTCTGGGCATCATCGCCCACGACGCACAAGCGGTTATATTTCTTGCTCAACTGGTGAACAATCAGGTGCTGTGAGAAGTTGGTGTCCTGGTACTCGTCAACGAGTATGTAGCGGAAAAACTCCTGGTATTGCTCCAGCACGTCCTCATGGTCGCGCAGCAGGATATTGGTATAGAGCAACAGGTCGTCAAAGTCCATCGCCCCGGCAATGCGACAACGGCTCCAGTAGGCCTTGTATATGCTGGCCGTTTCGGAACGTTGAGCGTCGCGGTCGGCATCGATAAGCGCCTGGTTGCGGGCATAATCTTCGGGTGTTATCAGGGCGTTCTTGGCATTGCTGATTTGAGTCTGGATGGCAGCGGGTTTATAGATCTTGTCATCAAGACCCATGTCCTTGACAATGAGCTTGATGAGAGAACGCGAGTCGCTCTGGTCATAGATGGTGAAATCACTCTTGAACCCGATGCGCTCGGCATTGCGGCGCAGCAGACGCGAAAAGATGGAATGGAAGGTGCCCATCCACAGTTGGGCAGCAACCTCGGGACCCGCCAACGGTTCAATGCGCTCGCGCATCTCGCGGGCTGCCTTGTTGGTGAAGGTGAGCGCCATGATGCGCCATGGCTCGTACCCCTGCTTGAGCAAGTGCACGATTTTATAGGTCAGCACACGCGTCTTCCCAGACCCTGCACCGGCAATCACCAGCTGCGGTCCGTCGCAATACTCGACAGCGGCGCGCTGCTGTTCATTCAGTTTCTCCAGATAATCTTCATTCATGGTTGCAAATATACTAATTTTTTCGGTGTGTGTTAAGGTTACTTGGGACAGAATCTGGCAAACCCTGTTCTACACCTCTTTATCGAAGGTAGCCTCTCGGTACTTGATGAGTTCGATGTTCAACTTCTCGAGGAGCGAAAGCTGGATGTCATCGTTGTTGTCGGCGGGTTTGTACCACGGCTGTTTGCTGAAGTATTCCTTTAGGTCCTTGGACTGGAACACATAGCCGCGACGGGCAAGGATGAAATTGCGTAACAGGCGCAGCGTCGGTTTGTCATAGTAGTTCAGCTCACTGCCGTGGAGCAGTGTGTTGCACACGTAGTCATAGCACCCGTAGTTTGAATTGGAACTGGTGAGAGTGATGCTGTCAACAAGCAATCGGTGCGGAAATTCATACTCATCAAACCCCACCGGATACAGGCACAGGCCGTCCTTGATGAACTGCACTTCCATAAATCCGTTCAACGGAGTGCCTTCACCGTCGATGTTGAGGATACCTGTCGTATGGCCGTTAAAGGTCATGGCTTCGATGGGCACATAGGTGCCACCCACGAGGGCCTTGTTCCAGTCGATGGTCACACGGGTGCCGTTGGCCATGGTGTAGTCGCCCCTGAGGAGCGTCATCCAGTTTTCGACATTGAGCTTCTGGTTGTCCTCTTCTCTGGTTGCCCTCATCCATTTGTATAGGGTGTCTTCTGCGTCGTAGAA
>JAEEGI010009259.1_pt1 | contig 21604 bp, 15 predicted proteins | sample 8958751 | NCBI WGS metagenome assembly JAEEGI01 (sample SAMN16246545, study PRJNA631951) | gut metagenome | biome: gut microbiome; feature: rumen; material: KS-attached | host: Bos | place: Iran: Karaj | collected 2018-10 | reverse complement strand
GTTCCAAGTCGTCCGATAACGGGGAACCTTCGGGCACAGCCGGCAGACCGATGTTGGGATGTCTGCTTTCGCACAATCTGACTAACGTCCTGGTGGTGGCCGTACGCTATTTCGGAGGTATCAAACTGGGTGTTCCGGGGCTTATAGCGGCTTATAAAACGGCTGCGGAGGAGGTGATACAGAAGGCAACCGTCATTACGCGTACCATAGAGCACCGGGTGACCCTGACATTCGGCTATGAACGCATGAACGACGTGATGCAACTCCTCAAACGCTTCAACATTAAAATTCTGGAGAACCTGGCCGACACCAATTGCCGTCTCGTCGTCAATATACCCCATGAGCATTTCGGCACACTCACGCAACAGCTTATAAAAGTGGCTTCCGTACAAAGCACGCATGTTCAGCCGTAAGCCGTCTTCACGACAGTCCGGCCTATGTCTGTTGTTATAAAAAATAAACGGGACCTGGTTTTTTCCAAATCCCGTTTACTGTTTTTTATGTCCCGTTATTTGAAATGGCTGTAGACGATGGATATCTGCAAGGGGTTGTCGGGGCCTCCCACGAGCTTTGTGCTGGTCAGTCCGAACTGGTTGTGAACGCTGGTGATGGTTCCCTGTCCGTTGGTGACGACTTCAATGGGCACCAGGTAGACTTTGTTCCAGTCGGGATGGTCTTTTTCCCATGCTTTCTGCTTTTGCGTGCGCAGTGACTGGTTGTCCGTGGCTTTTACACCGGCTCCGTTGTCGCGTTCGTTCTTCAGCACTGAAACCATGTTGGCCAAATTGGAGAACGTGTAGGAGTTGTATTCGCTGCTGTAGGGTGCGGAATAACTGGTCTTGCTGTCCGGAAGTTTGTGCTTGGCGAAAAATTCGTTCATCTCGCCCACGCGGACCATCAGGATGTAGTCGGGTGTTTCCAGGCTGTATTTGGTCTTCTCGTCGTTGTTCTGGCGTTTGAATACAAGCTGTGCACTGTTTACGGAGTCGTTGTCGTGACCGCTGTAGATGGCTTCTATGGGGAGCGTCACTTCAGTTACGATGCCGGCAGGTGTTTTCAGCATGGTGTAATCGGGACTGTTGACGAGTGCATCCAGGTTCTCGTTCTCCACCTGATTGCTTTGGATGACTTCTTCTGTGGCTGCGACGCGCTGTATTCCCACATAGGTGCTGTCGTCCTGGGTATAGGTGAAGTAAATGCTCAATGTGGTGACGTCGATGTTGACCAACGTGCCGTTTCCAGCCAGAGTTTTGAAATAGAATCCCGGAACTACGTTGCGCGTGAAGGCGTATGCGTCTTTGAAATATTCGGGATGCTGGTAGTATTTCTGCAAGATGCGTGAACCGTAGTCGGCCGGTAAGACGACGCGGATGCTTTTGTTGTAATTCGATGAGTAACGTAGGCTGTCGGCAACTGAGAGATCGGACACGGCAAATGTGACTTGTTTCGACACGGCTCCGGCTTGCTTGTTCACATATTGCTCTGCGTCGATGTCGGTGTAGTATGTGGCGCTTTCGTCAAGCACGTTGTTGGCGTCCAACTCGTATATGCCGATTTTCATGGAGTTCAATGAGTCGCCGTAAAACGATTTTATGTATAGCTTAAGTTCGACTGAGTCGGCTACAACTTGGCCTTTGTCTTTCTTCATCTGCGAGATGGGGGGCAGTTTGTAGTTCTCGAGCGTGTAGAACTGGGCTAAAAAGTTGCACGTGGTGGTGCTGGAAGTTTCCGGGTCGGTCACTCTGCCCAAATAACATTCGGATGTGTTGGCGATGATGGCTCCTACGCTGACGGAACGCGTGTTTACGTTGAACAAAGACTGGCTCACTTCCGGCTCATCGGTACCTGGCATCACTCCAGATCCGAAATTGTCGGTGTTGTCATCGCATGCGCTGAAGAGCATACCAAACATGAAGAGGAGCAAGACGAATGCTGATGGCTTTGTATGCATGGCAGGACAGTGGATATACGTTCTGATGGTTTTGAAACGCGTGTTATTGCTCGAAAAGTGATTCGTAGAAGTCGGCATATCGCTGGCCGGGATTGTCAGTGGCCTCATAGGGAAGCGTGGGTATGCCTTTCTCCTTCGCAAAAGCCACAAGTTCGGGGCTGGCTCCCTTTTGGGCCTGTATAATTCCGTCGCAGAAACTCAGAGAGAACTTGGCGTAGTCGGTAAAGCTCTTCAAGGGCATCCCATATTGCTCGATGCTTTCCGGAGTAATGTTTCGGAACGCCAGACAGTCCTTGTAGTTTTCGGGAAGTGGCTTCTTGAGCTTCGTACCATGCAGTGAGTAGACCACTTTGGTGTTTGTAAAAGGCATTTCATCCTGATATGCGGCCCTGATAAAGAAAGGTGCCGTGCCCGATATCCAACCTTGGCAGTGAATAACATCGGGATACCAGCGCTGTTTCTTGATGGTCTCGATGACACTCCGCGTATAGAAGATGGAACGTTCGTAGTTGTCGCCGTATTCTTTGTTCTTGGCGTCGCTTTCTGCGAGACGCTTGTTGAAAAAGTCCTCGTTGTCGATGAAATATACCTGAACGTGCGTGCTTTGTACGGATGCCACTTTTATTAACAGGGAATGGTCCGTGTTATTTATGATTACGTTCAGTCCGGAAAGGCGTATGACTTCGTGCAACTGGTTTCTGCGTTCGTTGACATTGCCCCATTTGGGCTGAAAAGTCCGTATTTCATTTCCCATCTCCTGGATGCTGTGGGGTATGATTCTTCCCAGTTTCGACATGGGGGTTTCAGGAACGAACGGCTCAATGGCCTGGCTGATGAAAAGGACTTTTTTTGATGTCATAATTCGGCTTTTTGCAATGCAAAGTTACGAAAAAAATAGTAATTAGGCACCTGCAGGCCCACAAAAGTTTTGCATTTACGCGTTTTGAGGGCATGGAAACTTCGTTATATAAAATAAAAGTTGTTATTTTGCATCGCGGAATGTAATAAATCCACAAATCAAGCGACAGGAGAATGATAGAAATCATCAAAACAAAGGCTGCTCTCGATGCCCGGCTTTCGGAAGTGCGCAAGTCCGGCAAAACGATAGGTCTGGTGCCTACAATGGGTGCCCTTCACGCAGGTCATGCCTCGTTGGTGGAACGTTCGGTCAGGGAAAACGGATTTACCGTGGTCAGTGACTTTGTTAATCCCACCCAATTCAATGATAAGAACGACCTGAAGCATTATCCGCGCACTTTTGAAGCCGACTGCGCTTTGCTGGAACGCGTCGGAGCCGACTGTGTGTTCTTTCCCGAAGTGAGCGAGATGTATCCCGAACCCGATACAAGGCACTTCAGTTATCCTCCGACGGACACTGTGATGGAGGGAGTGCGACGTCCGGGACACTTTAACGGGGTTTGTCAGATTGTAAGTAAACTGTTCTATGCCGTAAAGCCCACTCGCGCTTATTTTGGAGAGAAGGATTTTCAACAGATAGCCGTCATACAGGCCATGGTAAAGGACTTGGACATTCCCGTGGAGATTTGTCCGTGTCCCATAGTGCGTGAACAAGACGGATTGGCCTTAAGTAGCCGCAACCGTCTGCTGGATGCGAGTGAACGTCTGCTGGCTGTGAACATCAGCAGGGCACTTTTCCTGAGCCAGGCCTTTGCAAAGACCCACAGTGTCAGGGAAACGCGCAACTATGTGGTCTCCATGCTCGATGCTCTCGAAGGATTGCGTGTGGAATATTTTGAAATCGTCGATGCGAAATCGTTGCTGCCGGTGGAATCTTGGGACGACGCCGGGGCTGTGCAGGGTTGCATCACGGTATATTGCGGCAAAACGCCCGTACGTCTCATTGATAACATTAAATATAAATAAGCGGAGGAACCAGAATCATGTTCGTTGAAGTTTTGAAGTCTAAAATCCATTGCGTCCGCGTCACCGACGCCGAGTTGAACTATATAGGCAGCATCACAATCGATGAAGACCTCATGGATGCCGTAGATATATTGCCCGGAGAGCATGTTTACATCGTCGATAACAATAATGGCGAACGCTTTGAAACGTATGTCATCAAGGGAGAACGGGGTAGCGGCTGCATATGTCTCAACGGGGCTGCGGCACGTAAGGTACAAGTAGGCGATGTGGTCATCATAATGGCTTATGCAACCATGACGCCGGAAGAAGCCAAGGACTTTAAGCCGAAAATCATCTTCCCCGACACGGCCACAAACCATCTGTAGTCTCCTATACGGGATATAAATAATAAAAAGTCCGACATGGTTTCTGCTATGTCGGATTTATTTTATGCCATGTGCCCCCTTGTGACAGTCAAGCGCACGTTGTCTCAAAGCAGACGGCAAATGGCACGTTGTCAGTCTGAAACTGCCGTTTACGAAAGGTATTCTTTAATTTTTCCCGCAATGTGCATCAGCGATATCTCGCATACCTTCGTGGTGTATCTCGCGGTCAGCAGACGTTCACTCGCATCCAGCAGGCTCTTTTGTGCCTCACGCATTTCGATACCTGAGAGTTGTCCCAGAAGAAAGCGTTCGTGGGCGATGCTGTAGTTGCTTTCAGCCACTTTAAGGTTCTCCTGCTCCAGGTTGACTACCTTGAGGTTGTTCTGATATGCCTGCCACAGGTCCAGAAGGTCGGCTTCCAAATCGCGCAGTGCACTTTGCCGGGCTAATTGGGCGTTTTCGAGTGAAATACGTGCATTGCGTTCTTCGCGGGCCTTGTTTTTGTCAAACAGATTAAAGCCTACCGTAACGCCAATGTCAGGTCCCCAGCCGCTGTTGTTGCGTGTTCCGCCTTTTGAATAGGCTCTCTGGCTGTATCCGTAGCCTGTTTTCAGACGCAGGTAGGGATAATGGCTCGATTTAGTCTTACGCAGGTCGGCCTGACTCACTCTTTCGGCCGAGGCAGCCAGGAGTAACGTGGGACTGTAAGCCATCATGTGTTGGCGCAATTCCTCATAGTCGAGCCCGGAATTGAGGTTGATGAGCGTATCCTTGATTTGGAACGTCTGGGCAATGTTTTCGACGTTCATCATCTGGTTCAACCGTATGCGCGAAGTGCTTATCAGTTCCCTCTGTTTCAGATATCGGGAGCTGTCAGCATTGAAATCGACCGACGCTTGTTGGAAATCGAGACGGCTACCTTTGCCTACGAGATAACGGGCCTCGGCTATACGCATGCGCTCACGCGAGAGACTGACGGCATACTGGTAATTGCGGAGACGTAACTCCTGTTGCAGCACGTTGTAATATTCAGTTGTGATGTCGGCCATCAGTTGTTCGGCATCCTGACGTGTCTGTAGTTCGCCCTGTTTCTGCAGTTCGCGCAACCGTTGCAGGGTACATTGCATGCCATATCCGTCGAAAAGCGTCCAACCGAGGTCTACGGAAGCGTCAAAAATGCGGTTGATGGAGTTAGTGACGCGGTTGGCGTCTCCTCCGCGCAATTTGGTACGGCTGCTCTCCATGGCTACATCGTAGGAAGTGTTTAAATCGACGGTCGGTGTCATACCTGCGGCAGCCTTGGTGGCGTTATTCTTGGCTATTTGTGCATTATTGCGAGAAATATGTATGTCCAAATTACGCTCAACTCCCGTTTGCAGGCAGTAGGGAAGGTCATATATCCCCCTTTCCTGAGCCTGGAGCGCGGCAACGCCAATACCTGTAATGAGAATAAGCAAGCTAATCTTTTTCATGTTTGCGTTTGGTTGAAATGAAACTGTACATGGCCGGAACAATAAACATGGTGAGGAATGTGGAAATCAGCATGCCGCCCACAACAGCCGTTCCCATGGCAATTCTCTGGTTTGCTCCTTCACCGCTGGCAAATGCCAAAGGCAACAAACCCAACACCGTCGAAATGCTTGTCATTAATATGGGGCGCAATCTCTGTTGTGCCGCCTCGCAAATGGCCGTTGCCTTCTCTATTCCTCTGTTCTGCTTCTGGTTAGCAAACTCTACGATCAGAATACCATTCTTTGCGACAAGGCCAATCAGCATAATGATGCCAATTTGACTGAATATATTCATCGTCTGGTCGGACATCCACATGAACAATAAGGCACCTGCTACGGCCAAAGGTACGGTAAACATGATGACAAGAGGGTCTTTGAAACTTTCAAATTGGGCTGCCAAGACCAAATAAATCAACAAAAGCGCCAAGACAAAGGCAAAAAGTAAACTCGAAGAGCTTTCCCGGTAAAGCTTGGATTCACCTGCGAGAGCCGTACGGAAACTTTCGTCGAGTGTTTCTTTGGCAATGCGGTCCATTTCATCCAATCCGTCGCCGATAGTCTTCCCTTCAGCCAGTCCTGCAGAGATTGTAGCGGAATTGAAACGGTTGTAACGGTACAGTTTGGGAGGAGATATTCCTTCGCGAAGTTCAACTAAGTTGTCCAATTGTACTTGTTCGCCTTTGCTGTTCCTCACATAGAGTGAACGCAAGTCGGACGGATCGTTGCGCTGTTGCCGGTTTATCTCGGCCAATATCTCATATTGCTTTCCGTTCATATAGAAATAGCCCAGCCGTTGTCCGCTTAATCCGTATTGAAGACTGAGAGCGATGTCCCGGGTGCTGACTCCGAGTTCATTGGCTTTGTCCCGGTTGAGTTCAATACGCACTTCCGGCTTGCTGAACTTCAAGTCAACGTCTGACATCTGGAACACCGGGCTTTCGTTAACCTTAGCCATAAAGTCGGGAAGGGCTTTTTGAAGGCGCTCCAAACTGGTTGTTTGCAGTACATATTGGATTGGCATTCCAGCACGTCGGCCTCCGAACGAAGATTGCTGCTGTACGAAAGCTCGGGCTGCGGTTTTGTTTTTTATGGCCTTTGATATTTGTTCCGCCACCTCCATTTGTGAATAATCGCGTTCCCGCAGATCTTTCAGCGTAATTCGGACATTGCCGCTTCCACCCCAAACACGCGCTGACACAGATTCGGCATCGGGGACTATAGAATCCACCAAACGGTTGATATCCTCCGTATAGTCGCGCATATACTCGTATGTGGCGCCTTCCGAACCCATCGTATTGATGCTGATGCTCGACCTGTCTTCCATGGGAGCCATTTCAGAAGGAATGGCAGTCCACAGTATACCTATTATAATTAAGGTGACTGCGATAATTCCCAAAGCCAGCATTCTGTGATTAAGAAATCCATTAAGCCATCTTGCATATACGCGGTTCATTCCTTCAAAGAAGGGCTCGGTTTTCTGATAAAACCAGCTGCGTTGTTCACGTTTGACCAACAGTTTCGTTGATAGCATTGGAGTGAACGTGAGTGCAGCAAATGATGAGATGATTACTGCACCTGACACCACAATACTGAATTCGCGGAAAAGGCGTCCGGTAGTTCCTTCCATGAACACAATGGGGAAGAAAACGGCTACCAGTGTGACGGTGGTGGATATGACGGCAAAGAAAATCTCTTTGGCTCCTTCAATGCCCGCTTCTTTCGGACGCAGGCCGCGTTCCACACGGAGATAGATGTTTTCGGTCATCACTATGGCGTCGTCCACCACAAGTCCAACCGCCAAAACAACGGCCAACATGGACAAGACATTAATGGAGAAGCCGGCCAGGTACATCACGAAGAAACTACCGATCAGCGAAACCGGAATTACAAGACAGGGAATCAGAGTTACGCGCCAGTCCCGTAGGAAAAGGAAGATGATCAGTATGACTAATACGAACGCGACATAGACGGTGTCTTTTACTTCTGCGATTGACGAACGGATGAATTTGGTGTTGTCGAAACCATATGAATAAAAGACGTCTTCAGGCAGGTCTTTCTTCATTTGTTTCATGCGTTGGTACACCTCGTCCGCGATTTCGATGTGATTGGCACCGGGTTGGGGAACAACGGCAACGCCTACCATCGGCACACCATTCATTTTCATATAACTGCGTATATCAGCTGCGCCGAGCTCTGCCCGACCTACGTCGCGGAAACGTACGATACGGTTTTGTCCTTTTTTGATTATGATGTTGTTAAATTCGTCAGTGGTGTGCATTAACCCCAATGTCCTTATGGTTAACTCTGTTGTATTGCCTTCGATACTCCCGGATGGTAATTCCAAATTCTCATTATCGAGTGCACTTTTAATGTCTGCGGCGGTTACACCATAGCCTGCCATTTTGTCGGGGTCAAGCCAAAGACGCATTGAGTAGCGTTTTTCGCCCCATATGTCCACGCTGCTCACGTCGCTGATGGTTTGCAGTTGTTCTTTGACTGTCAAATCGGCGATTTCACTCAATTCCAGCAGTGTCCGTTTCTTGCTTTGGAGAGCAATCATCAGGATTGGGCGCGCGTCGGCATCGGCTTTGGAGACTGTAGGCGGGTCACAATCGCGAGGTAACCAGCGTTGTGCTCGCGACACTTTATCACGTACGTCGTTGGCAGCCCGTTCCAGGTCGACCGACAGTTCAAATTCAACGATAATACGACTTTGTCCCTGTTGGCTGACACTGGATAAGGAGCGTATACCTGCGATACCGTTGATGTTTTGTTCGAGCGGTTCGGTGATTTGGTTCTCCATGACGTCGGCGTTGGCGCCCGGATAACTGCAGGAGACAAAGATGATGGGATTATCGACTGACGGGTATTCGCGTACACCGAGGAAAGTGTATCCGATGATGCCGAAAAGCAGTATCACCAGCATGAATACCGTGGCCAAGACGGGCCTGCGTATGCTCAGTTCGGATATGTTCATTCTTTATCTGCCTTGTCGGTGATGTGGTCCAGAACAACGTCCATGTCTGTGCGCAGTTGCATTGTGCCGGTAGTGATGAGGGTGTCGCCGAGTTCGAGTCCGCTGATCACTTGTACCATCTGTGCTGTACGCAGTCCGGTACGTATCTCTGCAGGTACGGCTTTTCCGCTGCGATATACGAATACCTTGTCTTTACCCATTTCCGGGATGATGGCTTCTGAAGGAATGGCCATGGCTTCTTTGAGTGTTTCTTTCTCAAGTCCGACCCGTGCATACCGTCCGGGCTTCACGTGGCCTCCAGGGTTTGTGAAGATGGCGCGGACGGCCAGTGTGCGTGTGTCGTTGTCCACATGGGAATCGATGGCATAGACTGTGGCGCGGAGTATGTTTTCTTCGCCTTCCAGCATGAACGTGACGGGTGCTCCCGTACGCAATTCGTTGGAATATCTCTCGGGTACTGTGAATTCCAATTTCAGAGGTACGGTCTTCGTCAGACGGGCTACGACGGTTGAAGTCGAAGCATAGGTTCCCACACTTATTTGTCGCAATCCGATGACTCCGTCAAACGGGGCGAGAAGTTGGGTCTGGCGTATGTTAGCTTTGACCAGTTCGATGTCAGCTTTGAGCGTGGCCAGTTCGGTCTCAACTTCTTCAAGTGCTTCTTTGCTGACTGCTTCCTTCTGTAACAGGGTTTGTTGGCGGTAAACGCGGTCTTCGGCCAGCTTTATCTGAGATTGCAGTTTCTTCAGTTGGGCTTGAAGCGGAGCATCGTTGACCCGTGCGAGCAGTTGTCCCCGGCGCACATGTGTACCTTCTTTGAAGTAGATGGCGACTACTTTGCCGGGCGCTTCAAATGCCAGGTCCACTTCTTCGTCGGGCTTAAGTGAGCCGGTTACTTGCAAATTGTCGGTCAGAGGCGTAGTCTGGACGATGTATCCGGCCACATGCAACGCCGGACGTCCTTCCGGAGCGTTCCCTGCCTTATTTTGGCCTTTGCCATGATTGTTCCATAGCCACACGCCTCCCGCCAAGATAGCTGCCGCCGCCGTATAGGTGAGGGTGCGCTTGAGTATTCTGTTCATGATGGAGATATTGTTAGTGACATCATTGTAATTATTTTAGACATAAAAAACTCGCTGCCGTTTAATTGCGGGAATCCTTTTTTACGCTCCGATATAGTATTTTTTATTCCCGGTTTCGTCGGTTTTATGTTTGAGATAAAATGGTATATGTCAGATATTCTTCCGACGATGTAAGCGATTGGTTGCCAATGCTTGCGCTCAGGCATGCGATAAGGGTGGAATGTGGACGGTATGCCTGGATAACCCACGGACGGCTGCGACATTCGGTGCGGGAAACCGCTATTTCTGTTTTTTCCGCCAGAAGTTGACGCCGGCATATATGCTGAGCGTGACGCGGGCATTGCGTATGGAGAACGTGGGCTTTTTGTAACCGTAGGTATGTCCCACAGCGGCGGCTCCGGCATAGAAGTGTGCATTGTTCCAAACGACAGAGGCGCGTCCGATTATGTCAAGGTTGAGGGCATCAAGATTGAAAAGGGTTTCTTTAGTTGAGAACTGTTGTCCTTCGGAAAGGTTGTATCCGACGGTGGGGGAGAGCGTTCCGTTGCAAAGCCAGTTGCGGGCGAATACCCAGTTGTAAGCATAACCCAGGCTGAGGCTGTAGTCGCGGTACTTGACTGAAGTGATTTTCAAGTTCTCTCCTAGTTGTTCGTTCCCCTCGCTGTCGTAGAGTATATAGGACGGGAGTTGTGTGTGATCGAAATTTACGCGTTCCTTAGAGTAATTAAAGCCGAGAATAAAACTGCCTGCGCTTCTCTTTTGTCTGGTTGACTGGCTGTAAGCTGCGGGATAGGAGAAGTGTTTGTTGTTGAAAATATAGTACAAGTGCCAGTTTTGAAGATACGTGCTCATTCCGCGAAAGGCTATGTCGCGTGCACGACGGTTGACATCGTCTCCAAATCCTTTTACAGAGCGTATGCGATAGTTGTTTGTGCCTGATTCGAAATAGTAATCGATACCAAAGAGGCGTGAGTACAGACTCAGGTAAAAATTGGAGCGGTCAAAAGAATAGCGTTTGGCTCCCAAGTCGAACGTATAACCGAGAAAGAAGAGGCTATATCCGAAATAGGGCCCCACTTTAAAGGGAGAACTCGGCATAAAGTCGAGCTGCTGGCGGTGACCTTCCTCATTCTTCGCGCTGAGCCGGTAGAAAGAATAACGTTTCTCGCCTAACATCATGACAGTACAGTTATAGCGGTTCAGTTCAATGTAGTTGGTGTCGACTTCAGCGATTTTCTGAAGAAACAATTTAAACCCTTTGGGCTTTACAGCCGATTCCAGTTGCACACTGTCGCTTTCATTTTGTGCCATCACTGACAGTGCCGCCGCCAGGAATGTCATTGCAATGAATATCTTGTGTGCTCTCATGTACAAATTGTGGATGAATGATACCTTATTATATATTGGGCCTCTAAAGTTTGCCCAAGACGCGGTCAACTACCCAATTGACGGATGTGGCACTGAGACTGTCGCAGGTACAAATGGCTTTCTGCTGCAAATGTTCCACCACCAGTTTGATGAGCGGGAGTTGCACGTGCGGAGGATTGGCAACGACAATTTCTTGCGGGCCTTCGCCGGTATGAAGTGTGATAGGCTCGTAGGTAAACACCGAAAAACGCAGCTGACCTTTGTTTCCGATGATTTCAATGCGGTCTTCCTTCGCCGATTCATGGCCTACAAAACACCAGGACCCCGACCCCGGCAATCCGTTGGCAAACTTGAAGCAGGCGCTGACGGTATCTTCTGTCTCGTATAACCCGCCACGGTTGGAGCAGTAGCCTTTTGCTTCGATTATTTGTCCGAATAATTGTTGCAGAAGGTCAATCTGGTGAGGCGCCAAATCGTAGAAGTAACCTCCACCTGCGATGTCGGGCTGCACACGCCAGGGTAAGTTGGTCCGGTTATAGTCTAAGTCGCGCGGAGGTACGGAGAAACGGATTTGCACATTGATTACTGTGCCCACCGAACCCTGTTCTATGAGTTCGCGTACCTTATTAAAATAGGGCAGATAGCGGCGATAGTAGGCGACAAAGCAGGGTACGCCCGTCTTTTCACTGATACGGTTGATGCGACCGCAATCTTCGTAGTTTGAACTAAGGGGTTTCTCGACATAAACCGGCTTGCCCGATTTCATAGCCATGATAGCGTAGGTCGCATGTGTGGATGGCGGTGTCGCAATATAGACTGCGTTGACTTCCGGGTCGTCTATAAGTTCTTGTGCATCGGTGTACCACCGTGCTATGTTATGGCGTTCGGCGTAGGAACGGGCTTTTTCTTCGGTGCGGCTCATAACTGCGACGACCTTGGAGCCGTCTATCATGTTGAAAGCCGGACCGCTTTTTTTCTCAGTCACTTCTCCGCAACCGATAAAGCCCCATCTGACGTTCGGTATTTGTTCTATCATGATGCAAAGTTACGGAAAAACGAGAGCAGAGCAAGAAAAATGAAACAAAGTTTCACTTTTCCGCTATGCCGAGCGTCAGTAACTTATCCAAAGTTAAGAAAAAAAGATTACCTTTGCATTCAAATAGGTTTAACAAGCATGAAACGTAGAAAAAATTCCCCGAAATATCAGTTATATCGGAGCCGCAGTTACGCAAAATCGTTTAAAGAGTCTTGGCAAACGTTGTTGCCCAACGTGGATGCCGTATCCGTATCGTTGTCTCCCCTGGCCGTCTTGTCAGGTCTCACAGTCGCTTTGCTGTTTGTGACATGGCGTTATTCTGGCGCGTTATGGATGTGTCTGGAAGGCTTGTTGGCTTTTCTTGTCTTGTCTCTGTTGTATTCGTGGACGGGTGTTGTTGTCAGGAAGTTGTTGACAGACCGGATGGATGCAGACACGCGCCGCATCAGTCGCATGCCGTGGCGAGGGGTCTTTGGCCTGTTTCCCGGTGAAGTCCTGATGCCGTTCTACATGTCGGTCTTTGTGGGCGTTGTCATTGGGTCGCTCATCTATGGCACATATCTGGTGGCCGGCATATCGCTGTGGCTGCTTCCGTTGTCCGTCGTCGTGGCGTTCATGTTGCTTGTGCCCTGCATTATGTCGTATTATCAGGTGCGCCAGTTCGGACATCCGTTTGCGAAAGCCCTGCGTTCGGGTTTGAAATTGGGGACACGCTATTATGCAAGTACCCTGATGATGTCGCTTGTGTGCCTTTTGGTGTTGGCTGTCTGCGCTTCCGTCTGCTTTTTGCCTCTGTTTATCTTGAATATGGCCGTTCACGCGTCGAATGTGGCCGTGATGTTTGGCGACACCGGCGATTTGCCGACATCGGTATTGGTTCTCCATTTCTTTCTCACATGGTTGCTCGTGGCCCTCTCCGTCTTGCTGTCCGCCTGGTTGTGGATGATGCCTTTTACCCACCATGTGTGTTCCGTCAAGACGAAGGAAGAAGAGCGCAAGTTGGCCGTCGGTAATTCTTAACGTGACTGTTGGTAAACAGGAAGCCCCTCTCTGCTGTCAGAAAGGGGCTTGGTTGTTTCTTGGTGCGACATGTATTAATGTTCGCAGAGTTCAGTCAGAATACCCACCGTGCTTTTCGGATGCAGGAAGGCGATGTTGAGGTTTTCGGCGCCTTTGCGGGGTTTTGCATCAATCAGGCGGATACCTGCAGCCTCTGCTTCGGCCAGCGCATTTGCCACGCCGTCTTCTATGCAGAACGCCATGTGGTGCATGCCCTGTCCTTTTTTCTCAATGTACTTTGCTATGGTGCTTTCGGGCGACGTGGGCTCGAGCAACTCCAGTTTCACTTCACCGCATTTCAGGAATGCAGTCTTCACTTTCTGGTCTTCCACCGTTTCAATGTTGTAACACTTCAGACCAAGTACGTTTTCAAAATACGGAAGCACGGCTTCGATGCTTTCCACGGCAATGCCGATGTGTTCGATATGCGAAATTTTCATATTTGTGTAAGAGTTGAAATTAAACATACAAAGGAACGCATTTTTTTTGAGACAGCCAAACAAAACGGGGCTGTTTTTTGAAAGGTCGTTCTGCCTCTTCCGTTCAGCCGTCTTGGTTTTGGGAAAAGCCATGTCGGATATAGAAAGGTCTGTGTCCGACTTATTCCGCAGGATGTCCGGGATGCTTTCCTTCAGGTCAGAATTCGAGGAGCAGTCGCAGGTTCACCATGCGCCCTGTAAGGTAGTTGGGCACGGCATACTGGGTGTTGTTGATGTCGGTGACCCAGTAGTATGAATTGACATTGTTTATATCAAGCAGGTTAAAGGCATCCAGCCCGAGCCATGCGTTTTTCAGGGCTTTGCCGATTCCCTTTCGCACATGCCGGTCTTCGTTGCTGAAAAGACGATAACTCATACCGAGGTCGACCCGTCTGTAGGCTGTGGAGCGGAAATAGGCATGCTCGATACCGGCGTGTGGTGCGCCGAACGGTAGTCCGTCGGCCATGACGGCTTTAAGCGTCATTTTCCATCGGTCGGTGCCTGGAAAATAGTCGGTAAAGAAGAGTGAAATGTTGTAACGCTGGTCTGTGGGACGCGACAGGCTTTTTCCGTTGAGTTTTTCTTTGGTTGACATCAGCGAAAAGGTAATCCACGAGTCTGTACCCGGCACAAACTCTCCGAAAAGTTTGAAATCGATGCCCGCGGCATAGCCGTCGCTGAGGTTTTCGCCGTAGTAAACGATGCGCAGGTTGTTTACATTATAAGGTATAAGGTTGCTGAGGGCTTTGTAGTAGGCTTCTGTGGTGAAGCGATAGGGACGTCCTTTGAAGCGGAATTGATAATCGCCGCCGAGAAGCAGATGAAAGGCGCGCTGGGATTTGATATTCTCGTTCAGACGAACAACTGTGCCCGATGCAGTCGTGATTGTGTCGCGCAGTTCCTTGTAGAAAGGCGACTGATAATACAGACCTGTGGCGAAGCGAAGCGTTAAATCTTCGTTCTTGGCCGGAATAAAACCTACGGAAACGCGTGGGCTGACGAGCCATTCCTTATTCCACGACCAGTGACTGAGACGTACGCCGTAGTTGAATGTGAATATACCCGTATTGTTGTGATACCGGTAGGTGTCCTGCAAATAGGCGTGGAGGCGGTTGGTAGACAGGTCGGTCTTAGCCCGCAGATTGTAAATCAAATCGAGGCGTTGGTCGCTGTGAGGTATGGAATAGTCGGAAGAATCACGCATTTCCCATTCGGTGGCATTCTCTTTGACTTTTTGAGTCTGAAATCCTGTGCCGAACAATAATTGATGTGAACCGAAACGATGTCCGAATTGCATTCCGATGTTTGCGACTTTGGCCGTCAGAAAATTGCGTGCGTGCTCCCAATATGTGCCTACGCCGAGCTGTTCTTGCGATGTGGCTTCGTTAAGCCAATATTCGCCGGATATATCATAGGTTTCCTGCTCCTTCGTGTTGTAGATGGACGAGAGCAATGTCAGTTGTGTGTTTTTGGTAATGTGTCTTGTGATGTTGAGAGATGCGAACATGGTGTTGAACAAGTCCTTTTCCTGTCCGTCGAAATAGACTTTGAAAGACTTGGCATCGTTCATAGTGCCGAATTTAGTCTCTCTGTCTTTTGGCTTAAAGTTATAATGGTTGCTGGAAAGGTAACCTATGAAATCGAGAGTCCAGTATTTGTTGGGTGTCCAACTGGTATAGTTTTGGTAATCGAGGAAATTGGGCTTGTATTCTCCGCTTGTTTCGAGGCTGCCTAGGAGATAGCGCATCGTTTTGTAGCGTATGCTGTTCATCATGGAGAACTTTTTGTTTCCGAAACCGATGTAGCCCTCACCGCCAAGCAGGCTGGCAGCGACGGAAGCCTCGAAAGATTGTGGGCGCTTGTATGTAATGTCGAGCACGGAGGACATTTTGTCTCCGTACTTGGCTGGAAATCCTCCGGCAGAGAAGTTGATGTTTTCTACCATGTTGCTATTGATGATGCTCAAGCCTTCTTGTTGGCCGGAACTGACGAGTAGGGGACGGTATATTTCGATGCCGTTGAGATATACGCAGTTTTCGTCGAAGCTTCCGCCGCGTACGTTGTACTGAGAACTGAGTTCGTTGCGGTTAGTCACACCCATTTGCATGGCAATGAGGTCTTCGACGCCGTTGCCTGTAGTTGAGGGCGCGAATTTGGAACTTCCGGGCTTGATTCTCAGCATAGCTTCCGTCTGTTTGCGATATGCTTTGACGGTAGCCTCATCCAGTTGTCGTCCAAGTGAGGATATCTTTAGAGTAACATAAACAGAATCTTGGGGAGATTGGATAACGTGCTTTTTTGTTCGGTATCCGATCATGGAACATATGATAACGAGGCTGTCTTTTGGGGCACAGGAGAAGGCAAACCGGCCTTTTTCATTGCTTATCGCAAACGGCGCCTGGTTTTCAGCCCTTATGAGAGCCAGTTCAACAGGGCTGTCGTATTCGTCAACCACGATACCGGTGATTTTGACTTGTTCAGCACCGAATACATCGGTACTGGCGACCCCGGCAATGAAGACGGAGAGGAGTGTGATAAGAATGCGTCGCGTCAGTTCCATACTAATCTACTAACGCAAAAACATACCTTTTATTATATGTAGTGTAGACTGGTTGTTGTCGTTGACAGGTCAGGTGACTACCACTTTCTTTGTTGTGACAGCCTTGTTTGGTGCTGTTATCTTAACTATATAGATGCCTGGAGCAACTGAAATTCTGTTGGAGTGGCTCTCCGTGTCTTTTGGAGCGAGTGTGGCCTGTCCGTCAAGGGCGTAAACTCCGATGGTCTCGTTTCCATGCAGGCCTTGAATCAGGATGCAGCCTTTGGAGCCCTTGATTCTGACACTTGTAATTGACGGACTGCTGACAGCAAGCAATGTGGAGTCAATGCCAATGCGTCTGTCCATCCATTCTAGCCGCTCGGCGATGGTTGTCTTTAAGAAATCGATTTCTCCCTGGTAGCTGCCACGGATGCCCGTGGTATAAGGAAGCCACGCATTGAGCATGTCCCAACGCATGAAGTTCAATTCCTGTGTCTGGTCCATGATGACGGCCAGACTGTCAATGTAACGGTCGAAATGGTCGGACGTGAAACCGTCTATGAGGCGTGCTTTGCTCCATATGAAGCGCAAACTGTCGGGAAAGGCTTCGATAACGCGCTGTATAATCTGTTTCATGCCCGGTACAGTTGAGCATTGGTCGCTCAAACACAGGTAGCCGTTGATGTTGTTTGCCGGATAGCATCGTGAGTCGTTGTCAAACGCATGATCAAAGTCCCACATCGGCCCCCAGTAGAACTTGGAATATCTGTCCTTTGTTAAATAAACGCTGTAATATGCATCTATGTTTGCCGTGGCTTCACTTACGAGGAAGCGTTTCAAGAATGACTCGACGTCCATTATACTTGGGATACCGCGTGTCTCGCTTGTGGGAGTCGAGAAGAAGACACGGGTTTCCATATTGTTGTAATGCGTTTCGATATAATTCTTCTGTGAGGTTGTAATGGAGTCTTCGCCCGGATACTTTACCGTTACGGGCGAATTGAATTTGCCGGAGATGAAATGAACTGGCTCGCCCACTGCCTTGTTTACGACTTCCAGCAGATAACCTCCGTGCACATTCGGATTATTGTTGTCTTTCGTGGTCATTTCCGTGATGTCCACGCGGTTCTTTCTGACTTCAATCTGGTCACACAGTTGATAGTTGCCCTTGTATTCCCCGTTGAGAATGACATCTACGGGAGTGCCTGCCGGAGTATAGGCAAAATTCATCTTACGGCACATTTCGAAAGCCACGAAATTGCGTATTAGCGTTTTATCTTGGCAATTGTTTATCAGGGTCCACTTTCTGGCTTTGGCAGGTAGGCCGCAGATGCGTTTTTTGCTGTTCAATTTAATCTTATAGGGCTTCTTCTCGAAAGTCCAGCTGCCATTGCCGCGGCCACGTATCTCTAAGCTGTCCGTAATTACGCCTGTGCCTTCGTCACTGATGATTGTAATGATTCCTTTCAGGTACTTCTCCTTTATGATGACGTCTTCGGCGTTCTCGGTGTGGATTGTGATGGTCGGTACATTTGTCAGTTGATACAGTTGAGAGTCGTCACCTTCTCCCAAATCCCCGTAGAATCTTATTTCAGCTATGTTGCAGCGCATGTCATGCGGTCCGATGTAACGTACATAGCGGAAGCCGCGGGAGCACTTCGGCCTGACGATGTTTTTCATGCCTTCACGCGGTGTAGACTTAATCATATGAATAGGTATGGCGTCGCTGAAATCGGCGTTGTTTGCTCCCTCGAAAATTCCAAGGGTCATACAATCGGCCATGTCGGCTCTGGGGCAGAAATAAATGCGTGTGATGACGTACTGTCTCCCGAGATCGAGTCCTACCCACCCACCACTGCGGTCGTATGCTGCGAAAAACGTGTCGTAATCCCCGTCGAAGACATTGTGGATGGTATTTTCAGTGTCCGAAGGCTCGAGTGTTTCGTATTGTATCGCAGTAGTGCCGATAGGAGTCCCGTGCAGGAGCTGGTCAGCCTGGGCTAAAGAGGGCACAAGCAGAACTGCGGCGGCTAGAAGCAGGCGTAGGGTGGCGTTTTTCCAGATATGGCTGTTCATCATTCCGATATAGGCTTTGGCAGGCCTTGTTTTGGTTAATTCCATAATGCAAAGTTACAAAAAACTCTCTATATAGGCATTGGGTATGTTTGATTTAGGCTTTTTTATCTCAAACATATGAAAAATTATATCTGACATCTTTTTAAGCAACCTTCGGTTGAGTGGCGTGGAAAGGGTTGCACGGCCCGCGAGAGTGCTAAAAAATGAACTAAAACGCTTCGTAGCGCTAAAAAAATAAAAATAGCGAGTGTCCGAGTGAAATTTATGTGGTCAAAAGTCGGTCGCAATGCAATAAAATCTGTACTTTCGCTGCTGATAAATTAAAAATTGAACAGCCATGAGAGGTTTATTTGTAGTTACAGCTTTGTGTGCAATGTCGCTCAGCGCTTTTGCACAAAACGATGTCTATTTTATTCCTTCCAAGGAGGTGAATGAAGTGAGATTGAACAATCAACGGGTTGAAACGAAGGTAGAAGAAACCAACGTTATCAATACCCCAGTGAAGTCCAGCCGTGATGTGGACGAATATAACCGTCGCGGAAGCGCACAAACCGTAGTCGAAGCCCCGGATACCGTGGACGCGGATTCCGATATCGAAGGTGTGGACAACTACAGCTGCTCCAAGATGATTATTCGTTTCCATTCGCCCGCCGGGGTCGTAATCAGCAGTCCCTATTATTGGGATATCTGTTACGGAAACACATGGGACGTGTACTATGACGCTTGGGCTTTCGCGCTTCCCAGTTGGAGCTACTGGTCTTACGCATATGATCCCTGGTATTACAATCGTTGGTGGTACCGTACTTGTTGGGATTTCACGTGGGGTTGGTATGATCCCTGGTGGGGCTATAGTTATTGGGGCTGGGGCCGACCTGTTTACTGGGGATGGAATCGTCCTTATTACGGAGGTTGGGGTTATGGCCACCATGTCTATCATCACAACTGGGTACATGGAGGTCGTGGCTACGCACCCGGATTTGGACGTGCTGTAGGTGGAGGCCGTGATTTCGCTGACGGACGCCGTGTGACGCGTGGCAGTGCTGGCGGATTTATTACCCGTGGTGGCAATGGCACACGTGGAGGTGCTGTGTCTGGAGGTAGCCGTAGTTATGCCAGCCGCGGACTTGACAAGAGTTTCCGTGTAGCTAACAATTCTTCAACACGTACTTCTACCGGTTCAGCCGGAGGTCGTGTGACACGTGGCAATTCTGGCGGATACAGTCGCAGTTCTGGTGGTTACAGTAGTTCACGTGCCAACAGCAATGTCCGCAGCCGTGGCTCTTATAGCAATACTGACGTTTACAACCGTCGCAGTTCCACAAGCACAAGTTCGCGTTCCTACCAAGGATATACGCCTCGCACCACGACAAGTACCTCAACGTCTACACCATCCCGCAGCTATGGTAGCAGTAGCGGCAGTTCGTCGCGCAGCAGTGGCATGTCGTCAGGCGGAGGTAGCGTCTCGCGTGGCGGAGGTGGCGGATACAGCCGCGGAGGTGGCGGTGGATTCTCCCGAGGTGGGGGTGGCGGCCGCCGTTGACCGACTCCAAAGAGTACAACGTAAGTATAAACCATATTATAATTAAGAAAACTCAAGAATGATGAATAAAAAAATTGTGATTCTGGCAACTGCTTTCGCCATGACGGCAGGTGCCTTTGCCCAGGACATTTATCAGATGGCTTCTTTCTCATCTGAGGATTTGAACGGGACGGCCCGTTACGTCGGAATGGGAGGTGCCATGAGTGCACTGGGAGCTGATATGTCTGCTATGGGAACTAACCCGGCTGCAATCGGTCTTTATCGCAAGAGTGACGCTGCTGTAACGGTGGGAATGCTTACTCTGAGCGAGGGAGAGAAGTTTGACGGAAAGGGCAAGACACGTATGTCGTTTGATAATATAGGTATTGTCGGCACAATCAAAATGGACGACAAGACTTGCAAGTATTTGAACCTCGGTTTCAATTATCATAAGCAGAAAAACTTTAAGTCTTTGCTCAATACGGCATTCTCTCCTGCCAGTGCGGCTTCTCAGACGTGGCAGATGGCAGATTTGGCGTCCACCTGGGGAGAACCGGCGAAGGCAACGCCGTTAACGGACATGGGATACGAAGCTTATTTGATCAATCCTTTGGAAGACGGCGGCTTTGATGCATATGGTGCTTCATATGTGGCATATAACAAGTCGCAACTCGGAGGTATCCATGCCTTTGACTTTAATATCTCCACGAATCTTGCTGAGCAATTCTACCTTGGCCTTACTTTGGGGGCGCAAAACGTGAATTTCAAGAGCATTTCCCTGTATTCGGAGGATATGATCAATTATGAGGGCGTCGATGCCGGTTATTACGATTTGATTAACGACCGTGAACTGACCGGTAACGGATTCAACGTGAAGTTTGGCTTTATTGCGCGTCCGGTAAAGAGTTCTCCGTTCCGCATTGGCCTGGCTGTTTCGTCGCCTACCTATTATAATTTGAAGTACCGTGCTTCTTCCGACCTGTATGCCAACTATAACGACGGCTTAGACCCGGAACATCAGTACACCGATGTAGACCGCTTCCGCTATAATATTCATACACCGTGGAAGTTCAACCTTAGTTTGGGCCATACCATAGCTAACCAGTTGGCCATCGGAGCTGAGTACGAGTATTCCGACTACAGCACGGCGAAGGTGACTTATGACGACGGTAATGACTGGGATTGGGGCTGGTCGAACGAAACTGACGACCGTGAACTCAACCGTCAGGCCGACCGTTACCTGGCTGGAGTACACACGTTCAAACTTGGTGCCGAGTGGATGGTAGACAAGAGTTTTGCAATCCGTGCCGGCTACAATCATGTGACGTCTCCGTTTGAGAACAAGGCTTTCCTGAACCAGACAATCAACAGTGCATCGCTCGACTATGCGACTTCTACCAACTATATGAACCTTTCCGGCATCAATCGTTGGACTGTCGGCATCGGTTACAATGTCGGTAACTTCTATGTGGACGCTGCTTGTCAATATCAGAACCAACACGGCGATTTCTACGCTTTTTCAACGCAGAACGGCAATGAAAACGAGATTAACGATTGTCCTCGTCAGCGCCTTGACCTGAGTCGCACGCAGCTGATGCTTACTTTGGGATTCCGCTTCTGATTTTTAATTTATCAATATGGGGAGGCTGTTCCGGAAATGAGGGATGGCCTCTTCTTTTTTTGTCTTGGAAGACTGACACCCGCGTCTGCATAGTTGTATCTCCGACATAGAATAAAGAACGAGCCATATAAAACATT
>JAEEGI010009257.1_pt1 | contig 21605 bp, 19 predicted proteins | sample 8958751 | NCBI WGS metagenome assembly JAEEGI01 (sample SAMN16246545, study PRJNA631951) | gut metagenome | biome: gut microbiome; feature: rumen; material: KS-attached | host: Bos | place: Iran: Karaj | collected 2018-10 | reverse complement strand
TGGCAACAAGATAGCCGCAGCCTTGTCGTTCGAAAATGTGGTAGAGCATGTCAATGACAAATGTCCAACCTACGACATTAGTATCAATAGTTGGACGCTCCACGGCATAGTCAAGAGTGGCGTTAATTTCACCAGTACCAGCACACGCGATAGCAAGATCAATGTGCCCTAACGTTTCATGGAGAGTACAAATGGCTTGTTCAATCTCTTCTAAATTGGTTATGTCTGCTTTAGCAGGAATGGTCTTGGATGGATATTTCTGAAACAATTCGTCAAGCAAATGTGCACGTCGGCCAATAATGCCTATTCTATTTTTCTCATTTGCATATTTCTCGAAAAGAGCTTTACCAATACCTGAGGAAGCTCCAATGATAACGATATTCATACAGCTTTTTTAGTGCAAAGCTAATAATTCTCCATTATCTCTATGCACATAACAAAGCTAAAACACTCACATGACAGCAAACTCTCAAAACATTTTGAGAATTTACAGACCAAAAGTTATCTCTCTACGTATGTTGCTGATAGTTGTTGGGGTTACTCTCAGATAGGAGGCTATATCTTTTAGGTTGATACTTTGTACTATTTGGGGACAACGAAAGAGTAAACGCTTGTAACGTTCTCTGGTAGTTATACGATAGGTATCAAGATATTGAGAATATATTTGCTCGAATAATCGTTCGTAGATGTGGCAGATTACCTGATTATCAATTATATCCAATAGCTTTTCCCCATTTATAATATATACTTCTGAATAATCCATTGCAACAATGGAAACAACAGCAGGCAGACATTTCATACAATTAGGGAAATCTGCTACAAACTCACCACAAAAAGCAAAACCTGAAATATAATTCTTTCCCTCTGCTTCATTTTTTACTATATACTTGAAGTGACCTTTTGTTATATAACCAATGCGATGCGTACACATCCCTTCTGTTTCAAAAAGGTCACCACGAGAGAACTTCTTCATTTCTCCATGACGAATACAGTAGTCTTTCAAAAAGCCGAGTTCTAGACCGATTGTGTATGTATTGAAATGAAACATTTGATGGCTTTTTTCGTATCCTATTTAATTGTCCTTCATTAAGCTCAGAATCTATTCAAGCAACTATCCCTTAAATAATACACTTAACGCCAAAAACAATATGACATAAGACAACAACTATGGTATTTCAATCTCATATTTCCATACCCTTGCAATACCATCAGAATTATCTGTTATATAATGTTGACAGAAAGGGTAAATCAGATTAATACTTTTTGTCCATCCGTATTCCCACAGAAAATATAAAGCCATTCCTATAGCTTGGGGTTTTGTAGACAAAGGAGCCAAATATATACTAGTGTATGGTTTATGATTACTTCTTTGTTGCTTATTAATGTATTCACTAATTTCTTGAGCAGTAACAAAAGGATCATAGGCTGGAGCGTAGATATTCGAATCCATATCCTTAAAACACTCCGTCGCGATTGCTTCTTCTGCTTTATACGCTCTTAAAATATTTTCTTGAAACATTCCTGGACTAATAGCCGGAAATCCAAATAATAGCACCTTCTTCTTGCAATCTTTACGATCATTTGCCACGTCAGCTATACGACTATGATCATAACCTGCCGCAATAATAAGAAGATCATTATCATTACGGGAAGTGTTAATTCCTCTCATGCCATCTATAAGTTTTACCTCACTAAGCATATCTGAGAACTGCGTGTTTTCTGCATTTCTGTATTGAGTGGGCTCTGTGTAGAATATATCAAATTTCTTAATTCTAAACGCAACCATGCAACGCATTAGATACATTAAATAAGGTACTTTAAAACCTGTTGCATCTACACATATACGCTTTCCTGAAAGATGAAAGCTTTTTAGCGCTTTCATGAGTGTAGCATAGTCCTCATTGGACTTGATACTAACAAATTCCTCACCAGAAAGAAATAAATCTGGACCTTCTTCTTCATATACAAACCAAACTTTTCGATCAGCAGGTATATGTTTGGCCGGTTCAATCACTCTAAGAGAATTAATGTAGCCAGCAAGAAATATATCATATTTAGGCAGAGAATCTAATTCCTCTACATTTTTATAGCTATGTTTATAAAAATAGGAATAATTCATTAGTCAAAAAGATTAAAAGATAACTGAGGCTGAATTTCTTTGGTACTGAATGGAAAATTGTACCCTTTTAGCCTATTAGAAACATATTCATCATATTCACTTTTCTTTGAAAGGTTAAAGAACAACTCTGCTACCTCTGGAGAAAAATTGACTGCGCCTCGTTTCGCTAATGCCAATTCATATTTTGGATATAAAATAGTATTTAATTTATACACATGTGTCTTATTATCAGAATTGATTTGTCTTCTCTCGTCCGTTTGAACAATATATGAATAACTAACCAATGATTCAAAAATTTGGCGAGCGGACTCTGACAATTCACTTGCATTTAATGTAAAAATGTTAATGCTACACTGAGGAGGGACATCCGAAAAACGAGCTCTACGTAGATAGTCACCTACTCTCATAATTGCATCGGTTGCGCGTACCTTATTTTGAGAAGGTATTCTATTCTCCTCAAAAAACCAATCATATGTACTCTCAATTCCTACTTGTTGTGAACGAACAGAAAGCTTACGACCTTCTTCAAAAGGTAATTTTCCTGTATTGTAATATTGATTATTAAAAGCTGCTTTAAGCAAGCACAATATAGTACGAGGAGTGCCACACGATAACTCAATCAACTTCTCTAATCCATAATAGGGTATATTCACCCTACCTTCACGTGCTAAATTATCAACAATATCCTTTTTGTATTTCTCAAGCACCTTAGCATGCTGAGTTTCTTTATCTTTATCCTCTATATATCGTTTTAAAGAATCTGCTATTTCACATGATGCATCAACTAAAAATCCAACAGACTTATCATGCTTCCAATTTTTAATAACTCTATACATTAACATAATGCTTGTCCTTTCTAACAAAATGTCAGCATTATATGATATATTATCCAAGATTTTACTAATAGCGTCTTCATCTATGTTCATTTTTTTGAGATTAACCTCAAGAGCTGCGAAAGCCGCACGACTTTGCTTATCTTTTTTATCAGCTACAGCATGTAGTATATAATCATTTGTCTGCTCTTCAAATAAATCAGCAAGCTTATAATCTCTACATAAAGATATCCCACTATTTCGCAGTCTATTCTCTAAAATACTGGTAACATATTCATTATATCTCGGGTAATTTCGCAAAAACTCATCAAGCACGACTCCTTTAAATTCAGATCCATCGCGATTCTCTTCAACACCTTTTAGGGTTTTTAGTGTTCTTATACCATATGGACGTGTACCTATTCTGAAAGTACAAGCTACAGGTTTTTCGCGTATCAATGTCTGAATTAACTGCTGCTGAGTTATAGAAAAATTTTCAAGTTCATCAACCAAATACAGAATATATTTATTTTTAAAGAAATCAATTTTAGATCTTAACAATTCAGGAATACCATATGTTAACTGACGATGCGTAAGGAGTATCTCAACATGAGGCTTATCTTGATCTGCAAACATAAAATTCTGCACTTCGTAATCAACATTTCTCTGAAGTTTCAGAAAGTATTCATTAAGATCTTCTAAAGAATGTATTTCTTCCTCATGTTTCAAGAACAATTTAAGGATATCTTGAACAATAGAATCTTCATCAATATCTCCCAATACACCATTTTCTCGCAAATCAATTAGAACATCCAATAGACGTTCTCCTATCCACAATTCCCAAAAATAGGAATATAAGGTAGCCCATATATCATCAGAAACTCCTTTACCACTAAACTTATCTGAGTTAAACCCACTGCAACGGATATAAACACCAATAAATTTCTCATTAGCTAATCCCTTTTGCAAAGTTTCCGATTCTGCCTTACAGCGAATCTTTTGTAACTCATATGAAAAATATTTCATTACATGAGTTTTACCACTTCCTTTGCTTCCAACTATAATCTTAGGCATAAGTGACTCAGGCTCAATTAGACCTTCAAAACCATGATTTTCTTCGTCCAAATCTACCCAATACTTGTAAATGTCATCATCGGTATAATCAACCGCTTTTGTTACATCAAATGGATTTTTAATCATAACCTAATATACTTTATTATAGCGTTTAAAAATTGGCTTCCAAATACTCTCGACTTCATCAAACCAAATTATTGGAAGTGTATTGTCTGGTGTATTATGATGCATACTAATCAAAAGTTGACTACCCTTAAATCCGAGTGCATGTTTATCAGCAAACAATTTACGGGTCGCTTCATCCTTACCAAGAAGTAAAAAATATTTTTCCCATATTTGACATCCGTAATGATAAGCAATATCTTTAGCAATTTCCTTATTATGTATACCATCATTAAAGTATCTCGACTGATCACTAAAACACTTATAGCTTTCATCAAGTTCTACTATAGCTTGAGCATCATGATAAAGACCACTATTACGAACAATCTCGATGCCCTTGGTCATTCCAAATAGCATAAGATATGAAACCTTTGCATCCTTAGCGAAAACACGAAGATTATTAACACATCTTTTTACATTTGAAGAATCACTTGTTGCTTGATCGCCAGATCCACATAAATCATCAATAAACACAAAACGCTTTACTTTTTTATACTTGTCTCTTAATTTCGGTTGTAAATTGCCCTCAGAGTCCTTTTCATAAATAACTACATCATCAGTATTTACAAAGAGATCCTTAGGAATTCTATTTTCTTGTCGAAAATAATAAAGAAGGTGAACCCCACTTTCTGAAGGATTACCAACACCTAGAAACCTTGTCTTTTCAAGTTCTTCACGATACAAAGACTCTATCAACCTTTCATCCATCGTATCTCCATTCGTTCTACGAATTTTCTCGATTATAGGATATCTAAACAAATCACGATAGAGTGATTTCAACAAATGTCTAATATTAGAAGAATTAAAAAACATCAAACGAGAAAGCATATACAAAGCATACTCTTTCTCTGTATCTGTCGCAAAATTACTTAGCCATTCATCTACTCGTGGTCTTAGAGCACGGGACTCCCACAAAGTTGAATTTAGTATTTCTATCTGTTTATCGTAATTAACATGTGCCATATAAAACTATTTTCTAAAGACTAGCACCCATTCACATGAAATCGTACTGGCAGTTTTATTTCTTTTTGTCATTAACCCATATGATTTAATGTCATCAATCAATTTAAATACCAATTGCAGACCTTTGGTCTCTATATATGTAGTCAGATAGTCTTGTGTGTCAAACCGCCGTTTACACACTGTATTGTTGCCTATCACAATCACCATATAACCATTTGGTCTCAACACACGAATGCTTTCGTCCAGCGCAACCTTCATCTCATTCAGATAGTTTGCAGCAAGAAAAGCACGTTTCATATTACCACTCTTATAAAGTTCTTTCAGCACAACGTCTGCAGATAATATGCCTGTATAAGATTCAAAAATCTCTTCTTTTTTATAGTCTTCTCTTCCTATATTATGTTTCTTTAGTTCCCTTACATCCTCTAACTTTACACGGTTCAACCAGTACAGGTTCAGCCATGAGGCACGGATATATTTCTGTGCACCAGCATATGGTGGAGAGGTTAGAATCAAATCAACACTATTGTCCTCAAGCCTCAATTGTCTCGCATCTTGCGATATGATTCTAGCAGAAATACCTTCTGGAATTTTTCCACGCAGTGAATTCACCCTTTCGATATTTGCTTTGCTTACAGCATCAAACTTGTCGTATACATTCACCGTTTGCAACATCTCTAGTTTTTTTTGTACTTCTTTTTTTCTCTGCGGATTGCTGCTAAAACGTTCTGGATTCCAATGTACAGGAACAGAAATAGAAGGGTCTGCAAAGCTTACTTTTCTTGCAATACTAGAGAAACATAATTCAAAAAAAATCTTATGTTGTTCATCTTCTATCTCGTTGATAGAACGTTGTAGGTTATCCAGTTGACGTAAACTACTAGTTGAATACCATATGGTAATGGCTTCAGGACGTTCTACAATCCTTCTATATCTCTTAGCTCTCTTCAATATATCCTTTAATGTTTTTAGCAATTCTTCTCTAGGAATATAGATAGTCTTACCCTTTGTTATCAGTTCAGCCAATGGATTTGCATCTGCTCCAAAGGCATTACGCCCACTCAAAGCAGCTTCCAACAGGACTGTTCCTGTACCACAGAAAGGATCAAGCACGATGCCGTTTGCTGGACAGAGAATATCTGTTGCTAAAAAATAATAGGGGATGTTAGCGAGTAATTTGGCCGGATAAGAATGGATAAGATGTGTGTACCTTTCTGACTTTTTTAACTCTGGCACTAGAGTTCGGAAATTGACAGAAATAGGATTCCCATCGTTTTGATACGACAGGAAATAATCATTAAGTTGATTCCGTATTGCTTGTTGTTCTGGTGTCATTAATAAAATGCAATATTCCAAATTATTATACTTATAATTTCACTCTATGGCCTTAGCATATTTATCGGAGCCACGAATACTCCATCCTCTCTCTTGTAAGCACCACCTATAGCAGTCAATACCAACAAGAACGATGGAGCCTTTTCATCACTCTTCCCCACAATCTTATCACGCAAAGTTTTCAGCGACGATGCACCCTCTTCCACATTGTCATCACCACCCAACTTAATCTCAATTCCGCCCCATCTTCCATCTTCCAAATGTACTACTGCGTCACATTCCAGACCTGCATTGTCACGATAGTGCTTCACTGTCCCCCCCAGTAAGTCAGAATACACTCTCAAGTCTCTAATCGCAAAATCCTCAAAAAACAATCCAAAACTATTCAAATCCTTCATCAAGTCGCTGGGACTCACACCCAGACTCCTGCATGCTATCGATGTGTCTACAAAATGTCTTGTTGGTGTACTCCTGATAGAAGTCTTCGACCTGATATTCGGATTCCATGCCTCCAGATCCTCAATGATATACAAGTCTTTCAGCGCCTCCATATAATCATCGTAGGTCTTCACATCCATCGTACGTTCGTTACTCTGACGTATATCTGAAATAATGGTCGAAACGGCAGCTTCTGATGAAATATTTCTCGCGTAACTCCTTAGAATCATCCTCAGCACCTCAGGCTTTTTATTCCTAAAACGTTCATTCTCACTGTCTTCAAACACAAATAGTCCGTTATAATAGTTTTTCGTTATCTCCAGCGCAATCTCCCTCTGAGCCAATACGGATACAGGCCATCCGCCGCGACAAAGTAAGAAAGCCACATCATCCAGTGTAAAGTCCAGGTTCGTATCCCATGGATAATTCTGTCCACCATCAAACAAGTCCCTCAACGACACTGTACCCTTCGACTCCTTCGACTCCCAAAGTGTCATCGGTCGCATATTTAAAGGAGTAATCCTCCCCGCACCGCTATGATGTACCTCCGCTTTATCAGCAGGTGTTGAACTACCCGTTAAAATATATTTTCCAAACTCATAGTTAAAATCAAGGTCATCCTTTATCTGGTTCCAGATATCCGGGGCCTTTTGCCACTCATCTATAAGTCTCGGTTTCTCCCCATTAAGCACCCCCTTCGGATTCATTCTTGCCATCATGATAGACTGTTTCGTATTCAGTTTCACGAAACTTTTTTGGTAAAGCATACAGGTTGTAGTCTTGCCACAGAACTTTGGACCAGCAACCACCACGGCACCAGAAGTCTTTAATTTTAATGCAATTATCTTTTCTATTAGTCTATTATAATACATAAGCATTTCTTTTTATAATGCAAAGGTACAAAAATTCCCATTATTTTCAATTAAAAATTCCCATTATTTTCAATAAAATCACATTTTTAACCTTTTACCCACAATTTGTCAGGAAATACAATGTCTAAGAATATCGTGTGAACATATCTTTGCAACAAATCATGAAAAATAACAGCAAACAATATTTATATATGCACAATAAATGAGTTTAGTGATACGCTAAAACCGCCCAAAAGAGAAAAAGCAATATATGATGCAGTGATTAAATGGTTTAGTTTATACCCATATTAAATATCCATAACCTAAACTAAACCTTTTATCTTCCGGCTATAATATATATATATCATGCTAAAGGGACAGAATTAGACTGGAGGGACAAAAGTGTCCTCCGAGGGACAGTTTTCGGGATTTGCCAGCAAGGGACAAAAACAGCGTCAACACTTTTTAACAACCCAATTTTGAGATAAAAATAACTTCGATTTTTAGCTTGATTATAAAGATATACAAAGAACTGCAAAGATAAATGTACCTAAAGGGACAGAAATTGTAAATCGCATTTGACTCGCATCACAGAGAATACAAAAATGTGCAAGAATCCGTGTTAACGAATGTGAATATACAAAGAACTGGAAAAACGTCTTTGCAGATGTTTGTATATTTTATTTTTGACGGCAGCTTCATTTGCAGATGTTTGTATATTTTCCGTCCCTCCTCCGTCCCTCGGCATAGTATCTGTCCCCTGCAATTGGAGGCATATACACTGATTATCAACGACTTATATTTGCAGATTTTACATTCTGCGTCGGAAAGTAGATTCTGCGTGGGAAAGTAACATAACACATAACGTTCCACCTCCTAATGAAGTCAGATGGAGTAATGCTAAAGAACCAGCCGTTGCCTTCTGCAATATAGCGATGCTCTCTTCGTTGGTAAACTGCTGACCATGCGTCTCATTTCTCTATACTCATTCATGCGGTGCTCAGTCACTAAATTTCAAAGAAAAGTACAGAATCTCCAAAGACAACCGGCGTCAAGATTTGGAAATCTTATCTATATCGACCGAGATGCCAATGCTGAAGGAGGTGCCCGTCGTCAATGGTGAGAAATAATAATACGACTTTGGTTTGTAGTTGAAGAGGTTGTCAATGGCCATGTTCAGATGCAGACCTCGCCAGATGTGGTGCTGGAGCATCAGTTTCCATATGGTATAGCCATGATCAACGGAGGTGTCGCCCGACTGTGGCTTACCCTGGCATCGGCCTGAGAGGGCCGCATCGAGGGCATAGTGGGACGAGAACCGATGGTTGTAGCCTACCCGCCACGTCAGCGAGTGAGAACGGGGTTGCGAGAATTGCGAATAAATGACGTTGCCCGTCTCGTGCATCAACGAGTAATTGAGCTTGAGCGTCATGCCCCAGTCGAAGATGTGGGCCATGCTGGCATCCACGCCCCAGACGGTCACACCGTCCTCGTTCCAGTAGAGTGCACTTGGCATGCCCTCATAGTCGCCGCCGTCGATGGTGGTGATGCGCTTGTCGAACACGTTGCAATAGCCCACGAGGGTGAAGTTGTAGCGCCCGTCGAGAATTCCGCGATTACGGATGCGGTTGGTGCGCTCGGCGGCAAGATTGAAGTTGTGGCTCTTCTCGGGCTTGAGGTCGGGATTGCCGATAATCATATAGCCCATGCTGCCCATGTCGAAGTGCATGAACATCTCCTTGAGCGTAGGTGCGCGGAAGCCGCTGGCATAGTTGGCGCGGAAGGTCATCCAGGGGAATTTGTAGACGATGGCGAGCCGCTCGGTGAGCGCACTCTGCGAGGAGGCCGAGAAGTGGTCGTAGCGCAAGCTGGCCACGACGTTCAACTGCGGCGTGATGTTCCAGTCGAACTGCGCATAGCCGTCGATGTTGCTCTGCGAGTGGCTGGTGTTGTCGCGGAACTGATAGGTGGAGAGGTAGTCGTTCAGGTAGTCGGCTCCCAGGATGAGGATGTTGTTGCCAAACGTGTGGTGATAGAGGGCGTGGGCCACGTGCTGGCAATTGGAGTAGTCGTGGTCGTGGGTGCGGGTGCCGTCGGGCATGTAGTTGGCCTTGTCGTACTGGTCGTAGGCATAGGACAGTTCCAGATGGCGGCCGTAGTCCCAACTGTAGCGCCCCTTGAGTCCTGCACTATAGCCGTTGAAGTGATAGTCGTGCGTATCGCGCTCGCTGGTGCGGAAGAAGTAGCTGCCACGGCCAGTCATCGTCAGCCGGTCGGTGGCACGCCAGATGAGCCGTTGCTTCAGGTTATAGGTCTTCTGTCCATAGAGCCGGCTCAGGTTGGAGTCGTCGTTCAGCACCGATTCATCATAGGGCAGTCCCTGCGCCTTCTTCATCAGTTCGATGGCAATCTCCTCGGGCGTGTGCGCCTTGGGCAGGTCGATGGGATCGATCTTGGTGTGCTGGAAACTCGTCTGCGAGTTCCACTTCCTGTTATTGAAGGAGAAGCTGGCTCCATTGCGCCATTCATGCCCGAAGGTGCTGTAGCGCGAATGAGCGTTTGCCGTCCAAGGCTCGAGGTTCTCACGGCTGATGATGTTGACGACGCCTCCGACGGCATTCGAGCCGTAGAGTGCCGACGAGGCTCCCTTAACAATCTCTATGCGCCCGGCATTTTCAAGGCTCATGCGGCTGTAGTCGACATTGTCCATCGTCTCGCCAGCCATGCGCTCGCCATCGACGAGGAAGAGGACGGCATTGCCGCCGAAGCCGCTCATGTTGAGCGACGTCTCCTGGCTCATGGCGAATCCGAACTCCAGCCCAGGAAGCTCCTGAATGAGCATGTCCTGAATGTTGGTGGCATCGGTAATCTTGATGTCGTGAAGCGTGATGAGTCGCGTCACTACAGGGGCATCCTTCAGCGCCTTAGGGGTGTGCGAGGCCGTCACCACGACGGGTTCCAGCTCCACCGAGTCGCGGATGTTGTCCTGCGCAGACATACTGATAGCTGGCACAGCCAATGCCATGCCAGCCAGAACAGAGATCTTGATACGAACGTTCAGCACTTACTTTAGAGTTCCGGTAAATGAGGTTGTCATGATGAATGGCATGTTGCCATATTTCAATGAGTAAGTACCCGCCACTGTCTTGTCGCCAAATATGAGAGCGACGTTGCTCACGACATAGGCCTTCTCCTCGCCCTTAGCATTCTTCACGGTTCCGCTATAAGAGGCCAACTTGCCCTTAATAGTATTGCCGTCCTTGGCCAGGGGAATGTTCTTCACGACGAACGACGGGATGGTCATCATGCCCATGCCCCACTCGGGAACCGTCATATCGACTGATGTGTCTGAAGACTTGGTAATCTCGTAGGTCTTGGTCTCGTTCGACGACTCTTCGTTATCGACCATTATCACCTCATTACCTGTATAGGAACCAGCCACCTGGGTGGCAACGGGAGCCTCTGGCTCATCATCGCTGCTGCACGAACTGGTACCCAGCACGGTTGCCAAAGATGCAATCAATGCGATTGTTAAACTCTTGATTTTCATTTTCTTTTATCGGAGATTATTAATATGTTTACTTTTTCAATTGCTGGGCAGAATAGTCGTACTCCGACCCGTATGCGCTATGAGGAATACTGAATACCAGCACCATGAACACGACTGCCGCACAGACTACCCACTTGTTGTACTTCCACTTCAACGTGGCCAGAGCAGCCAAGAAGAAGAGGAACGACAGCAGCGTCTTATTATCAGTCAGATCAGTTCCATAGGGGAATCCCGTCCACCAGGGACCGAAAGCGGCATGCTGGACGAGAGGTCCGAAGACGAAACCTCCCACGAACATGATGCCTACGGTAAGTTTCAGCCACTTCGCGTAGTCCTTGCCCGTAACGACCAGCAGGAAGGTATAGACGGCCAGCAGCATGGCTCCGAACATCAGCAGGATGTGGGGAATCAGGATGCCTGCGGGCACGTCGTTGCGGAAACGTATCACGACTGGCTCATCCTTCAGATAGTCCTTGCCATCGACGGTCAGATAATACTGCAGTTTACCGGCAACGGGCTGTACGGGCAGAACGGCCTGCCACTCACCATTCTTCAAGCTGAAATCCACGCTGGTATATTCATCTGACGTCGGGAAACGGCGGTAATGCAAACTCATGGGCACGGAGGCCGTTTGGTCAGATTCTAACTCATGGGACTGGTCCTCGGGAATCGGAAGCTTCACGAGCACATCTTGTTGCACACCACTACGAGGCAACTTCATCTGATAACTCTCACCACGCAGTTCGACGGTCAACTTCTTAGGGTAAGTAGGTCCCGTCATGCGCTGATAGATGCTCAACACCAGCGTGATGACAACAGCAAAAAACCAATACGCGAACTTTTTCATCTGACAGGAGGGGTTAAGTGAACCTGGAACACGATGACCTCTTCGCCACGAAGCACCTTCACGGGAATCGTAGTACCCGCCTTGAGCTCCGACAGGCGTTCCATATACTCGTTGATATCGTTGACGGCCTTACCGTCAATCTCTTGAATGATGTCGCCGCTACGGATGCCGGCATTATGGGCAGGCTTGCCAGCCACTACGATATCGGCCCGCAGACCAGGAATGGTGCTGGCTCCCATCACATCGGGCATCAGTCCAAGGGTGACCTTAAACTTGGCATGCTTCATGGTCTGGGTGCTGGGCACATTGATGTAATCGGGCGTCTCGGGGAGAGCTGCCAGACGGGCTATGAGCTGCTTCGAGAAGTCGAGCGTCTGCTGCATACCGTCGTAATTCAACGTAGAAGGCACATCGGCTGGCGTGTGATACTCCATGTGACCGCCCGTCGTGAGGAAGAGCACAGGGATATCGGCTGCCACAAACGAAGCCTGATCGCTGGGACCATAACCGTCGGGGATACAACTGACGCGCACCCCAGATTGCTGAGCCACCTCCTCGACCATCGCCTTGAAACGGCTGCTGGTACCTGTTCCCGACACACTCATCGCATGGTCGCGCATACGGCCAACCATGTCCAAATTGACCATGGCCACGATACCTTTCAGACTATCGGGGAGGTTGATGCGCCGAGTATCATCGTGCCTCATCCAGTCGAGGAAGAACTTAGAGCCTACAAGCCCCTGTTCCTCGGCTCCGAAGAAGGCGAAGATGATGCTACGCGGAGAGCCTGTCTTCTTGAAATGACGGGCCAACTGGAGTACAACGGCATCGCCGCTGGCATTGTCGTCGGCACCCGGATGAACGCCCAACGTGTCGGGACGGCGCGAGCCTGAGCCTTCTCCGCCCATGCCCAGATGGTCGTAATGCGAACCTACGACGATATACTCATTTTTCAGCCGCTTGTCTTTTCCGGGAATCACGGCGATGATGTTATGAGTGGTGCGTTTTTCGTTCTTCCCGTAAGTAAAGTCGTGATAGTAGCCAGTTACCTTCTTGCCTTTGACTATAGGCTTAAGTTTCATGCTGCGCAGCTGGCTGACGATGAACTCAGAAGCGAGTGTATCGCCATGAGTAGCTGGATAGCGGCCACCCAGCTCCTGCGAAGCCAGATACTCCACAGTCTGCCGCATGTCGTCCTGCCTCTGGGCTTGCATCTGCACCCCCAAGGCAATAGCGAAGGACAAAAGCCATATTTTCTTATTCATGAATCCTGAAATATTCAAATTCGGGTGCAAAGGTACAACGATTATTTCATTTCTGCAATCCTTATTTGTTATGATTTAAAAAAACCATAGGGATTATGATAGACTACAACAACGACAGGACTTTGACATGTCGCCCTTCAACGAGGATAGCGCCCTCCTGCTTGAGCTCATTCAGACACCGTTGCAACGAATATTTCTGGATACCGAAATGGTCAGCGAGCTCCTGTCGGGAGAAAGGCAGAAGAACATCTTTCGACTGTTGAAGCTTGATTTGCTCCTCGAGATAATGCATCACCTTTTCCCGTACACTCATGGAGAGCATGCGAACTTTATCGGTCAGTTGAGAAACAACATTTGAAAGCATCTTGATATAGTTCATCATCAGTCGCGGGTCATGGCTGAGAATCTTTTCAAGATCGGAAGGCATCAGACGAAAGACAGTGGTATCAGCAGTAGCCTCGACGGTGACGGGGTATTGGTTATCTGAAGCAAAGAAAAAGGCTGGGGCCAGAAGTTTCCCCGACTGATGGACTGCCACCCTGATAATACGTCCGGAGGAAACCATCATGCTTGCCACCATCTCGCCGCTAATGATGATGTCGGCATATTGGCAAGCAGTACCTTCCATGGCATGAATATCACCCTTGTAACACCGTACGACCCTATAACGCACCATGTGCATCAGGTCGATAATCTCCGACTCCGTCAGCCCATTAAAAAGCGGGCATCGTCTCAGCCCCTGTAATGTATCAATGTCCATAATGATATTTTAGTTAGGTAGGTCAAAGGTAAGGAAAAAGTGAGAACAAAACCGAAATTTAACAATTATTATATGGATGGGGTAACAGTTGTTGCCACCAGATATCCAAATAATGACTAATTTTGTAGCAAATTTGAATAATCTACGGATGAGCTGGAAGAAGATATTAGCACTAAAAGATAAATTCTCGTACAGGCAGAAAGTAGGTTTGCTGCTTGTGGCGGGTGTGGTATGCGGACTCGGCGGGTTGTTTATGTATCTGCTCAGGGCGCATACTTATTTTATTGGCGACAATCCGTCGGCATGCGTCAACTGCCACATCATGACACCCTACTACGCCACGTGGAGCCACTCTTCACACGGACGAATAGACAAGCAGTCCAATGGCGCCACGTGCAACGATTGTCATGTGCCCCACCAGAACTTGGCATTGAAGTATGGTTTCAAGGCGATGGACGGACTGAAGCACACAGCCTATTTCGTGATGCACTCAGAACGACAGGCTCCGATGGCCGAGACGCTGACGGGTCAGGTGGTAATGGACAACTGCATACGCTGTCACGAACAGCTGAACACGGAGTTTGTGAAGACGGGGCGCATGGGCTACATGCAACAGCTGGCCCAGGGAGGCAAGGTGTGCTGGGACTGTCATCGTAACGTGCCCCACGGTGGCATGAACTCGCTGATGGCAACACCTGGAGCAGAGGGGGTGACTCCCCTACCACCATCGCCTGTGCCGGAATGGCTTCAGAAGATGATGAACTGAGACTTGAAACTTGAAACTAAAATAAATAGATATTATGGCAAAGCAACTAAAGAAATGGCAAGGTTGGGCACTCTTCGGAGGCTCAATGATTGTAGTGTTCTTGTTAGGGCTGCTCGTTTCTTCATTGATGGAACGCAGGGCCGAGGTGGTCAGCGTATTCAACAACAAACGCACCGTGTTTGAGGACTCGATAGTGGCTCAGAACGAGAAGTTCAAGGCCGACTATCCGCGTGAGTACGAGACATGGGCCATGACAGAGGACACCACGTTCAAGTCGAAGTACAATTCGTCGCAAGAGGTCGATGTGCTCGAACAGCGTCCGGAGATGGTGGTGCTGTGGGATGGCTATGCCTTCTCGCGCCACTACAACACCCCTCGCGGACACAAGCATGCCTTAGAGGATATGCGCAAGATTCTGCGCACAGGCAATCCCGGCATTCAGATTACGCCCGACTCCATTGCCGGAGACATGCAACCGGCGACGTGCTGGACGTGTAAGGGTCCTGACGTGCCAAGAATGATGCGTGAGCTCAGCGCCTCGAAATCGGTGATGGACCCCGCTAACTTCTACGCCAAGAAATGGAGCGAGCTGGGTGCCGAAGAGGTGAACCCCATTGGTTGTAGCGACTGCCACGATGCCCGTACGATGGACCTGCGTCCTGCACGTCCTGCCCTCTACGAGGCTTTTGCCCGTCGGGGCCTGAACGTGAAAAATGCCACGCAACAGGAGATGCGCTCGCTGGTGTGTGCCCAATGCCATGTGGAGTACTACTTCATCAAGCCTAACGACGAGAAGAATCCCGGCAAGGCCAACTATCTGGTGTTCCCGCACGACAAGGGGCTGACTTGCGAGGCTGCTGAGGCATATTACGACGAGATTGGTTTCTACGACTACATCCATCCGCTGTCGAAGACCAAGATTCTGAAGGCCCAGCATCCTGGTTGGGAGATGTCACAACAAGGCATACATGCCCAGCGCGGCGTGTCGTGTGCTGACTGCCACATGCCCTATAAGCAAGAGGGCGGCGTGAAGTTCTCTGACCATCAGATACAATCTCCATTGGCCAAGATTGACCGCACCTGCCAGACCTGTCACCGTCAGGATGCAGAGGTGTTGCGGCAAAATGTGTATGAGCGCCAGGAGAAGTGTAACGAGGTGCGCACCCGTGCCGAGCAAGAGCTTGCCCGTGCCCACTTCGAGACAAAGTTCATCATCGACAAGGGTGCTACCGAAGCTGAGCTGGCTCCCATTCAGGCATTGCTCCGAAAGAGCCAGTGGCGTTGGGACTATGCCATCGCCTCTCATGGTGCCACCTTCCATGCACCGCAAGAGGTGGTGCGGCTACTCTCTCATTCGGTTGACTATGCCCAGCAGGCCCGCCTGCTTATTGCCCGCGTTGCTGCCAAGCATGGGCATACTGATGCCATCCCCGTGCCTGACTATAGCACCAAGGCAAAGGCTCAGGCTGCCATCGGTCTCGACATGAAGGTACTGAACGATAACAAGAAACGCTTCCTACAGGAAATCGAACCCAAGTGGATTGAGGAAGCAAAGAAAAAAGGCAAATTAATTGAAATCTAAGATTTTTGTTGTACCTTTGCAGCAAATGTCTTTGGATATGTGGACTAAACCTTGGAATATGAAAGAAGGCTTCCTCATTGGAGGAGGCCTTATCATTGCAGGACTGGCACTACAGTTGTGTGTCGGCCCTGTAGTGTGGGATGCGTTTGCTTGGCCTGCCAACGGGATTATATTGGCAGGATTCCTAGCTTTAATAGCACTCATATTCATATTAGGAAAGAAGGTGTATGCCTTCCTGTTCGTAAGTACTTACCAGGCGGCGATACCAGCATTGGTGTATGCCGTAGTGCTGACCATCATCATGGGACTCACCCGCCAGCTGAAAGATGGCACCTGGCTGAACAACATGCTGTCGTTCTGGCCCTTCGTGCTCACCTATGTGTATATGGCGGTCATTTTGGGAGTCATCATCCTACGCCGGCTGATGCACTTGAGTTCATGGAAGCGCGACGTGCCTTTCCTGCTGAACCATCTGGGCCTCTTTATAGCCCTTATTACCGCCACACTTGGCAATGCCGACATGCAACGCGTAAAAATGATAACCACCGTTGGTGAGCCTGAATGGCGGGCAATGACTCAGGAGGGAGCCGTCAAGGAAATGCCGATAGCCATTGAACTGAAGAAGTTTATTATGGAGACCTACGACAACGGAAGCCCCAAGCGCTTTGCCTCAGAGATTCAGATTCTGACCAAGACGGGCAAGAACATCGAGACCACGGTTGACGTGAACAAGCCCTACGAGGTGGACGGTTGGAAAATCTATCAATACGGCTACGACACGCAGATGGGTGCCGAGAGTCAGATTTCTATATTAGAGCTCGTCAGCGACCCCTGGTTGCCGTTGGTATATGCGGGCATCTACATGATGCTGGCGGGAGCGGTTTGTATGTTTGTTATCGGAGGGAGGAGACGCGCATGAGTTGGGAGCAGTTTATTTATTTCGCGATGGCAGCCATCCTGCTTTGGGCTATAGGAGCATGGGCGGCATGGAAAGAAAAGACCGGCTTGGCCTATACGGCAACCATCGTCGGACTGGTCGTTTTCTTCTCGTTTATTCTCTCCATGTGGATTTCCATGGAGCGTCCGCCGCTTCGCACAATGGGTGAGACACGCCTCTGGTATTCGTTCTTCCTGCCATTGGCGGGTATCATTGTCTATTCGCGATGGAAATACAAATGGATACTCACATTTTCCACGATTCTTGCCTTGGTGTTCATCTGCGTGAACCTTTTCAAGCCTGAGATTCACGACAAGACGCTGATGCCAGCCCTCCAAAGTCCTTGGTTCGCCCCTCACGTCATTGTCTATATGTTCGCATACGCCGTACTTGGTGCAGCTACGGTGATGGCCGTCTATCTACTTTTCATCAAAAAGAAAACAACGGAAAGCACTCATCAGCCCATTGCTGATGAAGAATCAGACATCACCGATAATCTCGTCTATGTAGGCCTCGCCTTCCTTACCATTGGCATGCTCTTCGGTGCTCTCTGGGCCAAGGAGGCATGGGGGCACTACTGGTCGTGGGACCCCAAGGAGACGTGGGCGGCCATCACCTGGCTGGCCTATCTTGTCTATGTGCACTATCGTAACCTTCCACACCATCGTGAGCGCCTTGCTCTCTGGATACTCATCGTCTCATTCGTCCTCTTGCAGATGTGCTGGTGGGGCATCAATTATCTGCCTTCTGCCCAAGGCTCCAGCGTACACACCTATAGCATGAGCGAATAGGGAGAAAAAGAGACAACGGGGAACTCTCAGAAATGGGAGCTCCCCGTTTGTCTGTCTTCGGGTCTGTAATATCAAATAATTTCCCAGATTTATACCAATAACTTCTCCGCCATCTGTCAGCAAATGTCGAAGGCTGTCATTTCTTCATATTATTCATTAGCCAGGCAAAACCCTTGGCCATTCGTTTTTCCGAATCAACAAAATGATTGCCGGCGTTCCATTCAAGTATTGTGTTTAAGCCCTGGTCCTTCAGTATTTCTTCCTGCTTGCGAATGGCATTGCCCACCTGCGCCATGAGCGGGTTTCTGGCTTTTTCTTCTTTGTCGCCAAGACTGAGATAAATGGAATATGCTCGCGGCCTGTTTTCTTTGGCGTATTCTATCCAACCCGGAAACCAGACGGATGGTGAAGCGGCGGCAATTCCCACAAACCTGTCCGACTGATAGCCGGCCCACAACGCAAACAAACCAGCAAGGGAATAACCTCCCAGCAAACAATGCTCCGTATCTATCCCCCTTTCCAAAAGCTTGGGCAACAGTTGGCTTGTGACAAATGCCAATGTCTTTTCTGCACCACTACCAAACGGGACCTTACCAAACACGGGAGGTACTTCCCAGGGCGACAGCTCTTGGTTCCAGTCTTCAATCTTGAATGCCACAAGCGAAAAGGGCTGGTCTGCTAAAGCCTGGATAAATTCCACCTCTTTCTCCAACAATTCCAAATCATGCTCATCCACGGGCTGAACAAGCAGATATCGGGATGCCGGCTGAACATAAAGATAGCACTCGCGGTCTGATATCCTAACGACTTCCGGTTTCATTCGTATTCAGCTATGCCAAAATCTTCTCTGCCATCTGTTTTCCGGCATCAAAGGCTTTTTGCAAGTCCTGCTCCCAATGCTCGTCGCGCCATTGGCTCTTGGCTTCCTCGGAGAAGCTGGCCAGTTCGAAGCGTTCGTAGTTCTTCACCTGATAGGTGTTGTAGGCAATGAGGCGCTCTGGCTCGCCAAGGGCGGTTTGGATACAGTATTCTATCGAACCGTAGCCCTGACTGTTATTCCTTTCGGGCGTTCCGTTCATGGTCTCCATCAGCACCACGGGCATACGCTTTGGAGCCGTTATGCTGTAGTCGTTGTAGGAAAGCCAGGGGAATGCCAGACGCTCCAGGAACGTACGCATCTGACCTGTCACATCACCAAAATAAATCGGCGAACCGAGTACCAGCCCGTCTGCCTCGGCAATCTCCTCCAAAACAGGCGTCAGCGCATCCTTGAACTTGCAGATGTTCGAGGCCTTGCCTTTTACCTTACAGGCCATACACGACATACAACCCTTATAGTCAAGACCATAAAGGCGCACGGTTTTCACTTCAATCTTGTCGCTCACAGACGTTGCGCCTTCGGCAAATTTCTGCAACATCGAGGCCGTATTGAAATTCTTTCTCGGCCCTCCGTCGATAATGATAATCTTCTTCATATTCCTATTATTTTAATTTATAAATTTATCCTTTGGGTTGTAAACTATGGCGGTACTCACTTGGCGACAGCCCGAGATGCTTAGTGCAATAGCGGCTGAAATACGAGAGTGAGGTGAAATTCATATGGTCGGCAATCTGGGTGAGCGACAGGCGTTCGTCATTCAGATAGTCTTTCAGGATGGGGATGGTGTGGCGGTCGATATAAGAAGTAACGCTATGGCCCGTCACACGCTTGATGGTTGCCGAGAGATATTTGGGCGAGACATTCAGGCACTCGGCATAGTAGCCCACATCGCGCTCCGTCCGGCTGATGCCCGTGGCAAGCAAGGCCATCAATTGTTTCACGATATAGGCCGTGCGGTCAGTATGCGCTTGGGTCGTTTCGTGCTGGGCATGCGCCTCAAAGATGTCGTACATCATCGTCAGACAAAGACTGCCCATCAGCTCACGATGAAACTGCAAATGGCCCTCACCCATACGGTCGCGCAAACGATGGAAGTCATCAAGCAAGTGCCGGGCCTGCTCGTCGGTAAGTTCGATGACCGGGTCCTGATTCAGCGAGATGCTGCCCCCAATGCTGTAGTTGTTGGATGGCAACAAGTTTTGCAGAAACTTATAGTCGGCGGCAAACCATTCCACCAGCATATCGGCATGGGCAGCCAGGTTCTTCACCCTGTCGGGCATGGGAATCACCACAAGATCGTTCCTAGCGATATGATAGCAATGTTCGTTGAACACAAAACTCCCCTCCCCCGCCTTGCAAAGCAGATGCATGCAAGTGTGGCTCAGCTCTCGGGCATTCATCCCGTAGAAGTCGGTGGAATAATGGAAATCAGTTTTCATATCGTAGTCTTTGGGTGCGAAATTAAACATTATTTTCCATAAAAAAGAACGTTTTCGGCAAAAAGTGAAAATCGTAACGCTTTTTGTGAAACCCAGGTGTCGTAAAAACACCGTACCTTTGTCGACGAAATAAAACAAATTCGAAAATAATTATGAAATTTAGAAGCATCATCACAGCCGCTATGGCATTGCTCGTATCCACGGCATGCAACGGCACAAAGCAACAGCAAACGGAATCATCAACATCTAACGAGACAACAGCTATGGCAAAAGACGGCAAGGCATTGGTAGTGTTCTTCTCGCATGCGGGAGACAACTACGCGGTAGGAAACATCAAGGTGGGCAACACAAAGATTGTGGCCGACTATATTACGGAACTCACAGGTGCAGAACAGTTCGAGATCGTCACCCACAAGTACGACGGCATGGCCTATAATCCGCTGATCAAGTTGGCGCAGGAAGAGGCCAAGAACGGCGAGCTGCCAGCGTATGAGGGCGAGATTGACTTGTCGAAGTACGAGACGATTTTCATCGGTGGCCCCGTATGGTGGGGCACCTATCCGCAGGTGATGTTCACCTTCTTCAAGAAGCACGCGAACGACCTGAAGGGCAAGATCGTCATTCCCTTTACCACCCACGAGGGCAGCGGACTGGCCAATTGCGTGGAAGACGTGAAAGCAGCCTTCCCGGGCGCCAACGTCCAGAAGGGTTTCAGCATCTACGGCCACGAGGTTCGTACGGAGAAAGGAAAGGTTGAAAAATGGATTAAAGGATTGAAGTAATATGGAATACATAAAACTATACAACGGCGTTCAGATGCCGCAGATGGGTTACGGAGTGTATCAGGTATCGCCTGAAGAGTGTGAACGTTGCGTAAGCGATGCTTTGAGTGTGGGCTATCGGATGATAGACACGGCACAGGCTTACCAGAACGAGGAAGGTGTTGGCAATGCCTGGCGCAAGAGTGGCATCAAACGCGATGAACTATTCTTTGTATCAAAGATTTGGATTTCGAACTACGGTTATGAAAAGGC
>JAEEGI010009256.1_pt1 | contig 21607 bp, 16 predicted proteins | sample 8958751 | NCBI WGS metagenome assembly JAEEGI01 (sample SAMN16246545, study PRJNA631951) | gut metagenome | biome: gut microbiome; feature: rumen; material: KS-attached | host: Bos | place: Iran: Karaj | collected 2018-10 | reverse complement strand
AGGCAGACCACGATCGCGACGGGGAAGTCCTCCCGCTGTGAGAAGCCGAAGAACCACGCGTGGCTCTTTTTGCCCTCCACCTCGGCGGAGCCCGTTTTGCCGCAGAACTGCAGGTTCGGAAAACGGCTGTCGCCGTAGTAGTTCTTGACGTTGGACCGCAGCAGCGCGGCGACGGTCTTCGCCGTCTCAGGCGAGAGCTTGATATTTTTATTGACGCCGCCGGCAAGGTCGATCAGCTTGCCCAGCGTGCCGTCGTTCTGGACCAGCCGCGGGGTCATCGCCTCACCATCGTTCGCGATCGCGCCGGCAAGCATCAGCATCTGCATCGGGTTGACGAGCGTCGTATATTGCCCGATGCCCGCCCAGCCGAGATCCAGCTTTCCGGCTTTTGAAACGTCGAATGTGCTGCGGACCGTCTTCGCGCCGGAGACCGAGACCGATTTGCCGAAGCCGAGAGAACGCACCGTTTCGGTCAGCTTGTCGCGCCCGAGTTCCGCCGCCAGTTGGGCGAATACGCAGTTGCACGAGACGTTCAGCCCGCGCTCGAAGGTCACAGTTCCGTGGACGCCGTTGCAGATCACTTCGCCCTTGCCGAGACTGATCTTGCCAGTGCAGGTGAACTTGCGTTTCTGGACGTCGGGGATGTTTTCGAGCGCGCAGATCGCGGTGACGACCTTGAAGGTCGAGCCGGGCGTGAACACGCCGGAGATCGCGCGGTTGAGATAGATGCCGTCGTATTTGCCGGTCGTGTCGGTGTTGATATCCGCCGGTTTCTGGAGCGGGTCGTAGGTCGGTGCGCTGACCATGCAGAGCAGCTCGCCTGTCTTGTAGTTATACGCGGCGACGGTGCCTTTCTTTCCGTTCATCGCTTCGAGCGCGGTCTTGCAGACTTCTGCGTCGAGTGTCAGCGTGATGTCGGTCTGCTTGTTGGCGCTTTTGTAAAGCCCGGTGAAAAAGTCGTAGCCGATCAGCTTCGCGCGGTAGAGCGTCTGGACGCCCGTGGCGATATAGCCCTGCGCGTCGCCGACCGCGTGTAAGGTCGCGCGGCGGACGCCGGAAGATTCGTTCCAAACGCGTTTGCCGTCCTTCGTTTCCACAAGAACGGTCCCGTTACGGTCCTTGACGGCGCCGGCGCGGGTCAGAACGCGGTTGGTGAAGATATGGGTGTTGAGCCGGCTCGCCGCCCAGGTGCTGCCGTTAGCGGCGAAACTGTAAAGCAGAAAGCCGAGACCGATCAGAAACGCGATCACGAGCGCATAGATCACATAGGCGCGTCTTGTTGTATTCTTCATGCCAGAGCGCCTCCCGATACCGCGGATTTGAACTGCTTCGGGTACGCCCGGATGTCCGAAGCCTTGATGAACGCGAACAGCGCCCAGCAGCAGATCATACTCGAGCCGCCCTGCGAAAGGAACGGCAGCGTCACGCCCGTCAGCGGGAGCAGGTCGGTGATGCCGAAGATATTCAGCCCGGTCTGGAACAGCAGCAGCGCCGCCGCCGCGCACGCCGCAATGGCGTAGAACGAGGATGGGGCGGTCCGGGCGCATTTGACGGCGTACAGCGCGATCAAGGCGAAGGTCAGCGCGATCGCGAAGGCGAGCAGGATGCCGCATTCCTCACAGATGACGCCGAAGATCAGGTCGGTCGTGGAGGCGGCGATATACCGCAGACGGCCGTTGCCGATCCCGAGCCCCTGCAGACCGCCGGATACGCTGTAGATCAGCGTGCGCACCTGCTGGTAACCTGTGGTGTCCACGTTTTCCCAGACGTGTCGGTAAACGGCGAACCGCGCCGCGACGTGGGGCTTGAAGTAGATCACGAGCACCGCGCCGACCGCCGCCGCGACAGAGACGAACAGCAAAGAGCGGACGTCGCCCGAGCGCATGAACGCGATGATGAGAAACGTGAAGAAGAAGATCAGCGCCGTGCCGAAGTCCTTCATCAGAAACAGCACGCCGATACAGCCGATCGAATAGGCGATATAGAGATAGATGTTCTTCGCCGTCAGCAGCTTGTCGAGCGTCGCCGCACCGACAAAGACGAACGCGATCTTGACGAATTCCGACGGCTGGATCGAGAACAGACCGTTTCCGATGACGATCCAGTTGTACGCGCCGTTGATGGCGCCGACGGAAAAGCGGATCAGAACGAACGAGCCGGCAAGCCCGAGCAAAGACAGCACCGCCAGCGGCAGCCGCACCTGCATCACGCGGCGCACGTCCTTGAGGAACCACAGCAGCAGATCATAGACGATCACGCCGAGTACGATGGCAATCAGCTGCTTGAGCTGCGACGCTTTCGAAACGCTCGCGCCGAGCGTCATGCCGATCCCGCATAAAAAGAACGCAATGAATTCCAGCTCGAAGTTGACTTTTTTGAAGCCGTAGTGCATCACGGCGACATAGAGCCATTCGAACGCGATGTAGCCGAGGAACTGCGCGCCGTTCTGCCAATAGAAGGAGCCGCCCTCAAATACGACGGGGACGGCGCTGAACAGCTGAAACACGGTCAGCAGCAGCAAAATGAACCCGCGGTCAACATAGCGGTATTTGTGCTGCCGCTGCTGCAGACGGCGCGTTTTGGTTTGTCTGGACATGAAAACCTCCGAAGTAGCAATTCCGAATTACTGAAACACCAGCTTGTCGTTTCCGATGCGGATCACGTCGCCGGGGAAGAGCAGCTGCGGCGCTGTCACGCGTTCGCCGTTGAGAAAAGTCCCGTGGGTCGAGCCGCAGTCGTCGATCGCCCAGCCGTCTTCATAGAGGATCAGCAGCGCGTGGCGGCGCGACGCGGTCGGAGAACCGACCGTGATATCGCAGGCGGACGAGCGGCCGATCGACACGCGGTTGCCCGTCAGCGAGAACACCTCGCGGGTGCGTGCGTTGCGCAGCGTGGCACGGGCGCGGGCGGAATCGGAATACACGTCGTCGCCGGAGAACAGCGGCGCGCGTTTCGGGGTGTCGCTTTCCGAGATCAGCGAGGGGTGCGGGTTCGTAAAGTGGAGCTGTGGCTTGTGCTGCTCGTCGTAGTTGTCGTTTTGCGGCGTAGTCTGCCGGACCGGACGCGGCGTGGGCACCGAAATGACGTCGTCTTCCGGCTCGAACGCAGCAGGCGTCGCCGAACGCTTCTTCTTGCCGACCTGGATCACGGGGTCGTTGACGACGGCGAAGCGGAACGCCAGATTGCCGAGCGTCAGCATGTCGCCGGGTTTGATCTGCGCCTTGCGGTCGATGCTCTGCCCGTTGACGAGAATGCCCGATTTGGAATTGAGGTCGTAGATGTACCAGCCGTCGATGCGCCGGCTGATGACCGCGTGGCTGCGCGAGATCGTCTCGTAGCCGATCACGACGTCGCAGTGCTTGCTGCGGCCGATCGAGGTCTCCCACATGTTCAGCGGATACCGTTCGCCGTCGATCTGGTCGATCAGGTAGCCGTAGATCTTTTCCTGCGGGTGCCCGAGCAGCAGCGTCAAAAGACACTTTGCCAGAATCACGACCGCCAGAAACGGCAGCAGATATCTCGATATGGAAATGACAACGTCCATGGCGTCCTCCGATTGCGTACTATATGGGTATATTAAATCTTTCCGCGCGGTTTGTCAATAAAAGGAACCTAAAAAGCGGTGGTTGCTTTTTTTAAAAAAGAATGCTACAATACAACCGGTGTTATTTCTTGCGTGCCGTCAGCGCGTAGATCGGCTGACCGAGCGAGACAAAGCGCGATTCGTATTCCGTCATGATATTGTCTTCGGGCGCGTCCGCGTGAAGATCGAGCGTCACGTCCGTGAGCTCAAAGCCGCAGCGGGAGAACGCGCACAAAGAAGACGCGAACAGAACCCGGTTGTCGGTCTTTTGCAATATTTCGCCGTTTTCTTTGAGAATAGCGCGGTAGATCGTAAGAAAGCTGTCGTGTGTCAGGCGGCGCTTTGCCTGCCGCTTTTTCGGGAACGGCGTGGAAAAATTGAGATAGATCCGCGCGATACTTTCGTCCGGAAGCAGGACGCCGAGCTTTTCGGCGCCGAGCATCAGAAAGCGAAGGTTCCGCAATTCGGCATTTTTCGCCTTTTCACAGGCCTGCACCACGACGTTCGGGTTGACCTCCACGGCGAGCAGATTGCGCTCCGGGTGCTGATAAGCGAGCGCGGCGGCGAACTGCCCCTTGCCGCAGCCGATCTCCAGCTCCACGGGGTTGTCGTTGCCGAACACGGCGGAAAGGTCGAGCTTTTCCGCGCGGAAGGGGAGCCCCTGATAACCGCCCTCGGTTTCGCCGATATCCACAAGCCAGTCCTGAACCTGCCTGAGCCGTTCGTCGAGATTCTTTTTTCTGCGCATACGCATGAGCTGACGCCTCCGGGAAAATGAAAAATAAGACCTGACTATTATAACATAAACGAGAAAAAACAACAAGGAGTTTTTGCAATGTTTTCCAACAAGCGATACCGTGAACTGCAGCAGCTTTGCCGCGGGGAAGATCACCCGCTGCTGCACCTCTATCCATTCGGGGAGCGCCTGCGCGACAAATCCAAGCGTGAGGTGCGCGTCGTCCCGTTCTTTCTCGACGAAAAAGCGCCGGTGATGCTTTGCTGTCCGGGCGGCGCCTATGAGTTCGTGTCGTGGATCAACGAGGGCTACAATATCGCCCGGGCGTTCAACGAACGCGGCTTTCATGTGCTGCTGCTCGGTTACCGGATTTGTGAGTACGCGAAGAACCCCAACGCGCCGGACGACGTCGCTGCCGCGATGCAGTGGATCCGTCTGCACGCCGAAGCGTATCAGCTGGACAAAGAAAACATCTTTTTGTGCGGCTTTTCCGCGGGCGGCCACCTTGCGGCCTATTACAGCGCGACAGCGGCGAAAAAAGGCAATATCGTCCCGCGGGCGCTGGTGCTCGGCTACCCGGTGATCTCGTTTGTCAGCGAGACGCACGAACGCACGCGCGAACTCTTCCTCGGCGAAGACAAAGACGACCCCGCCGCCCGCGCGGCAGGCTCGGTCGAACTGATCGCGGACAGCACGTTCCCGCCGCTGTTCACGATGCACTGCGAAGACGACGACGCTGTTCCGGTCAGCAACAGTCTGCGCCTTGCCGCACGGCTGAAAGAGGTCGGCGTGCCGTGTGAAACGGCGCTCTACCCGACGGGCGGCCACGGCATCGGCGTCGGCAAAGGCACGAGCGGCGACGGTTGGATCGACAGAGCGGCGGCGTTTTTGCGCCGGTATATGAGGTAACACGATGCGCAACTATCAAAAGGAACTCGACGCGATCACAGAAGCCCATCAGGCGAGGGGAGAAGTCCCGCGCCTGCTGCTGCATGCCTGCTGCGCCCCGTGCAGCAGCTACTGCCTCGAATATCTGTCGCAGTATTTTTCGATCACGCTGTTCTACTTTAACCCGAATATCTCCCCAAAGGCGGAGTATGACCACCGCGTCGCGGAGGCGAAGCGGCTGGTGGAATCCCTGCCTGTGAAGCACCCGGTCTCGTTCCTCGAAGGGACTTATGACCCGCAGACGTTCTTTGACGCCGTGCAGGGGCTGGAAAACGAGCCCGAGGGAGGCGCGCGCTGCGACGTCTGTTTCCGGCTGCGCCTGCGCGAAGCGGCAAAAGAGGCAAAGAAGGGCGGCTTCGATTATTTCACCACGACGCTGTCGATCAGTCCGCTCAAGGACGCCGACAAGCTCAACGGGATCGGCGAGGAAGTCGCCGCAGAGTACGGCGTGCCGCATCTGCCGTCGAATTTCAAAAAGAAGGACGGCTACAAGCGATCGATCGAGCTGTCGAAAGAATATAACCTGTATCGTCAGAATTACTGCGGCTGTATTTTCAGTGCACAGTGCGCAGTGCGCAGTGCACAGTAAAAGGGGACAAACCGATCCCTGACAGCGGCGCGGCCGCCTGCGACCGTGCAGGCTAACGACTAACGACTATTACTTGACAAACGAATCACGTTGTGCTAAAATATGACCATATCGCAGGGGTGCCGACGGCTGAGATCACAATTAGATTTGTGAAACCCTTTCACCTGATCCGGATAATGCCGGCGTAGGGAGCTTGAAAACGCCTTGTGATGTAACAATCAGGGGCGTTGTTTTTTCGCCCCAAAAAGGAGTGTTGCTTTATGCAAGAAAACAGACGAATCTCTTCCATCCAGAAGCTCGCGGAATGCGGCATCATGCTCGCGCTGGCCGTTGTGCTCAACGAGTTCACGCCGTTCAAGCTGCCCTTCGGCGGCTCTGTAACGTTCTTTGCGCAGCTGCCCATTGTGGTCATCAGCTACCGCCACGGTCTCAAATGGGGTCTGCTCACCGGCTTTACCATGGGCGTGATCGAAATGCTCTTCGGGCTGGAAAACTTTTCCTATGTCACCGGGATCGCGGCTTATCTGATCCTGATCTTCGCCGATTACGTCATCGCCTTTTCCGCGCTCGGTCTCGGCGGTATCTTCCGCAAGTCGATCCAAAACCAGGCGCTTTCTCTGGCAGCGGGCGGCGCGCTTGTTTCCGTGATCCGCTTTGTCTGCCACTTCGTTTCCGGCGTGACCATCTGGGGCGGCTATGCCGAAGATACGCCTGTGGCGATCTATTCGCTGACCTACAACGGCTCCTATATGCTGCCGGAGTTGATCATCACCGTCATCGGCGCGCTGGTGCTCGGCTCGCTGCTCGACTTCCGCTATGAGCGGATCCGTCCGATCAGGCGCAGCAAAAAAGCCGCTGCGGATGACACGGCCTATGCGCCGGAAGAAAGCGACATGGAATAACGCCCTCAACGAAAGAAAAAGCGCAACCCCTTGCGGGCTGCGCCTTCTTTTTTATGGGGCTTACCCCTCTGTCACAAACGCGCCGTAATAGACCATGTCGTCGCCGTAATCCACGACCGTGACGTCGGGGACGTCTTCGCGTTCGCTGTACTGCACCGTGCGCAGCAGCGCTTCGTCCGCCATCGAGAACTCCTTGACCTCGGTGTCGCTGACGGTGTAAACCATATCGCCGATGAACGTCCCGCGGAAAAGATTGCCATAGTAATAGCCGTAGCGTGCGCCTTCTGTTCCGTGCTTGAACGCCTGTTCGTTGACGAATTTGCCGTCCTGCACGGTGTACCATTTGAAAACGTAGGTCGTGCCGACATAGCTGCCGCTCTTGTCGTAAACGGAATAGGTCACGGGAATGCCAAACGCATTTCGCGCATTGTCGAAGACAAAGGCTTTCGGCTCAAAGGTGACGTTTGTTTCCGCCTGTTTGATCACGCGGGTATCGACCTCCTGCGGCTTCGTCGGGTCGCTGATGTCGAACAGCGAGAGTTTGACGCTTTCGTAATCGGCGTTTTTGTCGTCGCCGTTGTAGCCGACGCCGAGCAGCAGCGTGTCGCTCAGCGGGTGGAGATACGCCGAAAAACCGGGCAGCTTCACTTTGCCGAGAATCGTCGGGTTCGCCGGGTCGCTCAGGTCGATCGCGAACAGCGGATCGGTGTTGCGGAAGGTCACCACATAGGCAAGATTGCCGAGGAAGCGGGTGCTCTTGACCTGCTCGTCGGGCGCGAAGTCCGCGATCTTGCCGACGATCTCCAGCCTGCTGTTGAGCACATAGAGCGAACTGATATCGACGTCTTTGCTGTAATTGTAGTCGGTCGTCGTGATTCGCAGATACCCGTCCTTCTGGTCGATCGCGAAATCGTCGTCGATCTCGCCGGGGACCGCGCCGGTCGCTTTTAGCGTGACGGTCGTGCCGTCGAGCCCGAAGGCGTAGATGTTCGTGCGGCTTCTGCTGTTGTCGTCGTCGATGCGCCAGTCGGTCGAAAGCAGATAGAGCGTGTCGTTCGAGCAGTACATCTCGTTGCTGTAGCCGAGCATGGAAAGGCGGGTCGCGTCGGCGTCCTTCTGGGTAATATCGAACGCGGAAAGCACGAGGTAGGCGGTGTCCTCCGCGTCCTTGTCGCGGATCAGAATGTCTTCGTTGGTCAGCGTCTTGCCGTCCACGGCGGGCGCGTAGTTCTTTTCGACCGCCTCTTTGCTGTAAACGTCCACATCATATTCCGTCACGGTGTAGAGGACCGAGCCGATCATCCGTGTCTGCAGCAGGTTGCCGCTTTGCTTCATCTCGCGCACCGGAACCGGCTTTGCGCGGTCGCTGATGTCATAGACAAACTGGGTGGTATTGCGCAGCGTCATGCCGAGCCCGTCGTAATAATAGCCGCCCTTCTTTGTGTAGCGCCCCTCCGGGAACGTCGTTTCCAACGCGGTAACGACGGCGTAATTGCCCTGCACATACAGCTCCTGAAAACGGTAGGTGCTGTCGCTTTCTTTTGCCGCGGGCGCGATCTCGCCGACTTTTTTCATCGTCGTTGTGTCGACGATCGCGATCGCGTTTCCGTTCGCGATATAGAGATAGCGGCCGTCGTTCTTGAGGATGTCGGCTTCATCGACGCTTTCCTCCCGGGTGTTGGTCTGCCCGTAGGCGGTGGCTGCGGTCTCTGCGCTTGCTGCCGAGACGCTGCGCGCGTCATTCACCGCGTTCGGCATCGCCTGTATAGATTCTTCATAAGAGAGTGTCGGGTCCGCCGTGTTGATCTCATAGCCCGCCGCGTCCGCGGTCTTCGCGCCGCCGAAGTAGATGCCCTTGCGGCGTAGGCTGGTTTCGTCCTGATAGAGGTTCTTGAAATACGCCTGCAGATCCGCCTCGGTCTCAAAGCGCGAGAGCACCGGCGCCTGGATCGTCTGGATCGGCTTGGGCGCGCTTTGCGTGTCGGCTGCGGTTTCGGTCGGGTCCGCCACGGGGACGGTCGTGACACGGCTGTGCCACGGAATCATCGAAAGGCTGGTGACGAGGATCGCGACAGCCGCGGCTGCGGCGACCAGCTTCGGCACGAGGTGGGTCTTCTTTTTGAATGGTTTGACGTTTGATTCACGCAGCGTTTCTTTGACGGCGTCAACAGAAAGGCTTTCGGGCAGCTTCAGCTCCGCGTCAAAGAGGGCTTTCATATCCTGATCTGAATGGTTATCGTGTTTCATTGGGGTTCGTCTCCTTCCGAAAGCATGGCGCGCAGGGTCGCTTTGATGCGCGACAGGCGCGAGCGGATCGTGCCGCTCTTGCTGTTTAGCAAATCGGCGAGCTCTTTGCTGTCATAGCCGAAGAGCACCGACAACAGCAGCAGTTCGCGGTCGTCGTCCGGCAGCTGCCGCAGCGCCGCGTGCAGTGCGGCGTGGGACGCATAGTCACTTTCCGTCGCCAGCAGACTGCAGCACTCGTCGAGATCGACCTGCTTTGCCGCGATCGCCTTTTCCCGCTGCTGTTCACGGCAGCAGTTGAGCAATATCGAGCAAAACCAGCTGCGCACACTTTGGGCTTTTTTGAGTTTTGTGATATTCTGGAACGCCCGCAGCACACAGTCGCTGACGGCGTCCTCCGCGCGGTGCGGCGACGAAAGCTGATAGTACGCAAAGCGGAAGAGGTCCTGCCGCAGCGCGGCATAGAGGTCTCCGAACGCGTCCACGTCGCCCGCCTGCGCGGCACGCACAAGCGTTTTGAGGTTTTCCGGTTTCATGTGATCACATCCGTTCATTCGATTAGACGGCAAAATGGCGCAAAGTGTTGCATCGCTTTGGAAGTTTTTTTCGTGAGAACAGTATAGCATAAAAGAAAGCAAGATGGCAAGAGGGCAAGAAGATAAGAAGTGCACAGTGCACAGTGCGCAGTGCACAGAGGCGCGCCTGACATGGAGACAGCGGGAACCGTTTTCCCGCGCAGCATGGATGATGAAATACTTGGCTGAATCTAAATAAAGAAAACCGTCCTTCCTGGTGAAAGACGGTTTATTTACTGAATTAGAGTTTTAGAAAAGACTACTGCCAACTGTGCACTGCGCACTGACAACTGCGCCGCAGGCGCTTCAGCTTGCAAGAACGCCCGCCAACGACTTATCCGCCAAGAACGTGTTGAGGTTATAGACGAACAGAATATGTGTAAACTCGTTGTCGTCAATGATGTCCTGCAGCGAGTCGCTGAAATAGCGCGGGTCGATGATAACAATCTTCGTGAAGTAGGGCGTCAGCATCGGAATCAGGCAGTTCGCGAAGGAGTCCTTGAACAGCAGCAGCGTGTCCTCGGTCTCGGCGAGCGTCTGGATGACGATCTTGTCGTAGTTGCCGCCGAGGAAGACCTCATACTGGTTGCGCTGGTCGAGTTTTTCCGTGTCGAACACGCTCGCGGTCACTCTTGACTGTGACTCATAGCTGACCGTATAGGTGCCCTCGCTCTTCTTCGGGGCGCAGATCTCCAGCACGTCCTTGATCTTGCGTTCGCCGTAGGACGCGGCAAGAACGCCGGAAAACTTCTTCGAGACCGCCTCGATGTTGAAGCTCTTCTCTTTCGCGCCGAGGTTCCACTTGCTGCTGAGGGACAAAAACGCGCGCAGCGCCGCCCGGGTCGTCCAGTGGTGGTCGGTGTGGTAATACAGCGCCGTCGGGTCCTCGACCTTCTCGTAGCTCTTGAGGACGCTGACCCAGCTGAACTTTTCGCCCTGGAGCGCGTTCTTGACTGTTGTGAGCTGCGCCTTCTGGTCGTCCATCTTCAGCCCGTAGGGGAGATACTTCTTGAGCACATAGGTGCTGTTCGGCGCGAGGATCATGGCGCACTGCGCGTGCTTTTCCTGCGCCATCAGAGCGTTGATCGCGTCGGTCGTTTTCTGAAGTCTCTCTTCGTCGAGCGGGGTCTGCGCTTCAAACAGGAAGCCGCGCTTGCCGAGATAGACGCCGTTTTGTTCGCGGTGCCCGAGGAGGGAAGAGAAGAACGAATGGAACGAGATCAGCCCGTCGCGGTTCGGGAACTGGTCGGTCAGATAGGTCTCATACTGTTTCATATAGCTGCCGTCCGCAATTGCGGAAAGGGTCAGCTTCGGCTTTTGCTGCAATGTGCGGTTCTCGTTTTCCGACATCGCGCGGTCGGGAACGACCAGAAACAGCAGCGTGTGCAGCGCCAAAAACGCCGCGAAAGCGACGCAGATCACAAGACAGACCAGAGAAGTGTAGTTGCGCTTCTCGCCCTGTTCGGTGTTTTGTTTGAGTCGGAATGGCAGTTTCATGGCGTTTTCCTTTTAGAATCTGAAGTAGAGGAACGGATTATAGGTTTCGCTGACAAGGCTGACGACGCACAGGATCAGTACGGCGGCGTAGCCGACCGCCTGCAGCGCCAGCCGGATGTTGGCGTCTTTGAGCTTCGGGAACTTGCGGAAGAAGCCGAGCGCGCTGCAGCACATCACGGCGAACGGGAAGAAGTTCGAGCGCAGCACGAAGGCCGTCGTGCCGTCGAACAGGCCGCCTGTGCCGATCATCGCGCCGAGATAGCGCGCCGCGTCGCCGAAGCTTTCCGCCGAGAAGAAGACCCAGCCGACAATCACGATCAGCATCGTCAGTACGCGCTTTGCCCAGTGCGGCAGCTTTTCAGTGAGCCCGCCGAAGACATACTTTTCAAGAATCAGCAGTACGCCGTAATAGACGCCCCACGCGACAAAGTTCCACGCCGCGCCGTGCCACAGACCGGTCAGCGCCCAGACGATCAGCAGATTGATGATCGTGCGTCCGGTGCCCTTGCGGTTGCCGCCGAGCGGAATATAGACATAGTCGCGGAACCAGTTGGAAAGGGATATGTGCCACCGGCTCCAGAAGTCCTTGATGGAATCGGCGGTGTAGGGAAAGTTGAAGTTCTGGATAAAGTCGAAGCCGAACATCTTCCCGAGGCCGATCGCCATATCGGAATAGCCGGAGAAGTCAAAGTAGATCTGCAGCGTGTAGCACAGAATGCCGAACCACGCGACGACAAGCCCCGTCGTGCCCGGCTCTCTTGCCGTGATCTCGGTATAGACCGCGCCGATCGTGTTGGCGAAGAGGACCTTTTTGCCGAGACCGCGGATGAAGAACAGCACGCCCGCCGAAAACTTCCGGACGCCGATCCGGCGGTTTCTGAGCTGCCGTTCGATATCGCCGTACTGGACGATCGGACCGGCGATCAGCTGCGGGAACATACAGATGTACGTCGCAAAGGGGAGCAGCTTGCGCTGCGCCCGGCATTTGCCGCGATAGACGTCGATCACATAGGAGAGGATCTGGAACGTGTAGAACGAGATGCCGATCGGCAGCGAGATGTTCGCCGCTTTGATCTCCAGCGAAAACAGGCGGCTGAAGTTATCGACAGCAAACGGGAAGTATTTGAAAAAGCCGAGGACGAGCAGATTGAACACAACGGCGCAGACAAAGATCTTTTTGCGCCTTCTTTCGTTAAAGGTATGCGCTTCGAGATCCAGCCCGATGTTGTAATTGAAATAGATGCTGATCAGCATCAGCACAATATAGACCGGCTCGCCCCACGCGTAGAACACGAGGCTTGCCAGACAGAGCACGGCGTTTTTCTTGGTCATCTCGCGCTGCGGGTTCTGACGGAACAACGGCACGAAATAGAACAGCAGAACGACCGGCAAAAACACAAACAGGAATGTTGCGCTGCTGAATAACATGGAACGAACTCCTTTAGCGAGTGATTACTTTTTGTTACAGGGCTTTCTTGAACGCGCGCACCGCGTCGTCCGGGGTGTCGGAAACGACATACAGCACATAGCCGCCGCGCGAGAGCAGCACGTAGGTCTCAAGGTAGCCGCTCTGTTCGGGCGCGTAGCCGGCGAACAGCTCCGCCTTGTCCTCGACGCGGGCTTTGATCTTATCGACCAGCGGCTGTGCGTCCGCGCCCTCCGGCAGCTTGACGAGCAGCAGCTCGCGCACCTCCATCACGTCGGACGCCGCATAGTAGGAAACGAAGTCGAAATCCTGTGCGTCGAAGCCGAACGCTTTTTTGAACTGGTCCTCGCGCCGTTCCTCGAGCGCGGAAACGTCGATAGAGGTGAGGACGGCGTCGAACACGGTCTGCGGGTCGGACGCGCTTTGTTTGTTTTGCGTCACGAGCAGCAGCACGAACACGAGCAGCAGCACGACGCAGACGATTTCTTTGATTCTGAACTTACTCATGCGCCGATCTCCAATTCTCTGATCAAATAGATCAGCCAGTCGTTGCGGTAGAACGAAGCGGAAAGGTGGATGCCGTCCGCGCCGTAGCTGCTCTCCTTGCCGACGAAGGCGGGGGAGGAGTCGAGCGCCTCGACGCCGATGGAAGCGCACATCTCTTTGAGCGCGTCATTATACGCATCAATTCTGCCGAATTCCGACGCCGTCGCCTTGCTGCGGTCCACGGGGAAGAGCAGCGACACGACGATGCGCGTGTTGGGCAGATCCTTCTGGATGCCCTCGAGGATCGATTTGTAGCGGCTGATAAAGCTGCTGAGCTGCGCGTCGCTCGTCGAGATCATGTTGAGCCCGTAGTGCAGCAGCAGGATCGGCGGATGCTTCGCTTCAATCTTGGAAAGGTTCGTTTCGAGATGCGCCAGGCTCGCGGAGACCTCCGCGAAAATATGGTTCGCGTTGAGAATGTCATAGACCGCAAGACCCGCCATCAGCGAGTCGCCCGCGATATACAGATCGGAAAGCGCCTTGCGGTAGGAAAGCTGACCCGACTGCAGCAGGCTGATGATCTCCTGCGTTTTGAGCGAGCGCTTTGCCCGCGCGAGGGCTTCGAGCTTCTTTTGCTCGTTTTCCGCAACTTTTGTTTTCACTTCGTCGAGCGGCACGCTGTCGAGCGTCTGCAGCAGCGCTTTGCCCGCGTCCACGTCCACATTGCGCGGCACACGGTAGGCGCGCGAAATGAGAAAGCCGGTCAGCGGGAACAAAAACAGCACAGCGAGAACGGCGACGGATAAAAAGAACTTTTTCAAAAAAATAACCTCCGGTCGGCGGATAATCAGAACTATATTATTTATATGATAATACTTGTCGATATGTAAGTCAATACGTCGAAAGCGAAATTTTTAAATTTAAGAAAACGGACAAAAAAAGCGAATAATCCGCCCCGTTTTTTATCTCATTTTATCATGCCGGTACCGCTGTCTGCCTTGGAACGGGCAACCTGGAACGGCGTATTTGTTCGTTTCGGTTTCCCTTTCGTCGAGATTCCGGTAAATTGAATAATTTTTTCTCACAATTAGTGACTTTTTTATAGAAATATGTTATACTGTTTATCGTAAAGAATACGCGCGGGAGATTTTGGAACGACCGGCCCGCGCGACGCCGAAGCGGGGCGGCGCTCCGCCCGGCGGAAAAACGCAAAAAGGAGGGAACGCGATGGCTGATACCCAGGATTTCAAATGTCCGCGATGCGGCGGCAAACTGGAGTTTGACGCGGCAAGTCAGCAGATGGTCTGCCCGTTCTGCGACGCGACGTTCGATCCCGAAACGCTTCGCACGGCGAGCGACGAACATACGGCGGGCGAAGCCGAACAGCCTTTGCCCGCGGCGGACGCGCAGTGGAGCGGCGCCGGACAAAGCTGGAGCGACGGCGAAGACGCTTCGATGCAAAGCTATATCTGCAGATCCTGCGGCGGTGAGATCATCAGCGAGGCGACGACGGCGGCAACGTCCTGCCCGTTCTGCGGCAACCCGGTCGTGCTGTCCGGCCGCGTCAGCGGGACGCTCAAGCCGGATTACGTGATCCCGTTCAAACAGACCAAAGAACAGGCGATCGAGGCGATGAAGGGCTTTGTCAAAGGCAAGCGCTTCGCCTTGCAGTCGTTCGTACGCGACAACAGGCTGCAGGAGGTCAAGGGAATCTACGTCCCGTTCTGGCTCTTCGATTCCGACGTTTACGCCGCGGTCCGCTACGACGCGACAAAGACCCGCCACTGGAGCGACAGCGACTACAACTATGTCGAAACGTCCAAGTACGACGTTTACCGCAGCGGCACGATGCGCTTTGAGAACATCCCCGTAGATGGATCCAAAAAGATGGCGGACGATCTGATGGATTCGCTGGAGCCGTTCTTCTTCGACGACGCGGTCGATTTTCAAACGGCGTACCTCTCCGGCTTTCTGGCGGACAAATACGATGTGACGATGGAAGAGAGCCTCCCGCGCGCCAATCAGCGCACCCAAAACAGCGCAAAGCAGGCGCTCGCCCATGACGTCCACGGCTACGACTCCCTGAGCCTGCGCGAAGAAACCGTGAAGATCTTTCCCGGCAAAGCGAAGTATGTGCTGTACCCGGTCTGGCTGCTCAACACAAAACACCTCGGTAAGACCTACACCTTCGCCATGAACGGACAGACCGGCAAATTCATCGGCAACGTTCCCGTCTCCAAGGGCAGGCTCGCAGGCCTGTTCAGCGCGGTCACGGTCGGCGTCGCCGCAGCCGTCTTCGCGATCGGTCTGCTCAGCGGACTGTTTTAAGGGGGGGACGGCTATGAAACGAGTGTTGACACTTGTATTGACAGCGCTGCTGCTGCTCGCGCTGGCGTCCCCGTGTTTTGCCGAGGACCTTTCCTTTGTGCGGACCGACGACGCGCTGTCCGAGGACGAAGCCGAATACCTGTCCGTTCTGTACGAGACGATCCGGCAGACCTACGGGGTCGAGGCGTTTTTCCTGATCACCTATGACTATGAAGGCGGCGACGCGTTTAAGCAATACGCCAAGGACTATCTGACTTCCCACATGGAAGGGGAGAACGCGCTGGTGTTTGCCGTCTCGAGCACGACCTATTACTGGAACGTGCGCGGCGACATCGGGGATTCCCTTTTGAGCAGCGATCTGGACGGGCTGTATGACGCGATCCGCGCTTCGGACGAAAACGGCGAACAGTACAAAGCCGCCGTCCAGTTCTACGCGGCGCTCGACCGTCTGCTCAAAAGGCGGCTCAAGGCCGACACGCCGACGACGGCGCCCGCTGCCGACCCGGACGAAGCGACGACCGCTCCGCCGGAAACGACTGAACGTGTCATCATCCCCGGCAGCGTGGAGATCCCGGACGAGATCTCGCCCACGCGCGGCGACCGGCTGGTGGATCAGGCGGATCTTTTGAACGAAGCGGACGAAGCCGCGCTGCAGGAAAAGCTGGACACGATCAGCGAGACGCTGCAGTTCGACGTAGTGATCGTCACCGCCAAGCATATCGGCAACCGCACGCCGATGGAATTCGCCGACGACTACTTCGACTATAACGGCTTCGGTTACGGCGAAACCTTTGACGGCGTCTGCCTCCTGGTCAGCATGGCGGACCGCGACTGGTGGATCTCCACCTGCGGATACGGTGAGACCGCGCTTTCGGACGACTACTTTCTCAATGTGATCGACCCTTCCGACTTTACCTATTATCTCAAAAACGGGGATTACGCCCGTTCGTTCAACCACTTCGCCGACGTGGTCAACGATTTTGTGATCGAGGCGAAAACAAACGAGCCGTATTCTGCGAAGCACCGCTATCAGGATTGGAAAAACAAGGTGATCGGCGTGGCGCTGTCTCTTGTTGCCGGTCTGATCGTTGCGGCGATCGTGACGTATTCCAAATACTCGAACTATGTTTCCGCCATCTGTGAGCGGAGCGAAGCCGGGGGCTATCTCGTCGGTTCCGTCAAATTCGGGGAGTGCCGCGACGAATTTATCGGCTCCTTTGTCAACCGGACGCGGCGCGTGAGCGAAAGCAGCAGCTCCTCCTCTTCCTCCTCGTCCCACAGTTCACCCGGTTCCCATACCTCTTCCTCCGGCCGCAGTCACGGCGGAGGCGGCGGAAAGTTTTGAAAATGCAAGAGCGCCGCTGTAGCGCCGACCAGTGGTCGGCTGCGGCGCTGCAAGAAACAAGAACGCAAGAACGAAAGAGAATAAAGGAGTGATACCAATGAAAACATTCAGAAAAGGCGGGGCGGTGCTGCTGACGCTTTGCATGCTGCTGTGCTGCATGATTCCGGCGTTCGCCGAAGAGCCGAAGCCCATCGACCTGCCCGGCTCCAACGTCGGCTATCTGTTTGATGCGGAAACGGGGACCATGACGATCGTACTGACGCACGGCGGCAAATCCGGCAGCATCGGCGACAATCCGAACAGCGGCGCCATGATCCCGGACGCGGACAAGGTGAAGCACATTGAGATCGCGCCGTGGGTCACGGGGATCGGCGAACGCGCGTTTGCCGGCTTCACGGGTCTCGAGACGATCCGGATCCCGTTCACCGTCCGTGAGATCGGCGACAAAGTCTTTGACGGCAGCGGTCCGCTGACGATCTATTACGACGGCAAGCCGGAGGAGTGGACTGAGATCGAACTCGGCGCGGGCAACGAACGCATCAAAGACGCTATCGTCATCTACGGCTCGTTTGAAGACGACCCGGGCGAACCGGACATTGAACCGACGGTCGAACCGAAGCCCGAAAACCTCTGCCGATGGTGCAACACCGTCCACGGCGACAGCTTCTTCGAGAAGGTCGTCGCGTGGTTCCACGGCGTGCTCGCGACGCTGTTCAGACGATAAGCCGACCCAAACTTTCTGCAAAGGAGAAATACTTATGAAAACAAACAAAACGCTCGCCCTCGTCCTCGCGGTTCTGATGCTGCTTTCTGTGGCGCCGTTCGGCGTGTTCGCGGCGAATCTGCCGACGCCGCAGAACGTAAAAGTTTCGGGCGGTAACGAGAGCATCACGATCCAATGGGACGAAGTGACCGACTTCAACGCGAGAAGGGATCTTGCATCTTTCCGCGTCCTCTATTCAACCGACAAGACCAACTGGCAGTTGGCGGGCACATCGCCCAGAGATTCCGCAATGGACGTTGTTTCAGAGCCGAAAGAAGGCAAGTTCGTTCCCGGTACGACCTATTACTTCGCGGTGCAGTCCGTCAGCTGGAGCGGGGAGTACGGCCCGATCAGCGCGCCGTCCGTGGGAATCAAGTACACCAGCACCAGCGGTGAACTGCGCGCCGAATGGGAAAAAGTCATGAAGGGTTACGCAGTCAAGACCACGGAAACAGGCACAAAGTACGATAAAGTCAAGCTGGTCAAGGGCGAAAAAGTCGTGTTTGATAACGGGCTTTACACCTTGACCGTTACGGTTTCTGCTGTCAGCGCGGAAGCGGCTTCGCTGAACGTGGCGATCAAGAACAAGACCAAGTGTACGTGCGAATGCACCTTTGTTTCCTGGGATGCCGTCGGCGGCACTTCGAGCGGCGAAAGCGTTTCGATCCACGAGGGAAGCAAGACGGTGAAGGTGAATCTCAAAGACCTGAAAGACGGCGCAAATTACTTTACCTTCTCTGTTTCCGGTTACGGCAACCCGGTTGCTCAGTTCAGTCAGGTGACACAGGGCAACGAATACAACGAATATGCAGATAAACTGATCTATCTCGGCCGCAAGCATACCGTCTATTTCCAGAAGGCGCCAAACGCGGGCAAGATCGACGCCCATGATGTTGCGGCGACCAAAAACACGATCACGATCGGCAAGGGCTATCAGACCGCGACCAAAGGCGCAAAGGGCTCCGGTACGATCGTCTATTACCGTGTGGACGGGACGAAGAAGTTTTCCAAAAAGACGTTTGCCGCCGGTAAAGCGCTGAAGCTGACCAAGCTGAAAGCAAACACGCTGTATGAGATCAAAGCGATCAACTATGTCAAAGCGGTTTCCGCAGCGGACAATCAGACGGTTGTGACCAGCAAGAGCGGCTACAGCAACCGGATCTGGATTCGTACCGCGGTTGCCGCAGCACCCGAGATCCAGTCGGTCAAGGTCAGCAACACCAAGGCCGGCAAGATTCACGTCAACGGCTATTGGGAGTCCGACGGAGACTGGCATCCGGCGTATGACGTCACGGTGACGACCTACACGCTTACGGTCACGCTCAAAAGTGTGCCCAAGGGCGTTCAGGGCATCAAGGTCACCGGCGTTGACCGCAACGGCTATCCGCACTGGATCAAGGGTACCGGCAAGACGTTTACCATCAACGCCAACGCCAAAGGCAACGCCAGAGGAAAAACCGTGAATATCGGCGTCTCGACATTCACCAACCAGTTCGGCAACGATTCCGGCTACAGCGGTTACAGCCCGAGCGTGAAGAAGTCCATCACCCTGTAAAAAGCAAGCGAAACGCTCCCGCGTCATCGACTTCAGCCGCAGAGCCTTCGAGCGCCTGTTCGGCTGGCTGATCCGCAGATGAACAACCCGCGGCAAAGCCATTTGCTGCCGCATTGAAAGGAGAAAACACGATGAAACATATGAAGAAAACGTTATCATTGATTCTGACGGCGGTCATGCTGCTGTCGGTCTGCTCGTGCGTCCTGTTTGCGCAGGCGCTCATCGGCTACGGATCATGCGGTCCCTACTGCAGTTGGCAACTTGACGAAAGCGGCGTGCTGGCGATTACGGTCAGCACCGGTACCAGCACGATGAACGATTATTCCGGTTCCAACGCGGCGCCGTGGAAGACGAATGCGTCCAAGATCAAAAAGATCACTATCGGCAAGGGCGTGACCAATATCGGCGAATATGCGTTCAACGGCCTGACGGCGGTGACGGAGGTCACGCTGGACAAAACCGTGACGAAGATCGGTCTGTTCGCGTTCCAGGACGTGACGAGCCTCAACCGTGTCTACTACAACGGCACGCGCGATCAGATGAAGAGCATCACGGTCGCGAGCGGCAATGAGCGCTTCTCCGCCGCCCCTGTGATCTATACCCATGAGATCGGCACGATCGCCCTGACCGTGCCCGCGCCGAAGGCGGGCGACAAGATTTCGACCGACGGCATCACCGCGCCCGAAGGGATCCAGTTCAACGATATGTATTGGTCCAAAAAGGGCGCAGGCGGCATTTATTCCAAAACGACCGACACCACCTTCCAGGCGGGCGGAGAGTACAGCTTCTTTGTCTCCTTCTCGCCGAAGACCGATTACAGCATCTACAGCAGCGTCAACGCGACCGTCAACGGCAAGACTGCCACGTTCAAGAAAAACACCCCGACCAACTATTCCATCTCTTACCGCTTTGAAAAGCTCATAGGCGAAGTGAGCTCCGTTGCCATCACCGGCATCAGCGAGCCGAGCTACGGCGCGACGATCTCGACTTCCGGCATCAAGGCGTCCGCAGGCTTCAACATCTCCGATTCCTACTGGACAAAGAAGAACAGCAGCGGCATCTATGCCAAGACGACCGACACCACCTTCCAGCGCGGCGGGGAATACGGTCTGCACGTTTCGGGCAGGATCGCGGACGACTATACCGCAGCAGCCTCGCTGACCGCGACGATCGGCAGCAAATCGGCGACTGTCCAGAAAAACGGTCCGAATTACGGAATCTCGTGTCACTATGACGCAGTGAAGCAAAACGTCTGGGTCACCTTCGATCCCGACGGCGGTACACTGTCCGACAGCGAAAAGTCGAAGATCGTCACCGTTGACAGCACCTACGGCGCGCTGCCGACCCCGACCAAAAGCGGCAAGTCGTTCGACGGCTGGTACGACGACAGCACGAAGATCACCGCCTCCTCCACGGTGACGAAGGACGTCAATCATACGCTGAAAGCGCACTGGAAAGACAAGACGCCCACGACCGTGACCGTCACCTTCGACCCGAACGGCGGCACGATGACCCTTTCAGACCAAACGAAAACTGTGACCGTCGGCGATCCCTACGGTCAGATGCCGGTCCCGACGCGCGAGGGTTATACGTTTGAGGGCTGGTTCAACGCCTCGAACCTCCAGATCACGGCGGACAAGACCGTGACGGTCAGCACAGACCACACGCTGACCGCTAAATGGAAGAAGATCGAAGCCAAGACGATCACCGTGAAGTTTGACACGAACGGCGGCTCGATGCTCCTGACGGAAGCGGTTCGGACTGTTACCGTCGGCGAGGCTTACGGTACGATGCCGGTCCCGGTCCGCAGCGGTTACAACTTCGTGGGCTGGTACGACGGCGAAACGCCGATCTCGGCGGAGACCACCGTGACAAAAACAGAGGACCATACGCTGAAAGCAAAATGGGAATCCGCGTCCGCGCCGCATACCGAACACACCTATGACACAGGCAAGGTAACCAAGGAGGCGACCTGCACCGCGACGGGCGAAATGACCTACACGTGCACCGTCTGCGGCAGCACCAAGACCGAAGTGATCCCGGTGGCGGCGCACAACTATTCCGATAAGGTCGTCACCAAGAAAGCGACCTGCACCGCGACAGGTGAACAGACCGTTACCTGCACCGTCTGCGGCAGCAGCTATACGGAAGTGATCCCGAAGGCGGCCCACGCCTTTGTGGAAGAAACCACGCCCGCCACGCTCAAGAAGAGCGGCGAAGTGACCGGTACCTGCAGCGTCTGCGGCGAGACCGAAGTGCTGCGCGTGATCTACCGTCCGAAGACCTATACGCTTTCGGCGAAGAAGTTCACCTACAACGGCAAGGCGAAGACGCCCTCGGTCACCGTGACCGACGCCAAGGGCAATATCATCGACCCCGACAATTACAAGCTGACCTACTCCAACAACAAGCAGATCGGTGTCGCGAAGGTCAAGATCACGTTCACCGGCGATTACAGCGGCGCGAAGACCGTCAAGTTCAAGATTTTGCCGAAGAAGACCGCGATCAAAAAGCTGACCGCCGGCACAGGGGCGTTCAAGGCGAGCTGGAAACAGATCAAGACCGGCGACGGCTATCAGATCCAGTACGCGACGAACAAGAGCTTCAAGAAAGCCAAAACGGTCAACATC
>JAEEGI010009247.1_pt1 | contig 21623 bp, 12 predicted proteins | sample 8958751 | NCBI WGS metagenome assembly JAEEGI01 (sample SAMN16246545, study PRJNA631951) | gut metagenome | biome: gut microbiome; feature: rumen; material: KS-attached | host: Bos | place: Iran: Karaj | collected 2018-10 | reverse complement strand
CTTATATTGTCATATTTAAATTTGACTAATTTTATTGTTAATACTAATATTAATAATATATTTAAAATGAATAAATTGATAGAGTGTAAAGTTAAAACAATTAAAAAATGATTGAAGAGAGTATTATATTTTAATCATTTTTTTAAGGGTTAATCTCTTCATACATTTAATAAAAAACTTATTTAAAAATCATTTTTTTATGATAACAAAATACAATTGTTCATTTTAATCTTAATACCAATAAATTTAGTTTATAATTCAATTAATAACCTTATTTAAAGTTATATTAATGAAAAAAAATATAATGTTAGAAATTTAAAATATTTTATAATTAATATTTTTCAAAAGAAATCATTTCCTATTCCACTTATTGCATATAACAACCAGATTTCCTTTTTTAAACTTATAATTCTAAAAGCTGTGACACATAAACATATTACTCCTGTAAATATAATATTAAAAAATATAGTCATAAATGTTGATATGACCCATATTTTCTGAGTAAATTTATATATAAAGTTAAAAATTAGCAAATAGTAGAAATAAATAATTTCCAAAAGAAAAATAATAACAAAATATACTTTTCTTTTCATTTTCATTGAATTTAATTCATAAATTAAATCATTTTTAGTTTTTATATCATTTGGATTTTCATTAATTTTTTTAATAAGTTGTCTCATATTTTTATCAGAAGAAGTTAACAATAAACAAATTTTTGCAAAAATTATCCCAATTAAAGAAGAATAAACACTAATTGAAGCTGATCTTTTAAACAAATAAGAAAGATCATCTTTTCCTTTATAATTAAATCTTTCAGTTATAAAATCATCATTACATAAAAGACCATTTAAAAAAAAAAAAGTATGAATATTAAAAATAATATATATATTCTTAAATGAAAAGTAAAAAGAAGTGAATTTGAGTAAAAAGAAACTAAAAATACTTGTTTTTCTAAAAGAAAATCTCTAAACATTATTTTGAAAGGTCTTTTATCATTTTTCAAAGCATCTCTATAATCCATTTCATTTAAATCTTTTGAAGAATTTTCATCTTCATTTTCCTTATCTTTTTTTTCTTTTATTTTAAATGATATTCTATCACTGTTACTAGAAATATCAATTCCTTTATTATTATTTGAATGCAAAGAAGCATTTGAAATTTGAATTTTATTATCTTTAGGAATATTAAGATTTAAAATTTGATTATCACCTTTATTATTAATATTGATTTTTTGTGTTTCAGAATTTTTTTTTGGTGGATTTGATTTTATATTATAATTATTAAAAGATCTATAATATAAAACAGTTAATGTTATTTCAGAAATTAAACCTGAAACAATTATATAAAAAGAGATATTGTTACCTAAATCTTTAAATAAATTTTTTGTACATTTCATTATAACAATATTAAAATTACTTATCATATTTTTGTACGGTCTTAAACTAGAATTTTCAAAATACAGATCTTTTGTGGAACTTTTTTGTTGTGAAATTCCAATACATTCACATTTAATATTATCATTTTCATCTAATCCTAAAAATTTACAATTATTATCACAAAATGTTATATTTTTAAATATATGTTCTCTTCTATTTCTTAAAGTCATGTCTCTTTTATTCATTGAATATCTAAAACAAATATTATTATAAAAATCAGATTCTGGATCAAATATATTTTCACCTAAATTGTTTAAAATATCTTTATATAAATCAATGTTAAATTCTTTTGCTTTTTCAGATGAAATTGGATAAGTTTCTATTATTGTATCATTTGAACAAATATCTAAAGATAATTCATTATTATCTTTATCAAATACTTTATATTTTATATTATTTTTTGGAGAATTATTATTATAATACGTAATTTGAGTAATAGATAAGTCTTCACTGAGCATTTTATTATATTGTCTTTTTAAATGTAGTTCACATTCTCCTAAATCAATTTTTGGTTGATTTTTATTCTCATTTTCCTCTAATGGTACTTTATATTTGGATATTGTAATATTTTCTCCAATTATATTTATATAATTTCCAGAAGTTATATCCATTTGAGAAATTAAATCAAAAGTTTGAATTGCTTCATAATCATTCATTTTTATTTTAATATTATTTTTATCCAAATTTGATTCATCTATCAAAAAGGATTTAATCTTTTCTTCAATATTTATGCAATTTCCTTTATCATCTAATGAATAACCTTTCTTACATAGAGTACATTTATTTTCTCCTTCATTTCCTAAATCTATACATTCTTCACAAGTATCAGCACATTTTATTGTTTGAATTTCTATTTTACATAATTCACTTGGAATTGAATAGAATGAAGAATCTGGTACACTCTTCCCTGATAAGAGTTTTTCTAATCTATTATACACTGGTTGAGAGGGTGGTGAGGGTAGTGCTTCATATTCAATAAGTTGAATATAAAAATATATAATATCTTGATTTATTGAATTTGGAGAATAATAAGTTACTCGATTAGCTAAAAGATATTCTTCAGAATATTCATCAATATAATTTTCCAATTCATTCATAGAATCATAATTATCATAAAAATAATATTTTAATTTTCCATTTATAGGAGTATTTACAATAAATAAAAGATAATTTAATGTATTTTCATCATCTGTTATTTTAGAAATACCTATATGAATATAAGAATTTGTACTAATTTTTAATTTAATATCATGACATGTTGGTCTTTGAAAATAATAATAAAATAATTCTTCATATCCACATAAATTTCTATTATTATTATTTTTCTTTTGCAAATTTTGAGTAATTAAAAGACGTCTATAAAATTCTGAAGACAATAAAATAAAGTAATTTGAAGAAGATAGCATTTGAACAAATTTATAATTCTCATTTATAATGGTATTCATAAATATTAAATTTTGTAAATCAATAAAATATCCGAATTTTAAAATTTTAAATCTATAATCTTCATCATAATATATATATAAAAATATAGTATTTTCATTGATTTCCTTTATTTCATACCATAATCCATTCCAAAAATTAATAATATATTTTGCTTTTGATTGAACAATTTTATTTTCATTGATTAATAAATGATTGATATAAAGATCTGAATTATCATCCATAAAAATAGTATAATATATTTCATCAGTATATTTTCTAAAATCAATTAAATAATAATCTTGTTCTTTATTCTTAAGAATTACTTCAAATTTATTTTCTTTTAAAGAATAATAAGTTATATCATTATCTAAGTAAAAGGCACAATGAGTTGTATTGAATTTAGAATTATATACACAATTAAAAGATCCTATATCTGGTTGATAGATATTTTTACCATGAGGATATATATTTTCAGTTATTTCATAATCAGAATTTATACAATCATTATTATTTTTATTAATTAAAAAATAAATTATAAAGTTTGATTCATCAAAACTAGAAACAATAAAATCACATGAATTCATTTTTGATAAAGAAAAAAAATAATCATTTGAAACATTACTTTTAATTTTAAAAGTTTTAACTTGAATTGGATTAGAAAAAAATTTAAATAGATATAAAGAACCATCTAAAAAAAGAACTAATTTAGCATAACTATTATCATTAATTTTTATTAATTGATAATGTACATCAATACTATTGAAGCTTATATCTGGATAATAACTTAATGTAACATAATCTTTTTCTTCTTCATTTTTTAATATATAAGGTCCAAATGAAGTTATAAGAAATTGTTCATTTTCTGAAATACTAATAGAATCTATTAGATAAAAATTATATGGCTCTGGTATAATGTTTCTAAAATTATTAAACGACTTTTTTTGAAAAGTTATCACACATCTAAAAATCCAAATAAGAAAAAATAATTTTAGATAAATTTTCATTAATTTGTTAATCAAAATAAGATTTATATTGTAAATAAAAATGATTATCAAATAAAGAATTATCTATAAAAATATTAAATTAAACATTTTGTTTATTTTGTTTGAATAAAAAGAAAAAAGAAGTAAACTTTTTGTTTGAAATTTCTATAAATAAATATTAAAATCAATATAATTTTAAGATTTAATCCTTTCTTCAAAAATATATTTAATAAATAAGTATATTCTATTATTCCCTTAAAAAATATAAAAAAAAAATAATAATCAAAGACTTGCTAATTTAATTGAAATATATATCAAATAATTCTAAAGTTTTTTATTGAAAAATTTAAATTAAATTTTTCCTTAGATATCATTCAATTGTAATTATTATTTTACTCTTAAAAAAAATTAATTAAACAAACAAGATTTTAGGCGATGATTTCCTTTTAAAATTATATATTCTTTAAGCAATACTATTTCTTTATTCTAAATTCTTTTTTTTAAATTTTGAAAATGATATTTTTTTTTTTTTTTTTCGTGAAAAAATGAAAAAAAAAATGCAAGAAATTATATTATCAATTAAAAAAAAGAATTCAAAATATTATATGAAAAAATCTAATATTTTAATAGATTATAGTTTTAAAAAACATTTTGAAATATTTGGTTTAAAATACTATAAGAATTATTTAATTTATTCAAATATAAAAATTAATTAACTACTTAATATTAAGAGTTTAATATATTCATTTTGAAAATATAAATTTAATTTATGAAAATATAATTAGACTTTACGTTTTAGTAATTTAATGTTTAAATATTAAAAAATAAAAAAATTAATGATATAAGTGGAATATTTCTAATTATTTTTTTAGAAAGAATTAACATATTAAAAATACAAAAAAATGTATGATCCTTATGATTATTAAATATTTAATGTATTTATACCAATGTTGACTTTAATAAATTCTTATCATTTATGAATTTTACACAGAAAAATATTTAAAAATAAATAAAGATATCATTTTTTGGATGAAGGAAATAATTGCTTTAATATTGAAAAATTAAAATATAAATCTAAAATATTTAAAAAGTATTTTTAATCAAAAATAAATTTTATTTTGATATTACCATTAAATTTCCTAATTTCCAAATTGAATTTTTTATAATAAAATTTTGTATTCTATTTTAAAAAAACAATAAAAAAATTTTGGATAATTATTTAAATTCAATTATTTACTTAAAAGTTATATTTTCTTATTATTATTTATAAATACACCTTGATTTAGTGAATATCCAGTTACATTAAATTCATAATACGTAAAATATGTATTACCATTAAGAGTTCGATTAATAAAAGTTTTATTAAAAGATGGAGTAGAAAGAAATTTTGGATTTAAATAAATTTTAAAATATAAAGGACCAATAACAGATATACAATCTTTATTTAATTCTACTAAACAATTTTTACAATTATCAGGATTAATATCTTGAGTAATATTATTTTCATTGATAATATTAAAATCTTTTATAAATTCAAAATATGGATTTCCTAATAAAGGCTTTTGATGAAGAATAGAATAATAATCTTGATATAACATATAAATTCCATTTGATGTCATAGATGAATTTAAAATATATTCTTTTGAAATAGAATAATCATTTTTATAAGAATTAATTAATTTTCTTATATTGTTATTATAATTATAATTAAAATTATTATTCAATAATAACATATATAAACAGATTATACCAATAATTGAAGTTAAAAAATAAATTTTTTTATTTTTTACACTAATATTATTTATATTATTTGAATTTGAAGATAATTCCAAATATGGAATATTTATTTTATTTTTACATTTATCACATAAATGATTTTTAAATTCATTTGTTAAATATTCTAATTTTTTTTTTAAAATTTGATTTTCTTGAATCATTATTTCAATTGCTATTTTTTTTCTTTTTCTTACTTCTCTAGCAGTTTTTGCTTTTTTCTTCTTTAATTCAATTTCTTTTTCTTTTTTATAAACTTTATTAAATTCTTTTAAATCCAAAGATAAATCTTCGCTATATTTATGAAGATTTAATGAATTATTTTCCATTATATTTAAAATGATTTTTTCATTATCTTCATAAGAAGAATTCATTTAAATATAACAAATTTAAAAAATACATTAAAAAAAATTTTTAAAACTATAAACATTTAAATATGGTATTTAAAATTAATATAAACAAATAAAAATATAATATTACAAATTTTATTGATAATTTTGATATAAATAAGATAAATTACTTTTTTAATATTTGTTTAATTATTTTTTAAATAAACATTGATAATATATTTATATTTTAATTTTTTACTTTAAAATCAATTTCTTCAAAAGGTTTCTGATACAACTCTTCAATATTTTGAAATTGTGAATTTCTTTTTTTATAGAATAAAACATAAGCATTATTAGAAACAATGTTATTTTCTTCCGTTTCAGAAACATGACTATCATTAAATTCATACCATTTATTTTCAATATAATTTTTACAATAAGCCGTATAATGTCCTCCATGTAATCCTCCAAAATGATTTGCCACAGCAAATAAATCATAAATATTATCTGATGTTTCTATTTCATTATAAGTTAAATATTTTCCCATATCTAAACCTTCAATTGGGAAATTTACTTTATTTCCTAATTTAGAATTATTTTTAAATCTTTTCAAATGAAGAATTAATATTTCTGGGCAAGTAAATATTTCCATTTTTTTTTCTGCTAATTGATGTATTTTACATTTAGGACAATACCATTTGTTTTCTTCAGTTAATTTTTCTTTTTGATTAAAATTTTCTAATAAATCTATTAAATTAAAATCTGGCTCATCATCATCATTATACCAAAATGTTCTTTTTTCTATTTTTTCTTCTGAATTATACCATTGAATTCTTTGTACATATTCTGGTAACCATGCTATTTTAAAATTTAATTGATAATCTATTATAGTTTCATTCTTTTCAAAATTTATTTTTTCTATATTTTCTTTTATTATATATTTATTCTCTGATATTTCTAATATGTTATTATCTTCTGAAACAGGACAAATTCCATATTCTCCATCTTGAGTAAATGCATTTATATTTTTTAAAAATATTATGACAAAAGGATATTTATATGTTTCATGAATTGAATATGTGAAATTAAAATCTTGTGTTTCATTTACTTTTTGAGAATTTTCTTCATAATCTTCAAAATAATTTTTTTTGAAATTATCCTCTTCTTCTCTATCATAAATTTCTCTGTAATAATTTAACAAATAATTAAAAATTTGAGAATTATTCCATTCAATATTAAAGTAAAAGACTCTTGGAAATAAAAAAGAATCTTTTGGTGGATATTCACTTTTTTGATATTCATTCATATAACCTATATTATATGAAAAGTTATAAAAAAGACATCTAATATATTTTGACTTATCATATGTTTCTTCTATTTGTTCAAAATCTTCTATTTTTCCTTCATTTTGATCAAATTCTTTTATTCTATCAAATAATAAATTACTACATCTAATTTCATTATATGTTTTTTCAATTTCTGAATTCTCTTTTCCAAAAATATAACTTGAAATCTGATTCAAAAAAATAGTATTTTCATCACCTAAAAAATCTACAATTTTCACATATTTTCTTTCATCAATTAATTTCAATTCATTTCCATTTTGAACTAAATAAATTTCAAAAGTATTTAATCCGCATCTTAAAATATAATTTATTTTTTCTCTAAAATACCTAATGGTAGTATTTTTATTAATTTCAATTTTAAATCTAATAAGTTTGAATTTGATATTTTCATAAATAAAATAAACATTAATATTTCTATTTGAAGCATTTTTCAAAGTTAAAGGAAGACTAATAATAGCATAAGGATCAAAAGTATTACTAATATTCTTACAATTAATATTAGGACAAAATAAAGTAGATTTAAACATTCCATAAAATAAATCTACAATTAAAGATTGATTTCTGGCTAAAAATAATCTATTATAATATTTATATTCTTCAATATAATTTTCAAAAGTTAAATCATCTTCAGGACAAACATAAGGTTTATTTAATACTTTATTTAAATCTTCATGTAAACCATCTAATAAGAAAGATAAAAATTCTTGAGTATCTTGTTGCTGATAACCTCTAAACATAGTTCTAATATTTCCTATAGTTTCTTTAAAATTATATGGTTCTATAGAATCTTTTTGGCCATACCATAAATGTTTAATTAATTCTGCATATGCTTCAACTAATTTTCCTTGAGATCCTATTGGATTATTTATATTTATAAAGTTTTTATATGTATCTTCTAAAAAATAGTTTGTTAAAATATTACAATTTGATAAGCATTGTAATGATGTATTCATATAACATGTATTTCCTATATTTCCTAATCCTACTAATCCATGTTTATTATCATTTTTATCCAAAGTTTGTTTTCGTAATTCTGTTTTTCTATCAAAAAAATAACTTTTTGGAGAAGATTTTTTCCTTTTTGGTCTTCTTTCTTCTTTGGTTTCTAAATATAAATTATTTTTTTCTTCTTCAGTCAAAAAATATTTGTTTTGGGTATTTGATATTTTATTTCTTGGAACTGATTCTTTATTTATATAATCTATATCATTATCATTAATTATATAATCAAATAATTCTCCATTTTTGTTATATGAAAATTCTATTAGTAAATTATTATATTGTATTTGATTTATTTGAAATTTTTCAGGAATTTTTTGCAGATAGTAACTTCCTAAAATTCTCTTATCTTCTTTTAGGTTTTCTATATTTTCATAAATAAAATCCTTAAAATACTTTAATTTATTATCTTTGGGTAAACGATATATTTTAATAAAAGATTTTAATAGTTTAGAATTTATCATTAAAATTCCTAAATTTTTTTTTATGGTTTTATTATGGTTAAGAATGTCTGATAAAAATTGGAAAAGATGTTCTTCGGTTAATAATAATGGAATATATATTTCATATGTATTAATTTTTGAACCTTGAATTAATGAATTTTTTACAGGAATAAATGTAACAAAAAATTTCTTTGAATAAATGTTATATTTTTTTAAATTTGTTTCTCTTTCTTCTATTAATTGACTTTTTATTATATAATCACATCCAAATTCTTCTTTTAATATATCAAAACTTTCTTTAGGTAAAATTTTGTAATCTATTTTTTCTTTTTTATCTTCCTTTAAAAGGTAATTATTATGTAATAAACAATTATTTTCTTCTTTTATAATTAAAGACTCATTAGTAATTTGACCTGGAAATTTATTTGAATCTAATTTATAAATTAAAGGCTTTTTACCTAAATATAAATCAGGGTTTCTAGAAATTCTCTTTATTTGATTATATCTGATATATTCTTTAAATTTAATGTACCATTCAATACTAATTAAATATATTTCATTTGTATATTGAAATTGTTTAATCTGTTTATTATATAAAATTTCATTTAAATATATTTTTCTTGCTAATGAAAGGATTCTTTCTGATTTTTCATTTTCAGTTGTTATTATTTTTTCTATTAATTCTTTCCTATATTTATTCCCATATTTATCGATAATTTCCTCAAGTTCTATATTCATATTTGAATCAGATTCCATATTTAAATAAAATTATTTTCTATTACATGCTAATTTAAATTATTAAATAAATTATTTTGAATTAAAAAAATAAATTGATAAAATTATTTATATTTAATATAAAAATAAAAGAATTTATAATAAATGAAAAAATATTAAAATTCAAACCATTTATCTTTTAAAATTTCTTCAGTAGATAATCTATTTTTTGGTTCAAAAACCAAAATTTTTTTAATTAAATTTTTAGCATCAACACTAATAAAATTAGGTAAGTCAAATTCTCCTTTATTAATTTTCTTTGCTAGAAATTCTTCTGTTTTAGCTTTAAAAGGGAAAGTTCCAATAAGCATAATATATAGTAAAATACCAAGAGACCATAAATCAGAATATTTAGGAATATATTTATTTTTATTTATAATTTCTGGAGGCATATAATTTGGAGTTCCACATAAAAATTTTTGATAAACATTATTTGCACATTTTACACTAAAACCAAAATCTATTATTTTTACAAATTTTTCATCCATTATTAATATATTTTCTAATTTTATATCTCTATGATAAATATTTTTTAATTGACAATAATTAATTGCTTTTACTATTTGATAAAATAATTCTTTACATTTAGGTTCTTCAATTCTTATTTCTGGTTTATTTTTTAAATATTCCATTAAAGAAATTCCATTAATATATTCTAATACTAAATATAAATTTTTTGGAGTGTCAATTACTTCATATAATTTCATTATATTTTCATGATTTAATTGCTTCAAATTTAAAATTTCATTTTTTACTGAATTTCTTTTTTCTAAATCATATAAATTTGATTTAGGATAAATTTTAATTGCATATTTTTTTTTTGTTTGTTTATGAATACCTAATTTTACAGAAGCAAAAGAACCTTTTCCTAATTCTTTTCCTATGATATAATTTTCTATATTTCCAGTAAAATTTTTATTAATATTTACATGTACAGATTTATTATTACTAATATTTAATTTATTTGGAAAATATAAAGGATTATTTATTTTCTTAAGTTCCGTTTTGTTTCTTAATATTTTTATTTGATGAGTTTGTATTTTATTATTCTTTTCATCATTATTTTTTTCATTTGATTTTCTGTCTTTTTTCTTTTTTGAAGAAGGTTTTTTAATTAAATTCCTATTAATATTAGATTTTTGATTGTTATTATTTTTTTTTGAATTCGTGAATTGATTATTATTGTTTGAAATAAATGATTTTTCTTTACTTGTTTTATAAAACATTTTTTTGTCATTAACAGAAGGAAAATTTGAAAAAGTTTTTTTTTGACTGTTTAATCCTTTATCATTCATTGTTATATTATATGATAATTTCATTAAATGATTTAAATCAAATAAATTTAATTTTTCATTTGGAGTTTTAATTTTATCTTTAAAAAAAGTTTTTGTTTCTTTATCTGATTCAAAGTTATAATTTCTAGAATCTAAATATAAATCACTTGATATTAAAAGTTCATTTTCTTTTTCTTTTAATTTATTTTCATCAAGTTTTATTTTTTCACAAATGTTTCTCATATCTGTTTTAAAATAATTTTTTTCATTAGATGAACTTTTAGATTTTTTATTATTTTGTATAGGAGAAGTAAAACTTAATTCAAATCCTTTTTTTTTTTTTTACAAATTCTAATATTTTATTTATACTATTTATATTATTACTTCTTTCCTTTAATTTATGAAAAAATTTTTTTTCTTTTTTATCATCATTATTATATGTATTTGAAGGATGAATAATACTATTTCTTTTAATAATATTAAAGCTTTTTATTTTTGAATATTGAGTTATTGACTTTTTTCTTTTTGGAGTTAAATAACAATCCTTTTTTATTTTTTTTGATGAATCAGTTGGACTTTTTAAAATAAAAGAAGAAAATGATAGAATTTTAATTGGAGTTTTTTCTCTACTTGTTGAAGTATTTGTTGTATTTGTTTCTATTGTTTTTTTCTTCTTTGCTTGAATTTTATTTCCAAATAATTTTTTATTTACAAATATTTTTTGAAAGGATGAATTTTCATTTAAATTCATTATATTTCTTGATTTTTCCAATTCATTTTTTAAAGAATTTTGAAAAAGAAAATAGGAATTATCAATAAATGAATTTGACTTTATCATTTGATTAATTTCTTAAAATAAAAATTTGTAATAAAAATTAATAAATAATTATATTTATATGTGAATATAATAAAAGAATCTTAATAATATTTAAATATATATAATTAATTGATTTATTCTAATTATTAAATAAAATTTCAATCACAAATTCTTTTGAGATTATTTATTTTTTTTGAATTTAAAAAATATAAATTAAAAACACTAATTTTTTCTCTATTTATAATAAAAGAATTTGTATTATTTGTTCCTTCATTTTCAAATTTCATAGTTCCAATACTTACTTTATTATCTTTTATTTTTTTTTCTGAGCTTACTTTTTTCATGTTTGATAAAAATAAATTAAATATTGTTTTATTTCTTATTTTTTGTTCTTCCAGAATTTCAGAACTAGATGAATGTAATGGTTTATATAAATTTATTTTTGAATTAATTATTCTTTTTTTTAATGGAGTTTTATAAAGATTAGAATTACTTTTATTTGGAAATAATGAAGGCATATTTTCAGAATCTGAATTTTTAAGAATAAATTTTAATTCTTTCATTGGGGAATTATTTTTCTTCATTTGCTCAACTTTTTTTCTTTCTTGATATGATTTTTTTAAAATTTTTTGGAAGGGAGTTAATTTAAATTTATTTTTGGTAAAACAATTCATTTTACTTAGACTCAATTGATGATTTAGTTTTTTATTTTTTTTAATATCATAATTTTTATTTAAAGATATTATACTTTCTTCTTTCTTAAAATTAGATAATATATTATATTTTCTTAATTTTCTAATGTCTAATTGAATTAAACTAAGTTTTTTCTTATTAATTCCTTCATTTTTATATAAATCATCTTCAATTTTAGAATCAATTAAATCATAATTTTTTCCATTCTTAATATCCATAAATTAAATTATTACTTTAAAAGATTTAAATTTATTAAAAAATGCAATCTTCAAATTTGAAATTAAATGAATCAAAGGAAGCATTATTTATAGTTAGAAATTATAATTTTTTAAATAAGAAAAGATTAGAGATTCAACAAAAACAAGAAAATAATATTACTCCTTGGACAAAAGAAGAAGATGAAAAATTAAAGTATTTAATTCTTAATTATGAAAATTTATCTTGGGAAATGATATCAGAAAAAATAAAAGGAAGAACTCCAATTCAATGTATGCATAGATGGAAAAATAGTTTAAATCCTATAATAAAAAAAGGGAAATGGGATTCAAATGAAGATAGAATTATTATTGATTATGTTAATAAAAAAGGAGAAGGAAATTGGAATCAAATTCAAAGTTCTTTAGTTGGAAGAACTACGAAACAAATTAGAGAAAGATATGTTAATCATTTAAAAAATAAAATATTTAATAATAATATTATTACTTTTAAATGGAATGAAAAATTAGATATTGAATTAATTCAAAAATATATTATTTATGAAGGTTCTTTTGTTAAAATTTCAGAAAATTTAAAAGGAACTACTCCTAATATGGTTAAAAATAGATTTTATTCTTTATTGAGACAATGCGTTAATAAATTAATGAAAAATAAAATTTACTGTGAAAGTCAAAAAATTAAAATATTAAAAAAAGAAGTTTTTCCTCAAAAAATAAATAATAATAATTAAAATGAAGTAAAAAAAAATGAATTAAAAATAATTTCTTCAAATGAAGGAATTTCTAATAAAGGTCTTTTATTAATTAATCCAGAATTATTTTTTTATTCTTTAAATAATATTCAAAGTAAAAAGAAAAATTATACAGTAAAAATTTTATTGGAATTTCTTCCAGAATTAATTGAAGAAAAAGGGATAAATATTGAAAGAGTGAAAACAATGGTTAATGATAGAAAGATTGCAATAACTAAAATTGTATCTGTACTTTCAAATCATTTATATATTAAATTTATGAATGAATTGAACATAGAAAATAAAAACAATAATAATGAAGTTAAAATATGTAATGTTAAAGAAGGAAATTCAAAATCTTCAATATTATTTAATATGCAAATAGCTCAACTTGGATTTGTTATAGAAGCATTAAACTTAAAAATGATGGAAACTTATTTTAAAAGATTAAAAAGTAAAACTTTAGGAATTTAAACACTATTTGTATATCCTTTTTATATGGCTATATAAAATTTATTTATTCGTTACATATTAGTTTTTTTTAATATTATTTAAAAATAATAAATAATTATTTAATTCTCTATTATTATTTTATTAATTATTCTTTTTAAATATTTAAATGGATAAATCTAAAATCTTTCTTATATTATTCTTATTAAAAATCACATTTCAACAAGAAGAAATTTTATTATCAGATTCAAATCCATATAAAAATTCTTTCAAAACAGAAGGAACTAATCAATTATTTAAAGTAACAACATCAGATATAAAAAATAAATATATTCAAATAAAAACAAATCCCCAATCTAACAAAGCTTTAATATATATTAAAGAAGGTTCTTCAGATGATCCTGATTTTTCAAATCATGATTATGCATCAATTCAACTTGAAAAAAATATAATGTATATTCCTTCCTTAATAACAAAATCAGAAAATATATTTCAAATTAATATCATATGTCTTAATAACTGTGATTTTAATATAGAAATTTCAACAAAAGAAACAATGGAAATAAATATAGGAGAACAAATAACATTTTATTCATCAAATGATAGTATAACTGATGACATAACTATAAGTCAAAAAGAACCAAAAGGTTTATTATCCATAAATGCTATTGCTGGAAGATATAGTGAAATTAAATTATCATTAAATGCATATATTAATAATACAAAAAAAGAAGAATTGTATTTTAATGATACATTAAATGGAAAAGGTATTATGATAAAAGAATATGAATTAAGTCCTGATGGAAGTGAAATTGTTTATAAAGGTAAAATTGCTTCTATTATTGATGTGTATGTTATTATTGATGTTAGAGTTATTTCTACTCCTCAATTAATTTCCCCTTTTGGAAATTCAATTTATGGTTTTTTCCAACAAATTGATTTTCTAAGTAATGGGGATTGTGTTGAAATTAATAATAATATAAAAGCAAATAAATTCAGAGTTAGTGCTATTTCTGATAATAATATTAATATTAATATTATTAAAACTTTAGGTTCTAATCCTGAGAAAAGTTATAAATTTAATTCTTTTGTTCATAATTATTTTGATATTGAACAAAATTATATTGATGAAGGATATAAATATATTTGTGTAAAAGGTGAAAGCAATTCAATTATAAATTATATAATGCAAATAACTGATATTTCAGATTTAACTTATTCTAATTATTATGTTGATCCTTTCATAAATGGATTTATTTATAAAGATGAATTAAAAAAAAATGAAATAAGACAATATAGAAAATTAAAATATGCAAGTAGAACTTCCCAAGAAACAAAATATAATGTAAGATTAATTTCAGGTGATATTAAAGTTTATATTGTTTATTGTGATCAATTTCCAAATTGTAAATATTCAATTTCTGATATAGAAAGTGAAATGCCTATTTCTCCTTATCCAATAAATAATTTTTATTCTTATGGAATTTATCAATTAATAGGAGAAAAATATACAAGAGGTAATCAATATTTATTATATGTTGTTTGTAATGATATAAATGATAATATTTGTAAATATGAAGTTTCATTTTTTGATGAAGATGATTCATTATTATTACAAGAAGATTTTAAAGTCTCTGAATATATTTATAATGAAACTGTATTTAATTATCATATAAATATTAATAATGATGATGTTAAAGAAGTAATCATTTATTTTCATACTTTTTCAGGTGATATTACTTTAGATGTTAATAAAGAAGGAATAAAAAAAGAAAATAGATTATTTTTTGGTAATGTTGATATAATTAAATTTTCTAAAAATGACCAAGATTTAAAAGGAAGATATGATTTGAAAGTAAATGCAAGTTTAAATGGATATTATAACCTCTATTATCAAGAAATTAAAAATGATGAAGATTATCAAAAAGAAAATGTAGGTTCAGGTATAACATTAATAAAAAATGTAGAAATAAATAAGAAAAAAGTATTGACATTTACCCATAATTTAGATAATTTAAATAAATCTTTTGTATCTCAATTTTATCCTATAAATTGTAAAATTAGAGTTCATTATAAAAATGAAATTATACCTCAGAATGGTTTATTTATTCAACATGAATTAACATCTTCAGATACTTATTATAAAGAAAAAGAAATAGAATATAATATATCTTTCGTTTCATTAGATGAATCAGAAACATATAATAATAAATTATGTTATTATTATATTTCATCTCAAGAAATATCTGATAATAAAGAAGTATTAATTCATCAACTTTTACCAATTAATATTAAATTAAATAATAAAATTCAAAGAATGAAATTTTTATATCCTCATATGCCTAAAGAAGATGAAGAAGAAATTTCAATATCTTTTAATATACCATCTCAAGTTCCAATTACTTCAAATATTATGATTAATAGAGAAGAAATAGACACAATTTATTTTTCAAAAAATAAAATATATATAATTGAATCAAGTATTTTAAGTTCAAATTGTCAAATTGGTTTTGAATGTAATATAATAATTGAAGTTTCATCTAATTCAATAGAAGATTTAAATAAAGGAATAAATTTAGAAATATCAATTGATTCAAGGGATAAAAATCCTTCATATTTAAAAAAAAATTTATTAAAAAGAGATATTGTAAATGTGAATGAAATTAATTATTATATTACAGAAATATCAGAAAATGAAGAAGGAGAAATTTTACTTAATTTTGATAGAGGAGGAGGAAAACTATTTGGTAAAATAGTAAAATCAGATGATAAAGAAGAAAATCCAAATTGGAGAAAAAGAATAAATTTACCAAAAGAAAATTCTAAAAATTTATTACAATATGATCCATTTACAAAAAAGCTAAATTATACAAAAAAAGATACAAAAAAATGTAAAGATGGATGTTATTTATTTATAGGAGTAATAACAAAGGATATTTATCAAAAGCAAATATCATCAATGTTTTATTCAGAATATACAATATATATAAGACATTTAAATGAAGATTATAAAAAAGAACAAATTATAGAAATTCCAGTTAATGAATATATATTTGGAACAATAGAAAAAGTAATTTTAGATGGTTATTTTGATTATTATAAATTTACAGTTCCTTATTCAACAGAAAAATTAATAATTGAATTTCAAACTCAAATATGTACAATGTATATTAATTTAGGAGAACAATTACCCAAAATTTCAAGTCATGATTGGATGTTTGTTGGAGAAAATACTATAAATATATTAAACTCTGAAAAAAAAACCAAAGATGGACAATATCTTCCTAAAGATTTAATTAATTTAACTTTTACTATTGCAATTTCTACCACTCAATTAGATGAAATTTATACTGCTTTATATACTTTTAATATTAGAGCTCCTACTTTAAAATTAAATAATATTATTCAAATTCATTCTGATCAAAATACTATATGTCAAATTAATAAAGATAAAGATTATTGTTATTTTTTACTTTATTTTAATTCTTTTGAATGTGCAGATAATTTATTCATTCATGTTTTAAATACTGATGTTCATGAAGTTGAATTATATGGTAAAAAAATATTAATTGAAAACTTTGATAAAATGGATAAAAGTGAAATAGAAAAAAATTTGCCAAAAAAAGATTCACCTGATTTAAATTTTAATTCAACAAGTCAATTTAATAAAAATTATTTATATATTGATTTTACAGAATTATCTCAAAAGGAATATTTATTAATTTCAGTTTATTCTCCAAAAAAAACAAATATAACTTTCTTAAATACTTTAAGAACTTTTGTGGAAACAACAATTCCAAATCCAAATACATTACAATTATTTTCTGTTTCATCAATTAATCCAATAAATTTAGAAATAGATAAAACCAATAAATATGTTTTTCATATTTTTTCAGTTGAAGGAACTGGAAAAATTGGTTTTGAAAATAAAACTAATGATAATATAAGTAATTATTATGATATTTATGGTTCAAGAGATTCTTTAGTTTTACTTTCAAATAAAGATGATAATTATTTAAAAATTACAACTGAAGAAAATTTAAAAGTTATGTTTTGGAATTATATTACTCCTGAATTAAGACATTTTACTGAGATTGAATTTGGAACTTCTGGTAAAATAATTAATATTAATAATGATTTTCCAATGTTTTTTTATACTAAAGTAGAAAATGAAGATTCTGATATAAATTTCAATATTTTCTTCAAGAAAATTGTTATGAAAAATAATTCTACTGATTTTAAAACAATTGAAGATACTTTTACTATAAGTGGTTATATAATCACTGAAAATTATTTAATAAAAATGAAAAAAAATCATTTGATTAATCCTATAGAAAGTGAAAAAATAGAAGGTAAATATGATGGTGGAACACAAAAAGCTAAAATTTACATTAAATCTTCAGATATTAAAAAAAAAGAAACTACAGATAACAGTGGAAAATATCTCTTTTTTACTTTATTTAAAAAAGGAAAAACTTTTTTTGAAAAATGTGAAATTGAAATTTCAAATTTACCTTTTACTAACTCATCATCTCCTATTAATCAATATATTGATGGAATGTTTTTATTGAATCAAAGTAATAATAATATTCATTATTTAAAAAAAGAAAGAAAAAATGATAAAATTATGAGAATTGAATTTTCTACAAGTTCAAAAGAAATTAATTTTGCTTTTATAAAAGATATTAATAAAGATAATTTAAAAAAAAATACTAGTCTTAATTTTATTTCTCAAAATTATGAAGGAGGAAAATCAATATTTTACATTAATTCAACAGAATTAAATGGTATTTATTTATCAATTTTTCCAAAGGAAAATCAAATAACAAGTGAAAAATCATCAAATTATGTTTTTAAATATAATTCAATTAAAAATGATAATTATACAATTAATGATATTATTGCTGATGGAAATGGGAAATTAAATTATAATTATTTTTCAAATAGCAATGAATTGAAAATTACAATACCTTCATTAATTGAAAATAATACCAAAAAAATTATTCCTGCTCAATATTTTATTAGAATATTTAAAAAAGAAGATCTTTCAAAAATGACTTTATTAACTACTATTAGTTTTATTACTGAAACTCCTGTTAATTTATACCAATTTTCCTTTAATGAAAAGCAAAAAGAAATTTCAATTAAAAATATACAAAATGATTGTTATTATTATATTACTTGTATTGCAAAAACTGATAATAGTGAATTAATTTCTTATCAATCAATTGATAATCCTCTTGATTATAATCCACAATCTAATCAAAAAAAGTCTTATTATATTTATATTTTAGTAATTATTATTATTGTTTTAATCATTGCTTTCACCATTATTTTTATTAGAATGAAGAAAGAAAAAGATTTCCTAGAAGAGAAAATTAATAAATTATCAAGATTTGGTGAGCCAAAGGATGAGCCATTGATTGAGAATAATGATAAATATAATTAAATAATTTTAAAATATAATCATTAGTTTTACTCTTGAAAATATATAATATTGAAATTATTAAACAAATTATATATATTTAAAAAGAAAGTTAATTTTTTTATAAATATTGAGCTTAAAGGAAAATTAAATAAATTATTTTATCATTTTAAATATTATTTTTTAATAAAATTAAAAATAATGAGTTATTCCTATTTAATTTCAGAAAAAAAATATTCTACTATTCCTAGAAATAAAAATCCATATCTTCCTCCTCTTCCTTTTAAAAGACCAAATTATCATTATAAATCACCAAATATCAATACAATAAATAATAATTATGTAAAAACTCCTCAAGGAATGATAAGAAGTTATTCAGCTTCAAATATAGGATTCAAAGATAATTTATATCATACAAAAATTCAACAAAATTATATTAATAATATTCTTCTTCCTCAATTAAATAATTTAAATAATGAAAAAATGAGAAATAATTCAAATTATCAAAAAACTTTAAATAATTATGATGAAGATGAAATGTATGAAATAAAAAAAAATCAAGAATTAAAGCAAATAAATAATAAAATTTTGGAAATGCAAGTTTCACAAAAAAGAATTTATTCAGCAGAAAAAAAAAGAAATAAAATTAAATCATTATATGAAACAAATAAAAATATGGAACAATATCATAATATGTTAGTAAATGATAAAATAAATAAAAGGAGAGTAAAACAAATTTATAGTATGGAATTAGAACATCAAATAATTTCTGTTTTACAAAATAAAATGAATAATTATGATGAAATGAGTAATAGATCAAGAATAAAAAATAAACTATTATTAGATTCTTATATAAACTCATATAATAATAATTCAATGAATAATGTATAATTAATTTTATATTTTTGGATATTTTTTTGCTAAATTTATTTTTAAATCTATCTTTAATGTATTTAATATTTTATATATTATAAATTAATTTAATATATTTATTTTTTAATTAATCTAAATTCTTGATTTCTTTTGTAATTATTTAAAGAATTTTTATTTTATTAGTGATTAATTATATAACTTTTAAATTTATTAAAATTTATTGAACTTTTATATTTCTTTAGTTAATTTTGTTTTCAAAAAAAAACTTTACTTTTAGCATTAAACTAATATAATCCTATGTTTGGGTATTTTGTATCTTTAATATTTTTAATTATTGTTTCTAAAGTGAATTACTTTATTATTAATTTTTTTTCTTACCATATAATTAGCAATAAAATTTAGCATAGTTTTATTATTTTTTATATAAAAATATATGCAAAAAAATAAATAAATATTCTATCTTTTTACACTAATAAACACATTATATTAAATATTTGAAAACAATTTAAATTAACAAAAATCTAATTAAAAAAATTTAATTTTTAAACCCTTCATGATTTTTAATAAAATCACCAAGAAAACTATAAGGTTTTTGAAATATAAGAGGATTAGATTTCATCGCATCAATTGTTTTAATTGTTCCCTTTCTGAAAAAAGTTCTTCCAGTTAATCTTTGATAAAGAATTGAATTTTCTTTCAAATTTTCATCAAAAAATGAATTACTTGAATTACTCCTTCTCATTATATTATTCAATAAATTTGATTTTGAATTTCTCTTTAAATTTATAATGTTAAAATTTTTTTCTTCCTTAATTTTATTTTCATTTGAAGTTATTGTTTCATTATTATTTATATCAATTGTTGCAAAAGAATCTGTTTTTTTAGTTAATTTACCTACAAAAAATCTTTTTGAATGATGATAATTTTGTAATTTAAACTTTTTTTTATTTAATTGGAACTCATTATTATTCATTAGTTTTATTTTTTTTTTTAATCTTTCTAATTTAATACAAGGAATGATTTTATCTTTGTTTTTATTTTTCCTTTTACTATTTAGATTCACAATTTCTTTATCACTATTATCAATCATTAAACTTTTTGGAGAATTAATACCTGAACTTTGAATGTTTTTTCTTAAAGAATAATTTGAAGTACTATTAAAATTTAAATTTTCAGATGAATGAAATATTTTAATTTTTTTCCTAGATAAACTTAATTGCTTTCTTTTTTCTAAATAATCTTTTTCATTATTATCTAATAATTTTACTAAACTTTCTATATAATCCCTACTATATAGTTTAAACTTTTTATTGAAAAATAATTTATATTGCTTTATGATATCTCTGAATCTCATTTTTTTTTCAAGTTCTAAAAATAAAAATTCATTTTTAATGTTTTGGTCTGATATATCTTTTCTATTTCCTTCTACTTCTCTATATCCTATATCATCTCCTTGTAAATATACTATTTTTTTTTTTTTTTTAAATTCTCTATCTTTTTCACTAATGTATAAATCTTTAATTGAATGTGACATTTTAATTTAATATATAAATAAATTATTCAATAATTTTTTATATTTAAATTATTCATTTTAAAATAAACTAATTTTAATTAAAAAATAATAACTCTAAAACAAT
>JAEEGI010009246.1_pt1 | contig 21623 bp, 8 predicted proteins | sample 8958751 | NCBI WGS metagenome assembly JAEEGI01 (sample SAMN16246545, study PRJNA631951) | gut metagenome | biome: gut microbiome; feature: rumen; material: KS-attached | host: Bos | place: Iran: Karaj | collected 2018-10 | reverse complement strand
GTTTCAAGTTTATAGTTCTTGTCGAGGTGAACAACCTGTTCTCGCAGGACTACGACGTCATCCTGAACTACCCGATGCCGAAGCGGAACTATGGAGTGACGGTGGAGTGGGATATATAAATGTAGAATGGAGAGTGTAGAATGGAGAATTATGATTACCTTCATACTCCTAATTTTTAAGTGATGACAAACAAACTGATAAAATATGTGCTGAGACTAATAACTCTCCCCCTCATAGGGGGAGTGGGAGGGGGTCCTCTTCTTCTTTCCTCTTGTCGCACCGACGACCCGATTATCTATGCGACAACCTACGAGACGGGCGCTGAGACGGTTACCTCGGGCAACACTGAGGGGATGTATGTGCTTTGCGAGGGGAATATGGGCAGCAATAAATGCACGCTCGACTACCTGGACCTGACCACGGCACAGTATCACCGCAACATCTATTCGGCACAGAATCCCACCACGGTGAAGGAACTGGGCGACGTGGGCAACGACATCAAGATATATGGTTCACGCCTCTGGATGGTCATCAACTGCTCGAACAAGGTGGAGGTGGCCTACGCCAAGGATGCCCGGCGCATAGGACAGGTGGATATCCCCAACTGCCGCTATCTGGCTTTCCATAAGGGTTTTGCCTATGTGAGCAGTTTTGCCGGTCCGGTGATGGGCGACGAATCGCAGGTGGGCGTCGTGTATAAGGTGGACACCCTTTCGCTAAAGATTGTAGGCCGTGTGGAAGTGGGCTATCAGCCGGAAGAGATGGCCATTGTTGACGGGAAACTCTATGTGGCCAACAGCGGCGGCTATATGCCTCCGGAGTATGACCACCGGGTGAGCGTGGTCGACCTGGACAGGTTCCGGGTGGAGCAGACAATCGACGTGGGACTAAACCTGCACCGCTGTCGTGTTGACCGCTACGGACAGCTGTGGGTAACCTCTCGCGGAAACTACGAAGAGGTGCCCCCGCGTGTCTATTGCCTGCAGCAGAGCAGCGACGGGATAGCGGCCGTGGGTGATTCTTTGGAACTGTCCATCAGCGAGATGTGCATAGTGGGCGACTCCTTATACTATATAGGTACGCAATGGAGCAACGAATTGCAGCGCAACACCGTCAGCTATGGCATCATCAACGTGCGAAGTCATCGGGTGGTGGCTGACCGTCTGACGGATGCTCCCGAACTGAACAATATCCGGATGCCCTACGGACTGATTGTCAATCCCGTGGACAAGGATTTCTACCTGATGGATGCCAAGAACTACGTGTCGAGCGGCGAACTCTTCCACTTCAAGGCCGACGGAACATTCGACTGGAGCGTCCGCACCGGCGACATTCCCGCCCATGCCGTTTTCGTGGAGACTTCGTTTTAGCGAGTTGTGCGTCTATGTTGTAGGGAAAAGCAGGGGATTCCCGCTTTTTAACATTTTGCAGAAACAGCTTTGCGAATTTATTATTATCTTTGCACGCAGTATTTAACTATCTGGTAACCAAACAAATCGTAATGATAAGTATGTTTAAAAGACACATTCTCTCGGCAGTCGTGGCGCTTGGCATGGCTGTCTCGGGGCAGGCCCAGCAGACGGAGCAGTTCAGCATTGCCACGCTGAACATCGACGGACTGCCCCAGAAGATTCTGGTGTTCAACGTCAATGCCGAAGGACCTGGCAGCCCGGGCACGGTGCGCATTGGCAAGTACTTGCTGAAGAAGGACTACGACCTGATGTTCCTGCAGGAGGATTTCAACTATCACGAGGAACTGTCAATCGTGATGGAGGATAACTATCGGTTTGACACATGGAGCGGCGACGTCGGGCTCGAAGGCCATAAGGTAGACTTCCTGCACCTGCAGAACCATCGTTTCGAGTGCGACGGACTGATGGCCTGCTGGAAGAACGGCCACAACGTGTCGGCCGGACAGCGCACGGCATGGGCCGACGGATTCGGAAAGTTCAGCCACAACAACGACCTGCTGGCCACCAAGGGCTTCCGCCGCTATGAGGTGACGCTGGCAAACGGGATGCAGATAGTGGTCTACGACGTACACATGGATGCCGAGGACGACCTTGACACCGAGGAAGGCAAGGCCGGTCCCGACCGCGCTGCCCGCCAGAACCAGCGGAAGCAGTTGCGCGACGAAATCCTGAACCGGCTGGACGACCGTCCTGTCATCGTCTTGGGCGACTTCAACACATTCTATTTTCGCGACAAGGCGAAGGAGGATTTCATTGATGCCATCAACGCCTCGGGCAAGGCCACGATAGCCGACGTGTGGGTGGAACTGCAGAACAAAGGCAAGTTCCCCGACTATCAGGAGGACAACCGCGTGCGCGACGACCGTGAAGAAGAGCACGGCGGCGAGTCGCTCGACAAGATTCTCTACATCAATCCAGCATCGGGCAGCATGAGCCTCAAGCCCCTGTCGTATAGTCGCGACATGGACGGTTTCAAGCATAATGGAAAGGCGCTGAGCGACCACTTCCCCGTGGCTGCAACGTTCCAGCTGACTGACAGGAAGTCTACTGGTATCCAGGCCATTGGCAATGATGCACAGGCCGAAGGTAACGCGGAGTATTACAACATCAGCGGACAGCGCGTCAGCCAGCCCGCCAGTGGCATCTACATCGAGCAGACGGCCAAGGGCATCCGCAAACGTATCATCAAATAATTAATGCACTCATACAATGAAGAAGATAACACTCACCCTTATTGCTGTGGTCGCCATGCTGACGACTGCAAGTGCACAGAGCACCTACAAGATTCTGTATGAGACCGACACCATTGTGAAGGCCAAGATAGAAAGCGTGGCGCTGGGTTCGCGCCCCGTACATTATATAATATATGAGTATCCCTCGAAGGACGGCGAAGGCAAGGACGCCACTGTCAGCGGCGTAGTGCTGATTCCCTCGGACGTGATGGACGGCAGCGTGCCCTGCGACGGCATTATCCTGTACAACCACTTCACTATCGGCAATCCCTCGGAGGCTCCCTCGCAGGGCGGAATCGAAGTGCAGACGGGCATTCTGGCCAGTCCGCTGAAGCCCAACTATATCGTCGTTTCGAGCGACTACATCGGCTATGGCTCCAGCATCGACCGCAAGGTGTCTTATCTCTGCGGCGATACCAATGCGCGCAATTCGCTCGACGGACTGGTGGCTGCCCGCCAGATGCTTACCGACAAGAATATCCCGCTGGGCAAGTTCCAGTTCAACATAGGTTATTCGCAGGGCGGAACAGAAACAATGTACATAGCCAAGCTGCGCGACATGGAGTATAAGGACAAGGGCATCACCTTCGACAAGAGTTTCTCTGGCGGCGGCGTGCTCGACTGCGAGAAGGCCTACAGCGAGTTCGTGAAGAAGGATGTGTGCGACAGTTGGAAAGACGTGGCCACCTTTCTCATCTCCGTCAACGAGAACTATCATCTGGGCATCAACTACAGCGACCTGTTCAAGGAGCCGGTGGCCTCAAACGCTAAGGAATACGTCGTGAAGAAAGACAAGTCGGTGCTCACCCAGAACAGCGACGTTTCCATCGACTCGCTCCATCAGCTGCTGCAGCCCGCCTATATGAATCTGAACAGCGACCAGGCCAAGGCGCTGTCGGCCAAACTGTCCGAACTCAAGATTGCCAGCGGCTGGGAACCCGACCCCACGCAGAACTATTTCATCGAGCACAGCCGCCACGACAACTATGTGCCTATACAGAGCAGCCGTGCCATTATTTCATGGATGAAGGAAAAGAACTTCAAGCCCAGTCTGGTGCCCGGCAAGTCGTCGCTGCAGACCAATACGCTGGTGTTCAAGCTGAATCATCAGATTTCTGCCGCCGTATGGTTTGTGCAGACCATGGCCGCCATTCAGTATTGGCCCGTGGTCTACTATGAGGGCGAGCAGAACCGCTACTACCACGATGTGGTGCACGACATGAACCTGATGAAGGTCATCAAGTATATCGAAGGGTGGGGCCTCGACCTGCGCGCACTGGTGAAGAACATGAGTGCAAAGAGTGCGTCCAGCTTTGTGGAGGACGTGAACAGTGGCATAAGCGACGGCAGTCTTGACCCGAAGGGCAGCGTGCGCCAGCTGAGTGCGCCGCGCCGCGCCAGTTTCTTCGATATCATCGGGAAAATCTCCGATGCGCTGGCCAAGGTAGACCTGACGATAACCGATCTCTATGAGATGCTCGACGATTCCGGCATCACGCTGGTCGACATTCTGGAAGTCTACAACTATCTTTCTTCCGACAGTTCCGCTTCGGCTGCTCCCGTCAATACGCTGCCCGACAATGTGGAGGTTCCCGTCTATCTGATGCGTCAGTATGAGCAGACGCTGGCCAACTGGCTCCTGCTCGGCGGCATCGACGTCAACTACAGTCAGTGGGGTTGGTAGGTTTATAGAACGTATTAATTTATAAAGAAATGAAATCAAAAAACATTTTAAAGAGCCTAATGGTTTTTGTCTTTATCGGTGGACCTGTAGTTACTACTTCGTGTAGTGATGATGACGATACTAAGACTGTGGTTGTCTCTTTTGAAAACCAGAAACTCAACGAAGACGGATTCTGGATGGGAGATGAAAATGCGACCGGTACTACAGACAGTTGGGGCGGCACTACCTACAATTGTTCATACATAGAGCAGGACATGATTTTCAAGACGACTTACACTAAATCGGACTGGGGTGTGAGTTTTATGGGATTTGGCATTTCTAATAGTGCGCATAAGGAATTCTCATTAGATAACATCACCGTTGGCCAGTTTTACATTAATAATAATGCTTATAGTGGCAATCAGTATGCTGTAGTTTATGGTCAGAATGCCACCTTAGAAGTTTCTAAGGGTGCAGGCGTGGATATAAAGGGTCTTTACTTCATCAATACACTATACGTGGTTTCGTCTATATGGTACGGAGACAGTTATGCCAAGAAATTTGAAACTGGCGACTTTCTGAAGGTGACGATTACTGCCGACAACGGTAAGAGTGTGGATTTCTATCCTGTAGATTTCCGAAAGGAAAAGACTATTGTGGTAGACTGGACATGGCTCGATCTGAGTTCTTTAGGCAGGGTGAAAAGTTTGACTTTCACATTCGACGGAACAGACAAGGGTGAATTCGGAGTGAATACTCCTCTCTATGTCTGCATCGACGACCTGACCTATGTGACCGAGTAATCTATCTTGATTTTACGCTTTATGTTGTTTTGTAGAAAAACCATTTTCTTTAAGGAAAACAAAATGAAAAGACCAGCTATTGCGGCATTGACGTGCCTTATAGCATTCGCGGCTGTCTTGCCGCTTCAGGCTCAGCAGATGACCGGCGACGCTGACCACAGCCCCTATCTGTTGGCAGTTGACGAGTATGTGCCCGCTCCGGGACAGTTTGTTAACGACCTGCCAGTGTGGGAGCCGGGCGACGATGCTGCCAGGATGGCTGCCAAGTGCACCGAGGCCATTGCCGGCGACTATGCCGACGTAGACCACGACATGATCACGCTGGGCGGCTATGGCGGCTACGTCACTTTCCACTTCGACCACAGCATTGCCAACATCAGCGGGCAGCGCGACTTCTACATTCTTGGCAACGCCATACAGAGCAATATGTTCCCGGATATCCCCGGCGGCAGTAGCGAGCCGGGCATCATCATGGTCTCGAAAGATGAGAACCATAACGGTGTGCCCGACGACCCCTGGTACGAGATTAGCGGCTCGGCCGATGTGGACAGCGTGGGGAAGGTGGATTATGCCTACAGCATCACCTACCGCAGGAATCCCATGAAGGATATTCCTTGGACCGACAACCGTGGCGAATCGGGTGTTGTCAAGCGCATGGACCAGTTCAACCATACGCAGGAATATTACCCCGGCTGGCTCGGCGACAACCTGACCTTCAGCGGAACCCGTCTGCCGCAGAATGCCTGGTATTTCGAACAGGGGAAATACAAGAAACAGTGGGTGCTGTTGTTCCTGCGCTACGGCTATGCCGACAATCTTCCCAATAGCGACGAAGAAGGATGCTCAATCGACATCAGTTGGGCCGTGGATGAGAACAGACAGCCCAAAAACCTCGATTTCATCGACTTTATTCGTATTTATAACGGCATGAACCAAACCGTTCCCCAGTTGGGCGAGACATCCACCGAAGTGGCAGGAGCCCACGACCTGCATCTGGAAGCCTCGCTCGATGCCATCCGCACGGCCACGGCAATCGTGAGTCCGGTGCAGTCGGTGCAGCCGGGTGCACTCTATAACTTACAGGGCCAGCGCGTCTCGCGCGCCTATCGTGGCATCTGTATCAAGAACGGAAACAAATTTGTGATTAAGTGAGAATAAAGCAAAAGCTACCCTCAAAACTTATCCTCCACGTTTGTGGGGGATAAGTTTTTTGTATAGCTGTGTCTTGCTTATTCCTAAGGCGGTTGACACTTGAAACGCTTTGTTCCCTTTCAGGTTGACGTTTTTTCTGTTATTCCTGATTCTGGTTTACAAAATATTTTCCTCAAAAATAGGTATTAACTACACTATCCATTTCAAGCCGCTGATATGCTGATAGTTAACCAGTGTAGTTAAACTACATTTAACTACATGCTAACTACATCGAAACTACATGCCCATTTGGCGGGCATCGGCCAAATAGGGATTTCCACACGAATTATCGTTCTTATCAATTGTTTTTCAGGCAGTTCCGAATTAGTTCCGATATTGGAAACTGCCAGTTCCGATACGAGAAACTGTCAGTTCCAATAGGCGGAACTGTCAGTTCCCAATATCGGAACTGACGGGAACTGACGTTAGCAAAAATTCAATTCAGCATGTCTTGGATGCCGAAATCTAGTCATAGTGTAGTTAGCGTGTAGTTAGCGTGTAGTTAGCATGTAGTTAAATGTAGTTTAACTACATGGCCTAACATATTGATTATAAGCAAGATTAGTGTATTAGTGTAGTTAAAACCTATTTTTTAACAAATTTCTTGTTAAGAATATTAAGTAACACAACCCAACACGCCCCATTGTTTTAACGATAACGATAACCATAACGCTAACCGGGTCGAGTTAGATTTTTGAAGATTTTTGTTGAAGAAAGTGAGAGGGTGCAGAATAGTTACTACATCCCCCGACGATTTAAATAACTTTAAATTCCACCTCTTTATATATAAATAATAAATTATTTTCGTATTTTTGCAAATGCTATCCGCCCGTGGGGCTGGGATGCTCTATGAGAAGAGTCGAGCCAAGACCTTCGGCAGAGGAGGCGAGAGAACTTCAGTAGGAAAAGAAGTCAAGAAGATGGTAAGGAGCAAACTGCATAAATAATGTCATTTGGTATAGACATAAAGGAAGATGAAATAAAGTCATGGGGGCATGATATACTTGAAACTCTGCTTCTTGACCGTACCACAGGTGAGAATATCATCTGGGCAACGGATGGTTATGCTTCTATGGGTAATGCCTACACTTTTTTTCAGCATATCACCCCTGAGCTGATTACGAGAGAGCACAAGAATGTGATTCAGCCACGTGTGGCTAAGAACGACGAGGAAAGAAAACTGCGATCTAGGAAAATGGCTGAGGTGTTTACTCCCTCTTGGATTTGCAACAATATGAATAACGGCGTCGATGAAAGATGGTTCAATCGTAAGCCTGTATTCAACATTGTGACAACGGAAAAAGGCAAGCATCTTTGGACTCCCACACAAGAGAAAGTTGAGTTCCCAGAGGGCAAGACTTGGCAGGATTATGTCAGTATGGGCGTGATAGAAATCACCTGTGGCGAGGCTCCTTTTTTGGCAAGTCGCTATGATACTGTGACAGGTGAAGCTATTACAGATTTAAGCAAACGTATTGGATGGCTTGACAGGAAACTACGCATCGTCAATGAGAATACCACTACGCGTGAGGACTGGCTTTATTGGGCGAAGATGGCCTATAAGGGTACACTTGGTTTTGAGTGGCAAGGTGATAATCTGCTTTTGGCTCGTGAAAATCTTCTGATGTCATTCTTCGACTATCATGAAGATCGTTTTGGCAAGGAACCAGCCATTGAGCAGGTTAAGGAAATAGCAGACATCATTTCGTGGAACATCTTCCAGATGGATGGATTGAAGTTCGTGATTCCTCGTAGCTGCCATACTCGTGTTGAAGAAACTAAAGATTTGATGACAGGTAAGGTTATCCGAAAAGAAATCCCTTGTCTTGGATGTAAGAAGGGGCTTATTCACAAACACAACGGCATCTATGTGAAGATGATGGATTGGGATACAGGTGAAACCTTTTTTTTCCATAAGTACAACGGGTTGGCAAAGAAAGAAAAATTGTCATGAAAACAGAGATAGTCGATAAAGTCATTAAAGGTCGTGTAGAGCCACATATCTATGCGTTTATAACAGATACCATACCATCGTACACAAAGATAGGTGACACTTACAGGTCTGTCAATGTGCGCATAGACGAGTGGAGAGCTAAATATGAAAACATCATCAAGTTGTGTCAGGAAAGTGCCCTTGTCAACGAAGAAACATATTTTCGCGACCATGCCGTGCACGATTACCTTAAAAATAAAGGATACAATCAGTTAAAACCAGACCAAGTGCCTCCTGGAATCTATTACTCCAGCGAATTTTATGAAGGTGTAGAAAAAGGGGATGTAACGGATGCTATAACTGAAATAAAGTCGAAATTTGGCGACCCCTGTAGTCCATACACATACTATAATGTAGAGGACAGATTACCTCAAGCAGAACAAGATTATAAGCGGACTGAGCCTTGGAAGCCACGTGGTAATCAAGTGCCTGTAATAGACAATTTTGTTGCTGCATGGAAGGCAGGAAGGACTAACCTTCTGATGTATGCAGTTATGCGCTTTGGAAAAACTTTTACTGCACTTTGTTGTGCAAAGGCTATGGATGCAAAACTTGTTGTGGTTGTATCAGGAAAAACGTCTGTCAGACAGGAGTGGAAAGAAAATGTTCAGCGTCCATTGATATTTGAAGGGTACAGATTTGTTGATGTAAAAAAACTAAAAGAAGAGAAACCTTCGTTTATATCAGACACGCTGCGGCAGGTTAGTGGTGGAAACAAAGTCGTTGTTTTCCTTACGCTGCAAGACTTATTGGGTGAAAAGATTAAGGGTTTGCATCAAGATTTGTTTGACCTGAACAGCCAAGGTAAAATCGACTTGTTGATAATCGATGAGACTCACTTTGCAGCACGTTCGTCAAAAACTGGTGCCGTACTGCTAAAAGAAGCTGTCGCCAAGAAGGAGGAAGAAGGTGATGACGAATCTATGGAGAAACTAAACGCTGCTATCAAAGTGTTTAAACCCAGGGTTAGACTCCACCTTTCTGGCACACCTTACCGTATCATGCTCAACGGTGAGTTTAAGAAAGAAGACATTATCGCTACAGTTCAGTACAGGGACATATATCAAGCAAAACAAGATTGGTATAGCGACGAGAAAAACCTTGAGCGAAATGAATGGGAAAACCCTTACTATGGTTTCCCACAGATGGTACGCTTTGCTTTCCATCCTAACGAGTCTGCCAAAGCTAAGCTGGAGCAAATGAGTAAGGATGGAAGGGAATATCACCTGAATGAATTGTTCAGTCCCATTTCCATGAGCAAAAACAATCCACACCACAGGAAGTTCAAGCACGAGAAAGAAGTCATAGACATGCTACAGGCTATTGACGGCAAAAAAGAGGACAAGAACATTTTCAGCTTTCTTAATTACGACAAGATAACAGAAAGTGCTAAGATGTGCCGGCATATCGTGATGGTGCTACCGTGGAGAGCATCTTGTGACGCAATGGAGGCGTTACTGAAGCAGGATACCTTATTTAATAAGTTCAAGCAGTATACCGTTTTGAATATTTCTGGTTTTGGTTGTCCTCAAGAGTTTAGCAACAGTGATTATTCAAAAAATATAAAGGCTTTTATTGACAAGTGTGAGTCTGAAAACAAAAGAACCATCACCCTAACGGTTGGTAAGATGTTGACAGGAAGCACCGTAAAAGAGTGGGATACGATGATATTCCTAAAGGATACATCGTCGCCCCAAGAATACGACCAGGCCATCTATCGGCTTCAAAGCCAATATGTTAAGAAGATAAAGTGGGATACTAACTCAAAGAAACCAGATGGGGAAGAAGAGTATCTTAGAAGGGACATGAAGCCCCAGACTCTTCTTGTAGATTTCGACCCGTCCCGAATGTTCCGACTGCAGTACTCCAGTGCTGTTATCGCTAATGCTGCCGTCGAAGGCAAGAAAGGTAATGATGCCATAAAAGAGACTTTAAAGCGGGATGTAGCCATTTCGCCTATCATTTATGTGAACATGGGCAAAATCGAGCAGGTCACAGAGAATGATATAGTCAATGAAATAAGGAAGTACAACAATAACAAGAGCGTTTTAGAAGAAGCTCATGATGTTTTTGTAGATGAAGGTCTATTAGCGTTTAACGAGTTGAAAGACATCATTTCCAAGCAGGCTGAGATAACTGACCTCCAGAACATTTTTAAGCACGACCCTTACAGTGGAGAGGGGACGGGCATTGACTGTGATTCCGATGGCGGGAGTGATACACATCATAAAGAAAACAAGGATGGCAAGAAGCCAGTCAGTGAAGCGGACGATCAGAAGGCGTTAGGGAGGAAACTTCAAACCTACTATTTCAAAATATTGTTGTTCGCATATTTGTCTGATTATAAAGAAAAGTCGTTGGCTGATGTTGTAAACAATATAGAGAGATATGAGGATTGCCAACGCATTGCCCAGCATCTCATGTTAGATCTTCATACTCTGAAGTTGATACAGAAACATATCAACTATATTTGTTTGTCGAACCTGGATAATAAGATTAATAATATTGATGATCTCAGCAATGATGCTACAGCTGATGTTGAAACTGCATTGAGAAAGTTCTCTCGCCTGTCAAAGAACATTATTATCACGCCAATCGACAAGGCTCAGAAGATGGTGGATAATCTACCTGCTGATTTGAGCGCCAATTCTCGCTTCCTTAATATCGCAGGCAAAACGGGTGAATTTGAGTATGCCCTGATCAACAGATATAAAGATGCTGTTAAAAAGAACATCTACACACTACCTCTTAACGGAGTTACATACGAATGCACGCTGAAAATGTTTAAGTTGTTAGGGATTCCGACAGAAAACATCATAACAGAATTTTATTCGTATGATTTGATTGATAAAAACAAAAAAGAAGAATATATTAAACGGTTGAAAGAAATGAAATTCGATGCAATAATAGGCAACCCCCCCTATAATTCTGACATTGTGGGCGACGGAAACGGCTCTGATCCTTTGTACCATTTGTTTGTGGATTTAGGTATGTCGCTGACATCTGAAGGTATGCTCATCCATCCTGCACGTTTCCTTTTCAACGCAGGAAAAACTCCAAAGGACTGGAACCAGAAAATGCTGAACGACCCACATTTCAAAGTTGCTGATTATTGGGTTAAAAGTTCTGATGTGTTCCCCGATGTGGAGATAAATGGAGGTATAGTGATTTCTCTTTGGAACAAGCATGAAAACTATGGGAAGATAGGATTCTTCTCACCATACAAAGAGCTTCATTCTATATACGAGAAAGTGAAGTCAAAAGATGAATCGCCATTCTCAAGTATTGTTGGACCGAGAGAACTTTACGGTCTGACTGATGTGTTGTATAAAGAGCATCCTGAGTTAGAGGGTAGGCAAAGCAAAGGTCACAAGTATAGTCTTGGGGCCAATATCTTCAGTATATTCCCAGAATTGTTTTACGACAGCAAACCTGATGACGGCAATGACTATGTGTTGATCTATGGGCGCAAGAATAACCAGAGATGCAGTATGTGGTTCAAGAAAGCTTATATAACCACAGCTGACAATCTTTCGAAATACAAGGTCATCATATCAAAGGCTGATGGCGCAGCGGGGAAGATTGGCAATCCCATACCAGCCCGTGTACTTGGCAGGGTGGAAATAGGTCAGCCAGATCTCGCTTACACGGACACCTTCATTGGCATAGGCAGCTTCGACACGTTGGCCGAGGCAGAAGCTTGCCAGAAATATGTCATGAGCCGTTTTGCCCGTACTATGCTGTGTACTATCAAGGTGACGCAAGATAATTCCAAGGAATTGTGGGCAAATGTTCCTTTGCAGGACTTCACTGCGTCCTCAGATGTTGATTGGAGCTGTAGCATAGCAGACATAGACCATCAACTCTTTGCAAAATACGATTTGAAAGGCGATGAAATACAATTCATCGAGTCGATGATTAAGCCGATGGATTTCCATGAATGAGAAGATTTATCTAACCAGAGAAAAGAAAAGCCTATGAGTCATAAAGACAAATAACCCATTAGGGTTAAACCATCATATTTGGCATTGGCTTTGAAAGCACAGTCCACAAACTTATCGTCATCAGGGTCAGCTGTAATCAAACGAAGATGGTAATAGACTTGAACCATCTTTGTGTTTGGCAAATCAATCAGAGCCTGAGTGATGTTCGATGCAATCTTTTTTCACGTTCGGCATAATATTCTCATTTATATTTCGCTCTCTTAATCAATAATTTGCCTGTTTTTTTCACGTTCGGCATAATAAATTCATTTTTTTTGCGCTCACTTAATCAAAAATTTTATACCTTTGCTCCCAAGAAACGTGATTGGTTCGCTGCACAAGCGATTAAAATGGGAATCAGGTGCGAATCCTGGACTGTCCCGCAGCTGTGAGTTGCCCTTCATGGTGCAAACAAACGCGTCACTGAACTTTTTTCGGGAAGACGTTTGCATCGGCAACGAGTCAGAAGACCTGCCTCTCACTATTGTTCTTTCCCGTCTCGCGGAAGACGGTGGAAGATGATTTAATGGTTATGCGATGAAAAAGCCAGCTATCAGGGCATTGACGTGCCTTATAGCATTCGTTGGCGTATGGCCGCTTGAGGCGCAACAGACGACCATCGACACTGTTCACAGCCAGTATTTATTGGCTGCGGATAAGTCTGTGCATCTGTATCACTGCCGGGAAATATCTTATACACCAATACTAATTAATAACAACAGCTTATGAAACAGCGTTTATTACATCTGCAGCTGATATTGCTTGTTGCGCTTCTTGGCGTGCCTCTCGGGGCATGGGCCGACCGCGACGTCAATCAGCAGCAATTCGGAAAACAAGTGATTGAAGTCGCAAGCGATGAGGTCATCACGTTCTATGACCCCTGGGGGACAGAGAACATCGTCGACAACAATAGCTACAACGCTCAGTCACTGACGGTCTTCAAGCCTGCCGAGGCTGGAAAGTCCGTCCAGATTACCTTCGAGGAAATCGACCTGAACCAATTCAGCGACAACTATTTCCTCTACATCAACCTGTACGACGGCATTGCCGATGCCGGCGATGGGTTCAGTTGGGCAACAAAGAGCTCCGAGGTGAATTCATCGTCAAACCTTTCTGGTCTTTCGGGAACGTTGATGGCCGAAAAAATCAACAACAAGAACAAGCCTTCGTTGCCTGCCGTCTATACCTCGGGAACGAGCGACGGCGCACTGTCGGTGGCTTTCATGCATCGCAATTCAAACAAGTGTACGGGCTGGAAGGCTACCGTCAAGGTGGTCACGCTGGAGAACATGACCGTCACCGGTGCCGGTTCGAGTTATGACAATGTCTCTGCCACCATTACAAAGAAGCAGGACGTGGACCTGGCAACGGCCTTTGTTACCGCTACAGGCGTGATGAATCCCGACAAGGTGATGTCTATCTCGTTCAGTTTGACAAAAAATGAGGGCATGGTTGACCCCACAGCCCTGAAACTCTACTATGGCGACGCACCTGTCTCTGCCACCGTTTCAGCAGATGGCAGCGGCTATAAGTTCACCCTGAACCAGGCGCTCAGCGACGGAACCAACAACTTCGTCATCAAGGGCGACATTCTTGGAACGGCCGCAATAGGGGCTAAGGTACAGCTCGACGTTACAAAGATTACTACCGAAGGACAGCCCGCCGGCGTCAGTCCGTTTGCTGCCGGCACATCGGTGGCTGTGGAGAATCCCGCCATCGTTATTATGACACCTACTCCGCAGACCATTACCGTAGGCGAGACTCCGCTGCAGTTCTATGACGAAGGCGGAAAAGACGGCGGTATTGTGTCGAAGACTAACGGTCAGGTGACCTTCCTTTCAGGCGTTGAAGGCAAGAAAGTGATGGTCGACTTCACCAATAACAGCATCTGGCACGGCAGTTACTATAACCAGGAACTGCGCATCTATAAAGGACAGACGGTGAGCGAGGCAAACCTGCTGAAGACCTTGCAGAAGGGCGAGACGGCAAAGGTACGCTCAACGGCCGACGACGGTTCGCTGACCGTGGTGCTGTTCAGCGATGCCAGCAACGACATTGCGGCCGATGGTTTCGAGGCCGAGGTGAGTCTGTTCGCTCCGCAGGCCATGGACTTCGACGGTGTCACTGCATCGGCTGCCGCCCCCGAGACGGTTGCCGCAAGCGATGTCGGCCAGGATTTCCTGACCGTCACGGTGAAGGCAAAGGACACCGAGCCTGCCATGCAGGTGACCAAGATGGCCTTCTCAGCCGAGGGAACCAGTTCGCTCATCAGCAAGGCGTCGCTCTTCTTCGGTTCCACGAAGGTGGGCGAGACCGAGGTGAATGGCGATAATTTCGTGATTACCCTCACCGCTCCGCAGGCACTTGTGGAGGGCGAGAACATCTTTACGCTGAAGTACGACATCTTTGAAGAGGCACTCAACGGACAGAAGGTTTCGGCCAAGGCTGTCAGCGTGACGGCACTGGTGAACGGCGCTGAAAAGACGGAGAACGTTGCCGACGGCGCCGTTGCAGAGAGCTATGTGAAGAACGAGGTGTTCTCGCATGCCGACCAGGGCACTGTCACCAAGACCGTGAATGACGCCATGGACTTCTTTACGAATCCAAAGAGCGAGTATTCTGAAAACTACGAAGGCGGAACCGACGACCGTGTCAATATCTTCGTTCCGAAACACGAGGGCATGATCTGCCAGATCGACTTCTCGATGTTTGCAATTTATTACAGCAGTTACAGTCCGTCGTCGTGTGCCAAGTTCAAGATTTATAGCGGACAGGGCACTTCGGGCGAAGTGCTGTGGGAACCAAAGACGAGCGAAGAATTTAAGAACGGTCCTGGCAAGACCATTCGTTCTACCGCTGCCGACGGTGCGCTGACCATCTCTTTCAACCCCAACAACTCGTATTCTTCGGCTGCTGGCTGGGAGGCTAAAGTCAGCGAATACCAGTCGAAGCCCATGACCGTGGCTGCCGTTGAGGTGGCGCAGGCTTCAACGGCCGATGCTTCTATCGGTGCATCCAACCAAGACCTGCTGACCGTCAACGTGAAAACCGACGGCGATCAGAACCCGCTGACGCTGAGCAACGTGAAGGTAAACCTGAAGGGAACAGAGGCAAATCTCAGCAAGGTGAGCCTGTGGCAGGATGGTAAGAAACTCGGCGAGGCTGCGGCTGCTGCCGAAGTGACCATCAGTCTCAGTGGGCCGGTTGTACTCAGCGAGGGCGACAATAAATTTACCGTGAAGGCTGACGTGAGCTCTGAAGCCGCTGAAGGCCAGACCATCGATGCCAAGATGGTCAGCGTGAATGCAGGTACTGACGTTGCCGTGGAAAGCGGCGACCCCGAGGGCGCCCGCACGCTGAAGAATATGATTCTCATTGGTAAAGGCGACAACGGCGTGATAACCCTTGCCGTGGGACAAAAGACCATGTTCTACGATGATGGCGGTCCTGAGGGAGACGGTACCGACGGACTGAACGGCACCATCACCTTTGCTCCGAAAGAGGAAGGCAGCAGCATCCGGCTGACCAACCAGGGCCTCTCGTTCGGCTATACCGCACACCTTTATATTTATGAGGGCAGCGAGGTGAACGATGAAAAGCTCATCGTGGACCTCACCGGTTCGTCGGCTAAGTTCGACCCGATAGTATCCGACCCCACGAAGGACGGCGGAAAGATTACCGTTAAGTATGTCGGTGCCGGCAGCTATACCCGTCCTAACTTCGCCATCGAGGTGGAGGGCTACAAGAAGAAGGCCGTTGAAGTGGTAGGTGTTGCCACCGAGGACATCAGTACCACCGAAGTGCTGAAAGGACAGACCGAGGTGAAGATGCTGAAGGTGACCGTCGAGACCGAAGGCGATGCGGATATGGGCACGCTCGACATTACGGCGTTCAACCTCACCGCAGGGGGCGAAGCCATCGATGCTAATCATATCTACTGTACCGACAACGCCTCTACATTCTCGCCCGTCAAGGAGTTCAGCGAGAAGTATACGCTTACCAAGGCCGGCATCTACTACTTCTGGATTTGCAGCGACATGAAGACTGACGCCGAAGTAGGGCAGACGGGCGAAGTGACGCTGAACAGCATTGCTACAGGCGAAACGACCGTCAGCATCGACGAGACTGCAACTGCCTCCGTCACTATTGCCAGCGGCAAGAGTGGTGAGTACACCGTAGGTCAGGGCGGCGACTATGCCACGATTCAGGGAGCCATCGACGACCTCGGCACACTGGGCATGGAAGGTCCCGTGACGCTGAAGATCAAGGCCGGCGACTACAATGAGAAGGTGCGCATTCCGAATATCAAGGGCCTGGGAGCCACGAACACACTCACACTGCAGAGCGAGAGCGGGCAGCGCGACGTGAAGATATTCCACAACAACTACACCACCGGCGGCTACAGCGACGACCAGCACCTGAAGGACTACGGCGTGGTGACGCTCTACGAGGCCAACTACGTCACGCTGAAAGATCTCGAAATCTATACCACCGACAAAGCCTACAAGGCCGTGGTGATGGTGAAGGACGAAAGCCGTCATGCCACCATCGACAACTGCTATCTGCACGCTCCCATCTGCACTACGACTGGCGAGGATGTCAGTCTCGTGGGACACACCATCATCGACGAGGAGAACCGCAACAACGACTTCCTCACCATCAGGAACTGTCTGCTCGAAGGCGGTAAGATTGGCGTTTCGATGGGCGGCACCAGCTACGTAAGACTGCCGAAGGAAGTGGGCGGCGTGATTGAGGGCAACACCTTCAAGAACAACGGCCAGAAGGCCATCTACGTGATGGATGAACTCGGCGTGAAGATTCGCAACAACACCATCAACATCGATGCCGATGCCGAGACGAAGATCAGCGTGGGCATCCTCGACATGCAGTTGCGCGACGAATACGACGAGGCCACCGAAATCACCGGCAACATCTTCAACGTGGCACCGAAGACCTATTGTGCCGTAATGAACCTGCGCCAGTTGGAAGGCAAGGCCGAGGCCCCAGTGCTGATAGCCAACAACGTCATCAACCTGGCTTCGCTCAGTGCCAGCTACGCTGCCTTTAAGTTCAACGGTGCAAAGGTCAAGAAAGTAAACGTGGCCTACAACACCATCCGTATGACGGGAACCAACGGCGGCGCTGCCTTCTGGGCTTCATCGACACTTAGCGAGGGCTATGGCAACGTGAACGTGGTGAACAACATCATCCAGAACGAGACCAACGGCTTTGCCGTGAACCTCTATAACGACGCTAATCTGGGAACAGACAAGCTGAACTTCCAGAACAACGTCATCTTCACCAATGGCGAGACATTCTTCCGTGCTGCATCAGGCACCACGGGCGACTTCGCCGCATTCGAGGAGAAGACGGGTGCCACGGGCAATGTCAACAAGAAGGTGGAATTCCTCTCCGACGACATTCTCGAACCGGCCAACGACCTCGAGGAAGAACTGCTGAAGGCGCAGCCGCTGAGCTATGTCACCACCGACATCGTAGGCAAGGAGCGTCCGGCAGAGAAGATTACCATCGGTGCCTACGAGTACGACCCCAATGCCATGAGTGCTCCTGTGATTCAGGAGGGTTACCCGAAGATTATCACGCATCTCGACGGAAAGGCAGCGTTCACTGTCAAGACCGACCTCGCCTCTACGCTCTACTACATCGTGAAGAAAGCCGACGAGGCTGCTCCTACGGTTGAAGAGTTGAAGGCCAGCGAGACGAAGAAGAACGTGGCTGCCAATGCCGAGACCGTCGTCGAGGTGGAGGAACTGGAAGGCAATGCCGACTACAAGGCTTACTTCCTGCCCGTCAGCCTGCGCGGTGTTGACGGTGTGGTGAGCGAGACCGGAACCTTCACTATGGAGGTTACTCCGCCCGAGACGCTGAAGCCCGAGGCTATGGTATTCATCAACAATTCAGAGGACGAGGAGACCGTGGAGTCCGGAACAGAAGTTTCGCTGATGGCTATGGTGACGGTCGATGAGACCACCGCTCCCTATGTGCTCACTTGGATGGACCAGAAGCATAATGTGCTGAAGACGGAGACTTTCGAAGAAATGCCTTATGATATCTTCACCGTCAAGATTACGCCGACAGAATGTACCGACTATATCTTTATGGTTACCGACAATGCCGGAAAGGCCGACACCGCTACCGTGCGTGCCATCGTGACGGGTGAGGCTGTCACCGCCACCTTCGAGACGCTCTATGTGGATCCCGAGGACGGATTCTGGCCCGGTTCAACCGAAGAAACCACCAGTACGTTCGTCAGCGGAAGCTATAAGTTCGACAACGGATTCATGCCCGACTGGAACTACTGGTACAACTTCAGCTATAGCAACAGCACTTCTACGTTGTACGACGGCAAGGATTACTTCACGCAGCAGTTCAACAATGCTGCCGGCGGCGGCTACGACGGTTCCGAGAACTATGTCGTATCGTTCCCGCAGGGTGGAAAGATTACCGTGCTCAACAATCCTGAGGGCGATGAGCTGCGCGGTATGTTCATCACCAACGATGCCTGGAACGTGTATGCCTACACCGTGAAGGACGATATGACCAAGAATGCCGAGACGGGTAGCGATGCCTTCGACAAGGGCGACTGGTGCAAACTGACCGTTACGGCCGACAACGGTAAGTCTGTGGAGGTTTATCTGGCCGACTACCGGCAGGAGAATCCCGACGACCGTTACTATCTCGACACCTGGCAGTGGGTTGACCTCTCGCCGCTGGGCACCGTGAAGACGCTCCAGTTCTTCCTGTCGAGCTCGCGCAACAATAAGTACGGCATGACCACTCCCGGATACTTCTGTCTGGATAACTTCAACAGCGCACGTCCTGAGAAGGAGGCTCCGCAGCAGAACGTAGAGGATGCGGCTGAAATCTCACTGGCCGACCTCTTCACGACCGATGCCACGGGCACTGTGGTCTATGCTTTGGCCGATGAACTTCCTGGCGATGTCAAGGCCACCGTCACGTTCGATGCCGAAGCCGGCAAGCTGACCATCGAGGGTACTGAGGCCGAGGAGTTCACCGTTGTGGTGAGCTGTACGCAGAAGGGCAAGACACAATACCTGAAGATTCCTGTGTTGGTTGCCGAGTCTACAAGCGGTGACAACAGCGACCTGCTGTCAGAGATTGATGAGGCCAAGAAACTCTTGAAGTTCTCGATGCCGTACTATGATGAGAACAACGAGGAGTCTCCCGAGACAGAGGGTAAGGCTCTTGTCGATGCTATCCGTGATGCTGAAAGCGTGGCCGAGACACCTACCAGCCAGAAGAAGTTGGATAATGCTCTTGCAGACCTGAAGCAGGCTGAGATTGACTACACTACCGCTCTGATGGAATACGAGTTGGCCGAGTCTGAGGACATCCTGGCCGGTGCCGATCCCGCCGACGAGCTTGCCGCCGAGATTCAGCGCCTGTACGACACGCAGGATGTTGTCCGTGAAGACTACAGCAACCAGCCGAAGCATATCAAGAACTATGCCGACGAGATTGACAAGGCCCAGAAGGCTTACCTGCGCAAGGCTATCAACGAGCTGATTCCTGAGGCACAGGCAGTTACCGGAAATCCTGATGTGAAGAAGGCCATTGATGCCGCCAACGAGGCTCTTGAGAATGACAGCTCAGAGGAACTGTTCGATGCCCTGAACGGTCTGCTGGATGCTTTGGAAACCGCAACCGGTATCCGCGGCGTTGAGGCCGCCGAGACCGATGTTCCAGTCTACAACCTGGGTGGCCAGCGTGTCAGCAAGCATTCGAAGGGCATAGTGATTAAGAATGGCAAGAAGTATGTAAAGTAACCAACATACTCACTCTCTCTCGAAAAAGTGCCGCTTCCCTGATTTAGGAAGCGGCACTTATTTTATTCCCCCCTCCCTCACAGGGAGGGGCAGGGATGGGTCTTTCTTTAATCGGCAAGAGTGAAGTCAAGCTGCCGTTTCTCGATATTGGCCCGCGCCACCCGGATGCGGATATCGTCGCCAAGCTGATACTGATGGTGATGGCGGCGGCCAACGAGCACGTAGTTGTTTTCGTCGAACTCGTAGTAGTCGTCGTCCAGGTCATGGATGGGAATCATGCCCTCGCAATGGTTCTCGTCAATTTCGGCATAGACGCCATAGCTGGTGAGTCCCGAGATATGGGCATCGAACTCCATTCCGATTTTATCGCTCATGAACTCCACCATCTTGTACTTGATGCTTTCGCGCTCAGCCTGCTGTGCTATCTGCTCCATGTCGCTCGAGTGTTCGCTGAGTTCCTCGTAGTGGTCGCGGTTGGCCGAGCGGCCTCCTTCCTGATACCTTGTCAGCAACCGGTGAACCATCGTGTCGGGATAGCGGCGGATGGGCGAGGTGAAGTGGGTGTAGTAGTCGAAGGCCAGTCCGTAGTGGCCGATGTTCTGCGTTGAGTATTTTGCTTTCATCATGGCGCGCAGGGCCACCATCTCTATGGCTTTCTGTTCCCGACGGCCGTTGCTCTCGTCCATCAGTTTGTTAAGCGAGCGCGAGATGGCACCTTTTGTGCCCGAGGTCTTTATCCTATAGCCGAATTTTGCAGCAAACTGTCGCAGGTTTTCCAGTTTCGTGGGGTCGGGCTGGTCGTGGATACGGTAGACGAAAGTCTTCGGCTTCTGTCCTTTCTTCTTTCCTCCTCCAATAGACTCGGCGACAGTCCTGTTGGCCAGCAGCATGAATTCTTCAATCAGTTTGTTGGCATCCTTCGATTTCTTGTAGTAGCAGCGTGTGGGTTTGCCCTTTTCGTCGATGTCGAAATGCAGCTCCTCGCGGTCGAACTTCACGGCTCCGTTGTTGAAGCGACGCTTGCGCAGCTGTTTGGCAAGGGCGTCGAGGATGATGATTTCGCGTGCAAACTCGCCCTCGTATTTCTTTTTGTGGGGTGCGGGTTCGCCCGTGCCGTCCTTCACGCCGTTCTTCTCCAGTATTTCCTGCACTTCCTCGTAGGCAAAACGGCGGTTGCTCTTGATGACGGTATGCACCAGCCGCCAGTCCTTGATGTTGGCTTCGCCGTCGAGCTTGAAGACCACGCTGTAGCAAAGTTTCTCTTCGTCGGGACGCAGCGAGCAGATGAAGTTGCAGAGCCGTTCGGGCAACATGGGGATGGTGCGGTCGACCAGATAGACGCTGGTGGCACGTTTCACGGCCTCCTTGTCGATGATGGAACCTTCTTTCACATAGTGCGACACGTCGGCAATGTGCACACCGACTTCGTAGAGATTGCTGTTGCCCTTTTCTGAAAGGATTTTTATCGACAGGGCATC
>JAEEGI010009244.1_pt1 | contig 21626 bp, 17 predicted proteins | sample 8958751 | NCBI WGS metagenome assembly JAEEGI01 (sample SAMN16246545, study PRJNA631951) | gut metagenome | biome: gut microbiome; feature: rumen; material: KS-attached | host: Bos | place: Iran: Karaj | collected 2018-10 | reverse complement strand
GAGGATTCAGTATCCGCACCATTCATTGGCGAGATTCCTCTATACGATAGCTCAAAGAAGAAGAACTTCTGGCAGCGTCTTTTTGCTAAGAAGAAAAAGAAAAAAGATGCTGATGATGGCAAGCTCATCAAATACAACAAGAACTCCCGTAATGTCTTTACTGAGGCTTTCCGCTCTCTCTGTACTAATATTGATTATATGAGAACAGACGGAGACAGGGCTCACGTTATGACTCTTACGTCATTCAGTGTAGGTGCAGGTAAGACATTCGTTGCAATAAATATGGCAGCCTGTCTTGCAGACAGTGACAAGAGGGTAGTGGTGATGGATATGGACCTTAGAAAGAGGACCCTTTCAAAGAAATTCGGTTTCAAGCACGGTTACACGGGCGTTTCAAACTATTTGAGTGATACATCGCTGACAATTGACGATATCATCAAGCCAAATGTACAGGACGGCATTGACCTTATCCCGGCAGGACATATCCCACCGAACCCGGTTGAACTTTTGCGTAAGAGCCGTTTTGACGAACTCATTGACCAGCTCAAAGACAGATATGACTATATCCTGATGGATAATGTGCCTGTTGAGATTGTTGCTGATACAAGGGTCATCAATCGAGTTGTGGACACTACTGCATTCGTCATTCGTTCCGGCGTCATTGACCGTCGCGCACTTGATGCCCTTGAGGAAATGTACCAGGAGAACCGCTATAACAATATGGGCGTAATCCTCAATGGCTCTGAGATCCGCAAGACTTATGGCAGCGGCCAGTACGGCTACGGCTACGGCTATGGTTACGGCTATGGCTACGGCTATGGAAGCGGATACGGATATGGAGAGGAAGAAGATACCAAGCAAAGTAAGGTTTTTAAGAAGAAGAAAAGCTGATGACTATAGGCGTTGACTTTGACGGAACAATAGTAGAGCACAAGTATCCGGACATTGGCAAGGAGATTCCTTTTGCCATTGATACATTGAAGAGGCTTGCTGCTGAACACCACAAGATTATCCTGTGGAGTGTTCGCGAAGGCAAGCTACTTGATGAGGCTGTGGAGTATTGCCGTAAAAGGGGACTTGAGTTCTACGCTGTCAACAGTAATAACCCTGAAAACGGCATCCATAGAGAAAGGCATCAGCGCAAGCTTATTGCGGACGTTTATATAGATGACCGTAATGTGGGAGGCCTTCCGGATTGGGGTATGATATACCGTATGGTTACCCGTAACTTAACCTATGAACAGGCTCTGAATGGACTTGACGAAGATGATGAAGAAGAGCGCGATCGTTCCCGTTCCGGACTCTTTGCCAGGCTGCGCAGAGGCGCAAGATAATAATTGGTATTTTGGCACTTACAGATAAGATAAAGAACTATCTTGGCGGGCATTATCTTAGCCCGGGGATGGTCTTTGCCTTGGATATGTTCATATCCTTGGTAGCATCGCTTTTTGCGGTGCTTCTTATCCGTTTTGTGTCGGATCCGTTTGGCCCGCTCAACAGATTCATAGGCCTGTGGCTTTTGCTCTCTGCCCTGGCATCTGCGCTTGCTTTCTGGCTTACAAGTACTTACAAGATTATTATTCGCCATTCTTCCTATAAATCAATAGGAAAGATCATAGCTGCAGTTATCTGCAAGGAGGCTGCTTTAGCCATTGCAGTCTTGCTGGGCTCCATCAAGTATTACTCCCTGACCATTGAGTGGCTGGTACTCCTTATGGACGCCCTGCTTTCCTTTGTGTTCCTGCTTCTTCTTAGGCTTATCGTGGTGGTAATCTTTGATATGGCTCGCAATACCGTAGGGCAGGAGGTGCGCCGTATAGGTGTGCTTATTTACGGAGTGGGAGACAACTCAGTTGCTACTGCAAGCCGACTGATCCTTTCCGACAACTACAGGGTAGAAGGATTCCTTACCTCCCACGTGGAATACCGCAACAACGTAATCCTCAGCAAGCCAGTATTTGTATATGGTGAAGTTGAGGATATGAAAGCAATAAAGGAGAAAGCTGACTTCCAGTGCATACTGTTCACCTCGGATGACCCGGAGGAGGGCAAGGCCAACCTCATTTCTTTCTGTATGAATCAAGGAATCCACATCTTGAGTCATCAGACAATAGAGAATCCGGATGTGACCGCATTGAGTCAGACCCTAGCTGAGGATACAGCCGCCAGCAACGAGTACATCGAGGACGGTATGACCACCTTCGAGCGTACTGTAAAACGTGCCATAGACTGCGTCCTGGCATTTATCCTTTTGATTGTCTTCTCCCCGCTCTTCCTTATCTGCTGGATTGCAGTGAAGCTAGAGGACGGTGGCCCTGCCATATACAAGCAGGAGAGGATTGGCCGATTTGGAAGGCCCTTCAAGATACTGAAGTTCCGCTCTATGAAAGTTGATGCGGAAGCCGCGGGCCCGGCCTTGTTCGCGGGCGACAACGACGCCCGCCTCACAAAAGTGGGCCGCTTCCTGCGCGCGCATCACCTTGATGAGCTCCCGCAGCTCTGGAACGTGTTTATGGGCGATATGGCCTTTGTAGGCCCACGCCCTGAACGCAAGTTCTACATCGACCAGATCTCCAAGGTGGATCCCCGCTACTTCTACCTATACCAAATCCGTCCCGGTGTAACGTCTTACGCTACGCTCCGGAACGGATATACGGATTCTATGGAAAAGATGCTCACCCGTCTGGAATATGACCTGTATTATCTGAAGCACCGTTCCTGGTGGTTCGATATCAGGATTCTGGGAATGACTTTCCTGAGCATCGTCTTTGGCAAGAAGTTCTAGCCTTTACTTGAAAAGCAGGGGCAGGAACTCGTGCAGACTGCGTCTCCAGGTCTGCCACTCGTGAGCCGTTCCCGGTGAAACATAGTATGCGGCGTTTATGCCCATACCGTTGAGTTTCTCGGTGTCGGCTTTAATTCTGTCCGGATACTCCAGTTCTCCACAGGTCTCGAATACCAGCTTGACAATGTCCTTGCGGATAATTTCCGGCTGGGAAACGGGTGTGCCGCCGCTGAACAGTCCGTAATATGCGAACATATCGGTGTGGTGAAGGCCTACGCTGTTGGTGAGCATTCCTCCCATTGAGAGGCCTGCCATTGCGCGGTGCTGAGGGTCTGCTATGGTACGATAGCTCTTGTCTATGTCCGGGATTGACTCATATATGAGCATCTGCTCGAAGTTCTCGGAATAAGTAGGAGACATTGCCAGTCTGCCGCGGGTGTCGCCTGGGCGGTAAACGAAGTCATTGTGCATCACAATGATCATAGGCTCTATCTTGCCCTCTGCGATAAGGTTGTCAGCAATGATGGCTGCGAAGCCGCTGTGCACCCACTCCTGCTCCATCTCGCCTGCGCCGTGCTGCAGGTAAAGCACCGGATAGCGCTTGCTGAAGTTGGTCTCATAGTCGGCCGGAGTATATACGTAAACCCTGCGCCAGGACTTGTCCACGTCACAGTAGAAGTAGTGCTCGCGAACCTCTCCGTGAGGCACGTTGCGCATCAGATAGTAGTCGTCACCGGGAGAGGGGACCTCTATGTATCCTGCCCATCCGTTGCAGTAAACCACCTCTGAACCAGGGTCGTTGTACTTTACACCGTCAATGATGATGCTGTAAAGCTGGAAGCCAACCTTTGGGCTGGTTGCTATAACATTCCAGTAGCCGTCTGCGTCCTTCTGTGCGGGAATAGTCTGGCCGGCGAAGTTTACCTGTACCTCTTTGGCTGTCTCAGGAGCCTTGAAACGGAACCAGTACTCGCCCTTATTGTTCATCTTTGGGTATTCAGACTGGCGCTGCGTGGCCGATGTGCGGACCCATCCTTCCTGGGAAGGGGCCTTGAATGTCTGGGCGGAGGCGCCGCAGGCTAGCAGCAATAGAGCCGCTGCGATAGGTGTGAATATTCGTTTCATAATGTTATGGTATTATTTGGTCAGTCTTATCATAAGGACGGTGGCCGTTTCCGGCGTCACTTTCAGGGAATCATCTATCCTCTGTCCTATAAGAGCTCCTATATGCCCTTCCGGCATTGTGGTAGTCTGCAGTACAATTGCATCGTCCTTGTCCAGCAGGGAGAACTTCAGGTCCGTGAACATATCCGACAGTTTCTTCCTTCCTCTGAGGCCCAGCGGATTCAGCCAGTCTCCCTTCTGCCAGGAGCGAAGGGTAAAAGGGAACGGAACCTTGTCCGCATCGAAAATGAGCGTGCCCTGCGGCTGCTCCAAGGCCATATCTGGCGTGCGGGCATACAGGCGCACACACACTGTGCTGCCATTGAATCCATAGTCACCGCACTGCTCCACGCTGAGCTCTGACAACCTTTCCCCTTGCTTTATCTTGCTGATAATCAATGCGTTCGAGGATGATACCATCTGGTATCCATCACCCGTGAATATCTTTCCCGAAAGCTGTCCCGGCTCCTTCAGGCTTCGCCCGATGGCGTCTATCACCTGCATATTGAAGCCGAAAGGCTCGGCAATCCTGTAAAGCACGTACTCCCAGTGCTTCAGCCCCAGCAGCGCCTTCACATCAATGCGTCCATCGCTGAACACCTGAGCCTTGTGCTCCTGGAAATAGTCGTCCGCTATGTCGTTTTCCTGGCTGAAGTAGCCCATACTCCTGGTAAGTGTCTTCACGAACGAAGGGTTCATCTCCTTGAGCAGCGGGAACACCTTGTTGCGGATCTTGTTGCGCTTGAACACGCTCCCGGCGTTGGTGCTGTCTTCCCGCCAGCCGGCCCCGGCGGCGGTCATCCATTCCGTAATCTCCTTGCGTGTCATCCCAAGAAGGGGGCGGATGAGCACTACGTCCGGCGCTCCGGGCACCGTGCCGCGGGCCTGCATTCCACGCAGGCCGCGCCCGCCCGTGCCCCTGAGCAGGTTCAGGAACAGCGTTTCCGCATTGTCGTCCGCATTGTGGGCCACCGCTACGCAGCTGAAGCCCCGTTCGCGGCATAAATCCGCGAACCAGGCATACCGCAGCTCGCGCGCGGCCATCTCAATGCTTATTCCCTTTTCGACGGCGTATTTGGACGTATCGAACCTCCTGCTTATGAACTCCACGCCCTTGCGCGCGCACCAGTCGCGCACAAAGACTTCGTCCGCATCGCTTTCAGCTCCGCGGAGCCCGAAGTTGCAGTGCGCTACGGCAATGGCGCCGGCTCCGTCTGTGGCAAGGAACCGTTCCGCCATAAACATAGAGTCTATGCCGCCGCTTACTGCAAGCAGGATTTTCATTTATTTACGCGGTTTGAACGTGTAGGTGAAGTTGACCGTGAAAGCCTCCTTGAACTGAACCCTGTCCTTTCCGTCTATGATCACGCGAGGGTCGTAAATCAGCCAGGTGTTGAACGCAAGTTTGATGAACTTGGCCAACTGCCAGCTGACCTTGTTGTCCCAGTTCACGCGAAGCCTCTCCGGATGGTCCAGATAGTTGGAGAAGAGAACCAGCTGCGTGTCATATGCGAACACGTCGTTGATGGTCATCTTGAAGTTGGCCTTGATCTGGGCACCGAACATAAACAGTACGCTGTGATACTTCTCAGGGTCATTTTCGAACGGAAGCATACCGTACTGCTTGCGCAGTTCCGGGATAGAGCAGATCACCAGACCGCCGGTGACAGGGGAGAAGGTTATGTTGAACCACTCCTTTGGCACCCACTCCATACCGAGTGCGATATTGGTATATGCAGGGGAGAAGAAACCGGATTTGAGCCCGTCCCCGTACCATTTTCCGTCTGCGTTGCTGAGGTACTTGACCGGGGTGCGTGTAAACTGTGAGCGGAAGTCGAAACCTGCGGAGTAGGTCCATTTGGAATCCGTGGATGTCTTGTATGCCCATCCGCTTTCCAGATACATACGGTCATTGCTCTTCTGGAATACGCCCGGCTTGTCTGACGAACGCAGGAAACCGTAGTCCAGCTGAAGGCGGTTGTTCCAAGTGCTCAGGTCCTTCTTATAATTTGCCTTGGCGTCCAGGGACGATGTGAACATAAGTGTGTTGAATCCTCCCGCAGCCCAGTTGGTGAGGTTTGTCTCGTTGAATCCGAGGTTGACCTCGGTGCTTCTTTCCCAATACTGCGGCTTAGCCGTCTCTTCCTGCGCCTTTGGGGCGTTCTGGATTGCTGCGGCCGCTGCTGCGGCTGCCTTCTCCGCGTCGGTCATTACAACCTGGGCGAAAGATAAAGCCTGGGCGGCCAGGAAAGCGGCCGCAATTATCAACGTTCTCTTTTTCATAATCTAATATGCTATTGCGTAAACAACCCTGCACTTAGAAGGCTTTCCGGAGTAGATGTCCTTGCCCTCTTCCTCGCATACGTAGCTGTCAACGGGTATGCAGCGGATTGTAGCCTTGGTTTCGTCCTTAATTTTCTGCTCAGTCTCGGCCGTGCCGTCCCAATGGCAGAGGAGGAACTTTCCGTTCTGTATCTCTGTCTTGAACTCCTCCCAGCTGTCGCACTTCTGCACGCGGCTGTCACGGAACGCCATTGCCTTGTTGTAAATATTGGCCTGGATGTCGTCCAGAAGGCCGTGAATATGGTCTGCAATGCCTTCCAGAGCCATTGTCTCCTTGGTAAGTGTGTCCCTGCGGGCCACTTCCACGGTGCCGGCGGCAAGGTCGCGAGCTCCCATTGCCAGGCGCACCGGAACTCCCTTGAGCTCCCACTCCGCAAACTTGAATCCCGGGCGTATGGTATCCCTCTCGTCAACCTTCACTGAATGGCCCTTTGCCTCAAGTTCCGCCTTTATGGCAGCCATCTTCTCCAATACCGCGGCGCGCTCTTCGTCCGTACGGTAGATGGGAACCATCACCACCTGGATGGGCGCCAGCGCCGGAGGAAGCACAAGGCCGTTGTCATCGCCGTGGGCCATTATGAGCGCTCCCATAAGTCGCGTGCTCACGCCCCACGACGTAGCCCACACGTACTGCAGCTTCCCTTCCTTGTCAGTGTACTGCACATCGAAAGACTTTGCAAAGTTCTGGCCCAGGAAGTGTGATGTACCTGCCTGCAGGGCCTTTCCGTCCTGCATCATAGCCTCAATTGTGAGGGTGTCCAACGCTCCCGCGAACCTCTCGTTGGGGCTCTTGTGTCCTACGATAACAGGCAGCGCCAGCGTATTGCGCGCGAAATTGGCGTACACCTGCACCATCTCATTCGCCTTGGCCTCAGCCTCTTCTGCCGATGAGTGGGCGGTATGCCCCTCCTGCCACAGGAACTCCGCCGTGCGCAGGAAAGGACGCGTGCGCATCTCCCAGCGCACTACGTTGCACCACTGGTTGCACAGGATGGGGAGATCCCTCCAGGATGTGATCCAGTTCTTGTAAACGCTCCATATGATGGTCTCGGAGGTTGGCCTCACGATGAGCTCTTCTTCCAGTTTTGCCTCGGGGTCCACAACCACGCCCTTTCCGTCAGGGTCGTTCATCAGGCGGTGATGGGTAACCACCGCGCACTCCTTTGCGAAGCCTGCCACGTGCTCGGCTTCCTTGCTGAAGAAAGATTTGGGGATGAACAACGGGAAATAAGCGTTCTGGACGCCGGTCTTCTTGAACATGCCGTCCAGAACGGACTGCATCTTTTCCCAGATGGCATATCCGTATGGTTTTATGACCATACATCCTCTGACCGCGGATTGTTCCGCAAGGTCTGCCTTCACCACTAAGTCATTGTACCACTGAGAGTAATTCTCTGAACGGGCTGTTACTTCTTTAGCCATTTTTTTATTTTATTGTTTATTACTTACTTTTTTTGTAAACTTGCATAGTTCTTGCAAATACCTGTTGCAAAGATACAATTTATTTGATTGATATTATAGGAGGTTCTATTATGAAAAGGCACATTATTATCACCTTGGCGGCTCTCGCCGCACTGACTTCCTGCGTCTCAATGACCCAGGTCGCTCAGGATACTTCTTCCCAGAGGTATCAGGATGGAATTTACTATGCTGTTAGTACTTCCCGTCCTATATCTCAGGTAACCGATACTGAAACCCAAGACCTTATTAACAGAACCCGCGGATCTCAGATCTTCCTCAAGAACGAAGAGAAGGTTGACACCCTCTTCATTCCCCAGAATATGTCTGCGACCCTTAAGTTCAACGATAACAACAGACTGTCATCCATAACCCTCAACGAGCGTTCTTCCTGGAATCTCTACTGGGGATACAGCTATTGGGACAGTCCCTTCTACAGGAGCTGGTATCATCCATACTCCGTATACGCAAGCTGGCATTACAGGTGGTACGACCCCTTCTGGTACGACCCGTTCTGGTATGACCCCTGGTACTACGGCGGATGGTACGATCCTTTCTACTATCGTCCATATTACTCATCCTGGTATTATTCCCCTTGGTATTACGACCCCTGGTACTACGGCTACCACGGCTATTACGGCTATCACACCTATTATAGCTACTATCCGTACTACTATTATGGCGGCGGACATTACCACGGTGGATACTATGCGGGCCCTGGAATCCACGTAAGCAATCCCAACAGGACCAACATTGGATTCGCACCACGCGCAGCCGTGAGCACTTCCGGCGGCGTGACAAGGACCGCAGGCTCTTCAGCAGCCGGAACTAAGGCTACGGCCAGCACCAGCACAGGTTCTTCTACGGTACGCCGTCTGCCTGCAGGATCTTCCGCCACCAGAAGGGTGGCCGGAACCAGCAGCAGGCCCGCCGGAACAACCTCTGCAAATGTTCAGACCAGATCCAATTCGGCTGTAAGTTCTTCTACTAGCACCCGCGCAACCAATGGTTCCGCAGCCAACACCACTTACCGCAGGGCGGTTCCTTCCAGCTCAATGTCCAGCGACAGGTCCTCAGGATCCTACAATTCCGGCAGTTCTACCGTGAACAGGTCCTCAGGCTCAACTGTGAACAGGTCTTCAGGAAGCGTCAGCAGGTCATCCGGCTCAGTCAGCAGGTCATCCGGTTCCGTAAGCCGCTCCAGCGGTTCATCCGGTGGCTACAGCGGTGGCGGATACAGCGGCGGCGGTGGCGGCGGCTATAGCGGCGGCGGTTCATCCGGCGGTGGATCCAGCAGCGGTGGTGGCGGAGGACGCGGCAGGTAGCCGCGCTCCGGCCCTCCGGTAACCAGAATGTTTAATTTTAAAACCTCGACAGCAATTATGAGAAGATTATATTTTGCGGGACTGTTGCTCTTTGCGGCAGTTTCCCTCCAGGCGCAGACCTTGGACGGAGCAATCCTTGCGGCGGAAAACAACTATTACGGTACCGCGCGCACAATGGCTCTTGGAAATGCGGTTTCAGCATTGGGCGGAGATTTGGGCTCGATTGGGATCAACCCGGCCGGCTCGGCTGTCGCCAACTACTCTCAGGTTACTTTCTCCCCGGGATTCACCAATTCCAGGATAGGTACATCTTTCACTTCACCGGAAGGTGACAAATACTTCAACCAGCTTAACAGGACAAGCGGCAAGTTGCCCAACGTAGGTACTACAATGGTATTCCCCGTAGGAGGAAAGGGATCCGGAAGCAGCTTCACGTTCGGCTTCGTAGCCAATACCACCAATGTTTATTCCGAAACCTTCTCCGTATACGGAAAGAACGCCAGCACTTCGCAGCTTTCAGCCCTCGCCCAGCTGGCCAACGGAATAGACCACAGCTATTTCGAGGACGGCAACTCAGGTTACTATGACCTCCAGACCGCCTTTGACGCATATCTCATTGACGAGATCACCGGAACCACGGACCAGTACATAGGCGCTACTGAGAACAAGTATATCGACGAGCACACCGGAGAAATCTTCGTGGAATTGGGAGACCAGATAGGCCAGGACTACTACCGCAGGCGTTCAGGCGCCAAGACTGACCTGCTGTTCAATTTCGGATACAATTATCTTGACCAGCTCTATCTTGGAGTCAACCTGGGACTTCCGGTGCTTGACTACAGGGATGACTTCACCTTCACCGAGACATCGCTTCGCGACGGTTACTTCCAGACCGGCTTCCGCCGTTCAGAGGAGTACGAGTACACAGAGTACGTAGGAGGCGGTGCATACGCTAAGTTTGGAGTTATCTGGCGTCCCATCGGTGGACTGCGCGTTGCTGCCACATACCAGACCCCTACAGTCTTCTCAATTGAGGAGAGGTACGGCTGGAGCTCCTCTCTGGACGCTTCCGAGATTACGGGAAACGAGACCAAGGCGGCTGACGGCAACTTCGCATACACCCTCAGGACTCCTTCCATCACCGGCCTTGGCGTAGCCTACACCCTTGCTGGACTGGGACTCCTCAGCTTTGACTGGGAGCGCACAAACTACAGCAAGATGTACTACACCCTTGATCGCAGGAACTCTTCAGAGTATTCTTCTATAGTTTCTGATGTCAATGCAGACATCCTTAACAATGGAGGATCCGCAAACCAGTACCGCATTGGTGCAGAGCTTATGCTCACACCTAATGTGGCCCTTCGCGCCGGATTCACTGAGAATGACCGCAAGTTGTCAGACGGCAGCTATTCTACCCGCCGCTCCTATTCAGGAGGTCTGGGATATGCTTCAGACGGATCATTCTTCATTGACCTGGCCCTGCGCTGGAACGTCCTTCCTGACTATTACAATTATCCGTACGACCTGTACAACGACAACTATACCCAGCTCGTATATGAATCTCCTGAAATTATTGCCAATAGGCGGAGTCTAGATGCCGTTGTTACTGTCGGCCTGAGGTTTTAGGTAGGATATTGAGTCGGGGCCTTCGTTGAACAGAAGGTCGATTACCGACAAATTCGGCAAGAAGCCGTACTTCCAGGAGAAGACCTGGAAGTACGGCTTCTTCAGATTGTTGTCTTCCAGGATGGTGTCCGCCCTTTTGGGATGTATTATTTCCCTGAAGTCCTCGCCAGGGGTCCCGGGCAGGTAATCCTCAGTGAAACGGATATCGGTCTTTATGCCGCATTTGAGGGCAAGGAAACGGATGAGTTCAAGGTCCAGGCTGAACAGTGTCTCGGGCTTGGAATCCAGGATGGAATACAGCTGGTCCCTATAGTATTCGAAATACGCAGAACTGTAGTAGGCGGCGTCAATGGCCCTTTTTGTGCGTGTCACCCACGGAGTGGAGTAGTCTACCTTTATCTTGGTTATGGGAAGCTTGAAGGTGCCGTTTTCGTGCACTACGGGCACATTCAGGGCCTGTGGCCCGTCAGCAGCGTATATCTTGCATCGGTTGCGGTAGGACTGTTTCTGGTAGTTCTCGCACGCTTCCAGCTCTATAACAGAATACTTCGCCAGCAAGACGAAGTATTCTACAGGGGGGAAGTATGCTATGCTTAAAAGCGCCACTAGTCTATAGTTCCTTTTTCGTTAAGGTCGTTTGCCCTTACTATTCCGCGCTTGGAATTGCGGATGAAGTTCAGGATGACGTCCCTTTCCTCGGAAGGGGGGAAACCGTTCTCAACCCTGGAGCATCCGTCGGAGATGTTGTATCCGTGATAGTAGATGGTATCGTAGATGTCCTTTATGTTGCGGATGACATCGGGCTGGAAGCCCCTTCTGCGAAGGCCCACAATGTTGATTCCGGCGTAGCAGATAGGATCGCGTCCACAAAGGGAGTATGGCGGGATGTCCTTGTTGACCTTGGATCCGCCGCCCACCATTGAGTGTGCGCCAATGTGGCTGAACTGGTGAACCACGGTGCTTCCGCCAAGGATTGCCCAGTCGTCAACGTCTGTCTCTCCGGCTATGCCAACGTAACTTACAAGGATGCAATGGTTGCCTACGCGGCAGTCGTGCGCTACGTGTACGTAGGACATTATGAGGACGTCGTCCCCAATCTTGGTGATGCCCTTGCCGCTGGCCTTGGTGCCGCGGTTGATGGTTGCGCATTCGCGGATGGTGACGCGGTTGCCAATCTCCACGTATGTGATTTCTCCGTCAAACTTCAGGTCCTGTGGAATGGCTCCCACAACGGCTCCGGGGAACACCTCGCAGTTATCACCCATTGTCACGTAGGAGAATACCACGGCGTGTGGATGGATCTTGCAGTTGTTTCCTATCTTGACGTTGTCGTCAATGAAAGCATATGGACCTATTTCTACGTTGTCGCCCAGGATTGCGTTGGGACTGACTGTAGCAAGGGGATGTATCTTGGTCATACTTCAATTATTTTAAACCTATGGCCTTTTCTATGGCCTTGGCCGCGGCCGTGTTAATGGTATGTCCTGATTTATAGGCGGTTACCTTTGCATTGAGGAAACCTCCGCACAGGCGCAGGTCGCCAATCAGGTCCAGCATCTTGTGCCTTCCGCATTCGTTGGGGAAATGCAGCTTGATGTTGTTCAGATAACCCTGGGGGGTCACTGAGAGCAAAGGCATCTCAAATTTCTCACGAGCCAGGCCCATCTGCCCTTCGGAGATAGGATGCTCTACAATCACAATGGCATTGTGGATGTCTCCTCCCTTGATGAGGTTGTTGGCCAGCAGGAATTCCACCTCGTGGAAGAAGCAGAATGTGCGGCAGGGGGCTATCTGGGAAATATAGTCTACATCAGGATCCCAGTGGGCACTCTGGATGCCTATGACCTCTGACCCGAAGTCTATGGTAACGTCATAGTCCGCCCTGGGTGCCGGCTCTATCCTTACGTAGGAGCCGTTAGGGTCCTTGACCTCTATGGGGCTGTCTATGTTTATATAGCGCCTTTCAGCATTCTGCTCCACGGTACCGTCCTTTCCCATAAGAATGGCGTACTTGCGGGCGCTGCCGTCCATTATTGGCACTTCTATGTTATCCAGTTCAATTATTGCGTTGTCTACGCCAAGACCGGTGAGGGCGGAGAGAATGTGCTCCACCGTGTATACGGCAAAACCATCCTGACAGAGGGTGGTGCTGCGGTCTGTCTTGGAAACATTGCTGGCCCGGGCCTCTATCACAGGGCGCTGGTCAATATCCGTGCGGATGAAGATTATTCCAGTGTTCTCAGGGGCTGGCTTGACAGTCATCGTTACCGGTTTACCGGTGTGAAGGCCTTTTCCGGAGAAGGAATAACTCTTCTTGAGTGTTCTTTGCTTCATAAATCAAGCAAAGATACAATAATTATGCAACAATTCAATAATTATTGTTTACCGTTGCTCTTGAATACGGCGAAGCTCTTGAGGTAAGTGAGGCGGTCGATTGCCGGAGTTCCAAAAAGGACCTCTCCTTCCTTGCGCACGTTTCCAATCACGCCGGCCTGGGCGCAGAAGGTGGTGTGGTCTGCAATGGTAAGGTGTCCCACTATGCCAACCTGGCCCGCCAGCATACAGTATTTGCCAATCTTTGTGGATCCGGCTATTCCGCATTGGGCCGCCATTACGGTATGGTCGCCAATCTGGACGTTATGTGCAATCTGGCACAGGTTGTCAATCTTTACACCGTTGCCTATGATGGTGGATTCCATTGGAGCGCGGTCTACCGTGGTGCAGGCGCCAATCTCCACGTCGTTGCCAACTATCACGTTGCCCAGGTGCTCTATCTTCTCCCAGGAGCCGTCAGGCTGCTGCGCATTGCCAAATCCGTCAGATCCTATCACGCAGTTGGAATGCAGGATCACCCTGTCTCCTATCTTCATTCCCGGATATATGCTTACGCCTGGATAGATTATGCAGTCTTCCCCTATGGTTGTGCCTGCGCCAATGAATACGTTGCCCATTATGCGGCTGCGGTCGCCCACCTTAACGTTGCGGCCGATACTGCAGTGAGGGCCTATGAAAACCTTCTTGCCAATTGAAGCGCTGAGTGGAACGGGGGAGGAGAGGCTGCGGTGCCTCTTGTTTGTCTTTTTGCTGTCAGCCACATACTTGAGGAGGTCTGCCAGTGCGGTGTATGCGTTTTCTACACGGACCATTGTGGGCCCTACCTTTGCCGTTGGCTGGAAGTCCTTGTTGACCAGCAGGATGCTGGCCTTGCTCGTATATACGTACTGCTCGTATTTTGGATTGGCAAAGAAACACAGGCTGCCGTTTTTTCCGTGTTCTATCTTGGCAAAGCTTTTGGCTTTTGCGTTCTCGTCTCCGTCCACTGTTCCGTTAAGGATACGGGCTAGTTCTTTGGCTGTAAATTCCATAGTATGTGCGCTTTATTTGCAAATTTAGCAAATAATAAGTATTTTTGCATCCAGTGAAAGAGATAGGGGCCGCAAGGTTCCTATTTTTTAATGAGCATTATGGAAAAATCAGAGTTAGTAAAAGTATTGGAGCAGGCCGCGGCAGAGCGCGGATGCACCGTCGCGGAACTTGACTTCAACGACGACGACAACGTATTCTTCGTGGCCATTGACAAGCCTTCGGCCGATGTTGACATTGCAGATTGCGAGTACGTACACAGGGCTGTCCTTGCCGCCTTCGACCGCAACATTGAGGATTACTCCCTGACTGTCAGTTCCGTTGGAATCAGCGCAGAGGAGGCTGACGAACTGCTTCGTACCCAGGATGAATAAATATAAATAATACTATAAATGGAAAAAGAACAGATAATCACTCTCATCGACGCCTTCAAGGATTTCAAGGATGAGAAGAATATTGACAGACCTGTGATGATGGGAGTACTCAAGGACGTATTCCTTACCCAGATTGCCAAGACTTACGGATCGTCAGCCAACTTTGACGTCATTGTCAACGTAGACAAGGGAACCTGCGAGATCTACCAGAACTTTGAGATTGTAGAGACCGTGGAGAACCCCAACGCCCAGATGACCCTGGAGCAGGTGATCGAAGACAGCGGAGACGACGACTACGAGATTGGAGACTCCTACTCCAAGAAGTTCCCCCTCTCTTCCTTCGGCCGCCGCGGCATCCTGAACATCAGGCAGAACCTGCAGGGACGCATTATGGACATTGAAAAGGCCAACGTTTTCAAGAAGTACTCCGAGAAGGTGGGCGAGATCTTCACCGGCGAGGTTTACCAGACCTGGTCTAAGGAAGTCCTCATCCTTGACGAGGACGGCAACGAGCTCCGCATCCCCAAGTCCGAGCAGATTCCCGGCGAACATTTCAAGAAAGCCGATGAGGTGCGCGCAATCATCAAGAGCGTTGAGATGAAGAACAACACCACTCCGTACATTGTCCTTTCAAGGGTTACTCCGGAATTCCTGGAGAGACTCTTCGAGCAGGAGGTTCCGGAGATTGGCGACGGCCTCATCACTGTCAAGAAGGTTGTCCGCGTTCCCGGCGACAGGGCAAAGGTGGCGGTAGAGTCCTATGACGAGAGGATCGACCCTATCGGAGCCTGCATCGGCGTAAAGGGAAGCAGGATCCTTGGAATTGTGCGTGAGCTTCGCAACGAGAACATAGACGTGCTTCAGTGGACTGCAAATCCGCAGCTCCTCATCCAGAGGGCCCTCAGCCCGGCACATATCTCCTCGATAGATATGGGATCTTCTCCTGAAGAGAAGGTCAAGGTGTTTATGCAGCCGGAGGAGGTCAAGAAGGGTATTGGCCGCGGAGGCGTCAACATCCGCCTTGCAGGTATGCTGGTTGACAGGGAGATAGAGGTTTGGAGGGAGCTTCCTAAGGACGCATCCGCAGAGGAAGAGGACGTTCTGCTGAGCGAATTCGCCAACGAGATTGACGAGTGGATCATTGAGAGGCTTGAAAGCATCGGATGCGACACCGCCAAGAGCGTACTGGCTCTCTCACCTGAGGACATTGCCAAGAGGGCTGACCTTGAGGATGAGACCGTAGAAGATGTAATGAAAATACTCCGCGAGGAATTCGAGGACTAAAAACATAAAGGGGTTTATATGGCAGATATCAGACTAAACAAAATAATCCGCAAATACAACATTGGTCTGCAGGACCTGGTCGACTTCCTGAACAAGCAGGGAGCCGGCGTGGATGCAGATCCCAATGCGAAGGTGTCGGAGGATTTCCTCCCCGCCATCGCAAAACAGTTCGGCAAGGACCTGGAAATGAAGGAGGCCTCCGAGAGGGTTGACATCAAGCTCACGGAGATCCTCGAGAAATCCAGCCGCAAGGACGCCCAGGAAGAAGAGGAATACGAGCCGGTAAGGGAGACAATCATAAAGAGCTCCATACTCCAGAAGGAGACTCCGGCCCCCAAGCCCGCTCCCAAGCCGGCACCGGCGCCTGCACCGGCCCCCAAACCGGAGCCGGCCCCCGCACCGGAGCCCGAACCGGAACCAGTTCCTGTACCGGAACCGGAGCCGGCCCCCGTGCCCGAACCGGAACCCGCTCCCGCTCCAGTACCGGAGCCGGAGCCGCAGCCTGAACCTGCACCGCAGCCAGAAGTCCCTGAGACCCCTTCACAGGAGCCTGTAACCGAGCCAGCTCCAACCCCGGCGGCTCCGGCCCGTGAAGACGGCGGTTTCAAGGTTCTGGGAAAGATTGATGTCACCCAGTTCGAGAAGAAGCCCAAGAAGCGCGAGAGAATAGCCCACGGCACCCAGAAGGTGGACGTGAACAAGGTTGCCGCGGACAACAACCCCCGCAAGGACCAGAAGAACGGCAAGAAAGCCGATGCCCAGCAGCGCAAGGACAACCAGCAGGCCCAGGGCAAAGGCCGCAAGCGCGGAAACGAGCGCTTCAAGCCTGCCCTTACAGAGGCCGAGCAGGAAGAGATGCAGAAAGAGATCCAGAAGCAGGTAAAGGAGACATACGCCCGTATGAACGAGGGCAAGAAGAACAACTTTGGCTCCAAGTACCGCCGCGAGAAACGCGAGCTTGCTTCACAGAGGGCGCAGGAGGAGATGGAGCAGGAGGCCGCCCAGAGGAGTGTGCTCAAGGTTACGGAATTCGTTACCGTGAACGACCTGGCCACCCTTATGAACAATACTCCCGTGAACAAGGTTATCGGCGCCTGTATGAGCCTTGGACTGATGGTTTCCATCAACCAGAGGCTTGATGCGGAGGCCCTTGTCCTTGTTGCTGAGGAGTTCGGATATAAGGTAGAGTTCGTAACTGCGGAGATCTCCGAGGTTATAAAGCAGGATGCGGTTGAGGACCGTGAGGAAGACCTGGTTGAAAGACCGCCTATCATTACCGTAATGGGTCACGTAGACCACGGTAAGACATCCCTGCTGGACTATATCCGTAAATCCAACGTCATTGCCGGTGAGGCGGGAGGCATCACCCAGCATATTGGCGCTTACAGCGTCAAGCTGGAGGATGGCCGCCGCATCACCTTCCTTGACACCCCTGGACACGAGGCCTTCACCGCTATGCGTGCCCGCGGTGCCCAGCTCACTGACCTTGCAATCATCATCGTGGCCGCCGACGACGCAGTGATGCCCCAGACAGTTGAGGCCATCAACCACGCCCAGGCCGCAGGCGTTCCTATGGTGTTCGCCATCAACAAGATAGACAAACCGGGAGCATTCCCTGACACCATCCGCCGCCAGCTCTCAGAGATGAATATCCTTGTAGAGGACTGGGGAGGAAAATACCAGTGCCAGGAGATATCCGCCAAGAAGGGAATCAACGTAGACAAGCTTCTTGAGAAGGTGCTTCTTGAAACCGACCTCCTTGAGCTCAAGGCCAACCCCAACAAGCCCGCAAGCGGTGCCGTCATAGAGTCCTCGCTGGACAAGGGCCGTGGCTTCCTTGCCACCGTGCTTGTTCAGGAAGGAACCCTCAGGGTGGGCGATGTGATGCTCAGCGGATGCTACTACGGAAGGGTGCGCGCTATGTTCAACGAGCGCGGACAGAAGGTCACCGAAGCCGGTCCTTCTACCCCTGTATCGGTACTCGGACTCAACGGAGCCCCTGCAGCCGGTGAGAAACTCAACGTCCTCCAGGACGAGCGCGAGGCCAAGTCCATCGCCAACAAGCGCGAGCAGCTCATCCGCATCCAGGGAATCAAGACCCAGAAGCATATGACCCTGGAAGAGATTGGCCGCCGTATTGCCATTGGCAACTTCAAGGAGCTCAATATCATTGTAAAGGGAGATGTGGACGGCTCAGTGGAGGCCCTCTCAGATTCCCTTATCAAGCTCTCCACGGAGCAGGTGCGCGTGAATGTGATCCACAAGGCCGTGGGTGCAATCTCAGAGTCCGATATCCTGCTTGCAGAAGCCTCTGACGCCGTAATCGTGGGCTTCCAGGTACGTCCTACCGTGGAGGCGCGCAAGGCTGCCGAGAAGGAAGGCATTGAAATCCGTCTCTACTCCGTGATCTACGACTGTATCAACGAAGTCAAGGACGGTATCGAGGGTATGCTTGAGCCTGAGAAGAAAGAGGAAGTCATCGCTACCGCTGAGGTCAAGCAGACCTTCAAGATCAGCAAGGTTGGAACCATTGCCGGATGTATCATCCGTGAAGGCAAGATGCTCCAGAAATCACAGGTGCGCCTTATCAGGGACGGCATCGTGGTATACACCGGAGTCCTTTCATCCCTGCAGAGGGGCAAGGATTCAGTGAAGGAGGTTATGGCCGGAATGGAATGCGGTATGGGAATCGAGAACTTCAATGACATCAAGGAAGGAGATATCATAGAGGCCTTCCACATCGTTGAAATCAAGCAGAAACTGTAGATATGAAAAAGATCTTTTTGACAATCTTTGCGCTTACCTGCGGACTTTTCATTGCGCAGGCGCAGCCTGGAATGGGTATGGGCTTCGGCCAGATGCCTGAGATTAAAGTGACTTTCGATCCTTATGTGGAGGCTCCCGCCGGCTTTGACGTAGAGCGTTCCGGCATCGCTCACGGCACGCTTGAGACCGTAGAGTACAAGTCCGAGTCCATAGGGACCATACGCAAGGCGACAGTTTACCTTCCTCCCAAGTATGATGCTTCCAAGAAGTATCCTGTCCTCTATCTCCTTCACGGAATTGGTGGTGACGAGCGTGAATGGCTGGACGGCGTTCCCAACATCATCCTTGACAACCTTATCGCCGACGGCAAGGCCAAAGATATGATCATAGTGATGCCTAACGGCCGCGCGCAGGCAAATGACAGCAAGGAAGGCAACGTTATGGCTTCTTTCCCTGCTTTCGCACAGTTTGACAAGGACCTTATTGGAAGCCTTATCCCTTTCATAGAGGGTAAGTACAGCGTGTACACAGACAAGATGCACCGCGCAATAGCCGGCCTTTCAATGGGCGGAGGCCAGTCCCTCAATTTCGGACTTGCCAATATGGATGTTTTCGCGTTTGTAGGAGGTTTCTCTTCCGCACCAAACACCAATATGCCCGAGGCCCTTATCCCGGACGTGGAAAAGACAAAGGCGGAAAATTCTCTCCTTTGGATGGTTTGCGGTGGAGAGGACAACCTTATGTACAACAGTTCCAGGCTCAAAGCCTTCTGCGACGAGCACGGTGTTCCCTGCACCCTGATCAACTATCCAGGTGAAGGACATAACTTTGTCGTATGGAAATACGGCCTATACAATTTCGCCCAGCTGATCTTCTAAACGAATAAGGGCGGCCCTCAAGGGTCGCCCTTTTAGATGGTTGAGGTACCAGGATTCGAACCTGGGCAGACAGAACCAAAATCTGTAGTGCTACCATTACACCATACCTCAGTCCCAGGCCGCAAAGATAGTAAATTATCTCTTATTCTTGAAAAAATCAGTTACAAGGGCGCTGCATTCATCTTCCAGGATCTTGGAGCTTACCTGAGTCTTGGGGTGAAGCAGGGAAGGGGAGAATAGGGAGTAGCCGCGCCGGGGGTCGGGCGCGCCGTAAACCAGCCGGCCCAGCTGGGCCCAGGCGGTTGCGGCGGCGCACATAGGGCAAGGCTCCACCGTCACGTATAAAGTGCAGTCCTGCAGGTATTTGCCTCCAAGGGCTTCGGTGGCTGCGGTAATGGCAATCATCTCTGCGTGGGCCGTGGAATCGTTAAGGCGTTCCGTCATATTGTGGCCTCGGGAAATGATGCGTCCGTTGCAGGTGATGACGGCGCCTATGGGCACTTCGCCTTCGGCTCCGGCAGCCTTTGCCTCGGTCAGCGCCTGCTTCATAAAATTGATATCTTCTTGTATTTTTTCCATCGGCACAAATATAAGTTTTTTGATTAACTTTGAAAGTTATGCAGGGAAGATTGTTTCTGATTGACGGCCACGCCCTCATCTTCAAGATGTATTACGCCTTTCTGAGGCGCCCTATGGTAAACTCAAAGGGTGCGGATGTCTCCATTCTGTACGGATTCACCAAATATGTCCTGGAACTCATAGAGAAGGAGAAGCCCACCCATCTGGCAATTGGCTTCGACCCTCCCGGGGGAAGCTTCCGCAACCAGATGTATCCGCCATACAAGGCCAACAGGGCGGAGACCCCGCAACTGGTCATAGACGCCCTTGACCCCTTGATCCAGATATGCAAGGCGCTGAACGTGCCGGTGCTTATGATTCCGGGCTACGAGGCCGACGATGTCCTTGGCTCTGCCGCAAAAAAGGCCGCCAGGGAAGGCTTCGACGTGTATATGGTAACCCCTGACAAGGATTACGGCCAGCTCATACAAAGGAACATCTGGCAGTACAAGCCCGGCAAGGCCGGAGGAGATGCGGAGGTGGTGGGCATAAGCGAGATATGCGCCAAGTATTCCATCCTGGACCCTGTCCAGGTGATAGATATGCTGGCAATCTGCGGCGATGCTTCAGACAATGTGCCCGGCGTCACCGGCATAGGTGAGGTGGGCGCCGGCAGGCTGATAAGCAAATACGGCTCCCTGGAAAACATCTACGCCCATTTGGAGGAACTGACCCCAAAGCAGCAGCAGATGTTCAACGCCGCCCTTGACCACATATACCTGAGCAAGGAACTTGTCACCATAAAGACAGACATAGAGATAAAGCCGGAGACGGAGGAAATGGCAGTCAATATGGACTTCAGTCCTGAAATTGCGGACCTTTTTGCAAAATACGAATTCGCCTCTCTGACCCGGCATATATCACATATTTCAGCGTCAAAGCCTGCCGATGCGCCGGCCGCCTATTCTGCCGAACTGGATATCCAGAAGGTCTCTCCTTCGCAGATGATACTCAACACCTGCGCTGCAGGACGCTGCGCCATTGTGGTGGAACCAGGCTCCGGAAGGGGCATTTTCGCGGGCATCAGGCGCGTGACCGTGGCAACGCTTTACAAGGACCAGTGCTTTGCCAGCGAGGGCTCCGCGGCAGACTTCAAACGCCTGCTGGAGGACCCTTCGGTCCTCAAGACAGGCTATGAAGTCAAGTACCAGCTGAACCTGCTGGCCGCGGCCGGCGTCAAGCTCAACGGCCGCATCCTGGACGTAGAACTTATGCATTACCTCCTCAATCCGGAGAAGACCCACAAGCTTGACATCCTTGCCAAGTCCTACCTTGGCACAAGCCTGGATGACGGCGCCAAAGGGGACTTCACCGGAACTCTCTTCTCTGACGAAGACTCCGCCCCCCAGCCATCCAGCAAGATAAAGGAGGCGGCCGCCATAATGCAGATCAGCGCCCGCATCTGGAATGAGATGAAAGAGGCCGGTGTCGTGCGCCTTTATGAGAAAATGGAAGAGCCCCTGATCAGGGTGCTTTCCTCAATGGAGCGCGTTGGAGTCAAGATTGACCTGGAGTCCCTCAAGGACTTCGCGGACTCCCTGCGCGCAGAAATTGCGGAGAAGGAAGCGCTTGTGCGCAAGCTCTCAGGCGAGCCGTCGCTGAACGTGGGATCGCCAAAGCAGATAGGGGAAGTTCTCTTTGA
>JAEEGI010009235.1_pt1 | contig 21648 bp, 17 predicted proteins | sample 8958751 | NCBI WGS metagenome assembly JAEEGI01 (sample SAMN16246545, study PRJNA631951) | gut metagenome | biome: gut microbiome; feature: rumen; material: KS-attached | host: Bos | place: Iran: Karaj | collected 2018-10 | reverse complement strand
TCAGTGACGTAGGTGATGAGGTTCAGATCCTCGCCCTCGGCACGTCCGAGCAGACGATCGACGGTCTTGATCACCACCTTGATGAGGTCGATGTTCTTCCATTCGTTGAAGCCGCCGATGTTGTATGTCTCGGCGATGGTGCCCTTGTGGAAGATGAGGTCGATGGCACGAGCGTGGTCTTCGACGAAGAGCCAGTCGCGCACATTCTCGCCCTTGCCATAGACAGGAAGTGGCTTGCGGTGGCGGATGTTGTTGATGAAGAGCGGAATCAACTTCTCGGGGAACTGGTAGGGTCCGTAGTTGTTCGAGCAGTTGGTGACGATGGTCGGCATACCGTAGGTGTCGTGGAAGGCACGCACGAAGTGGTCGGAGCTGGCTTTTGAAGCGCTATAGGGCGAATGCGGATTGTACTTGGTGGTCTCGTAGAAGAAGTCCGTGCCGTAGGCCAGATGGTGCTCGGTGCTCGAAGCGGTTGTCGAGAAGGGTGGCTTCACGCCCTCGGGATGGTTCATGGTCAAGGCGCCATAGACCTCATCGGTCGAGATGTGGTAGAAGCGCTTGTCCTCATATTTCTCGGGCAGCGACTCCCAATAGAGCTTGGCGGCCTGCAGCAGGCTCAACGTTCCCATCACGTTGGTGCGTGCAAACGTGAACGGATCCTTGATTGAGCGATCGACATGGCTTTCGGCAGCGAGGTGGATAATGCCATCGACCTTCTTGTCCTGCATCAGCTGGTAGAAGGCTTCGAAGTCACAGATGTCCATCTTCACGAATTCGTAGTTGGGCTTGCCCTCCACGTCCTTGAGGTTGGCAAGGTTGCCAGCATAAGTCAGCTTGTCGAGGTTGATGATGTGATAGTCTGGATATTTATTGACAAAGAGGCGTACAACGTGCGAGCCAATGAAGCCTGCACCGCCAGTGATTAAGATATTTCTCATAACTGTCATTTTATTTTTTTCCCTTCAATATTTATATTCTTCAATAAATTTCCTCTAGACTTTATGTTCAAGTTTTTATAAGCGAAATGAAATACTACAGATTTCTCCCCCTCTAAAATATTATCTTCCCAAAGGCACTGTTTCTTTTGTGAGAAAGGGTTGGCAGCCAAATTCGGTGTGCCTTTCCCTAAAACAATATAATTTCCAATCATTTCCATGGGGAGGCTACCATTAAATATCTGGCTATTATCAAAAATAATCTTAGAGTTGTATAACAATGGATTTCCAAGATGAATCTTACTACAATTATTACGAATCAATGATTTCTTTACTACAACATTTCCTGAGAACAGATTGATTTGAGAACTAGGATCGCCATCTTGTAATAGATTAACAATAGAAACCTCGTTACTCAAAAACTCTATCGGACCACGAAACATAGTGGTTACAAGGTGTGACTCGTGCATCAAAAAATCTTTAAACGTAAATTTATTATTCTCAACGACTATAGGGTAAACACTGTTCGAGTTGATTACAAAAGATGGAACAAAATTGCTTTTTATTGAGTTTTCAGAAAAAGATACATTTTTGATGTACTGATTTTTTCTATTGATTATAGACCAAAACACATTAGGAAAGGGGCAATATGCATCTCTTTTATAATCAAAATAGCTATTAACGACTGAAACATCTTGAATACACCCAGTTATGGCAATCAAAGATAGAACTTCGTCTGTAGTATTATTATAAAAACTGCAGCGTGAGATTAAAACATTTGTTATGTCGCCAAATGATCTTAACCATAAACATCCTCCTGACTTGGCACCAGTCATGTTTACAAACTTACAATCTTCAATAGTTATGTTATGTATATTTCCTCGAAGATCCAGAGAATGAATGCATGCTGGAGTTTCTTTGCTATAACTAACGAATGAACAACCACGTAATGTAACATCCTTAGCATTCATTATGCTGAATAGAAATGTCCTATCGGTCGATGTTTCGAAATTCAGGTCTTCTATTGTAAAACTGTCTTCCCCCATCCCATCATAGTGTTTGTTCCGTATCTTAATGCAATCTCCAACAGCAGAGTGTTCTACAACTTTCCCGATCCTAATGGTGCTATTATTTCCTATAACCTTACATGTAGGAATGAAGAATGCATAATCAACATCAAATATGTCATTTACGTCAAATAGAACAATCTTGTTTTCTGCTTTTTCAAATACCTTTGCCAATATATGACGGCTTCCCTTGAATGAGCTAACTCTAATTGTATCTTCCGCTATTTCATTAACAACATTATTTATACTGCTCTGACGTTCTCCAATAATAGTATCATTATTTCTAATTATTGAGCAAGACAACATTATAGGCAAAAGTAGCAAAGTTGCCACACGGAAATTAAACATAATAAATAACGTTTATTCTTCAATTAATTCCTTATAAAATGCCAAAAGCTTTTCTTTGTGACTTTCTCTACTAAAGTTTAATTCGGCAAAACTATATGCATTGTCTTTTAAACGTATGTAATCTTGGGGCATTACTGTCGAGGCTCTTCCAATCGCTGATTTAAGAGATTCTAAATTACCGCTTTCAAACGTGAATCCTGTTTCTCCTTCTTTTACAATTTCAGAAATACCTCCAATATTTGCGCCAAGCACCGGGGTTCGCAAGGAGTATGACTCAACAATAGTCATCGGATTATTCTCATAGCACTCTGATGGCACACAAACATACATTGCATTGGCGACCATCTCATACAATTCTTGACCCGATTTGAAACCCTCGAAAGAAATATTACTAACATTATGCTCAATGCAATATCGTTTTAGTTTCTCTTCCATTGGACCAGTTCCTACAATCTTCAATAACAAGTTCGGAAATTGTTCGAATGCTCGAATTAAATTGGGGACGCCTTTTTCCGAAGACAAACGACCATAAAAAAGGAAATAGTTATAACTGGCCCTTAAATTTGAAACATCTATTTCCTTGACAAGTTCGTCTGGGCAATTATAAAGAACGAGTGTCTTGGTATTAACGAACCGCTCATCAAACTCTATATGTTTATTCTTTGAGAAATTACTTACAAAAATTATACCATCAATAAACTTCGCTGGATGTCTCCGCCAGTTCCGGTAATACATCTCCAATGTCATTATCAAACTCTCAACCAAACTGCCTTTAGAACATCGATGAAGTATGCATTGATAAAATTTTCCATTCTTACATCTTGCACAATGATTCCCTTTCCCATCTTTAAATAAATAAGCAGGACAAACCATCCTATAGTCATGAGCAGTATGTACTATCGGAACGTGTTTTCTTTTTAATACTTCTAAAATAGATGACGACAATCCACCCCAAAAAAGATGTAGATGCGCGATATCTGGATGTTCATCGTCTATAAGTTTCTCAATCTTGTGTGCTGCTTCTTGATTATAGATATAGTTCTTTATCTGTGCAAACTTACCGCCCTTATTTACAAAATAGTTTGATTGTTCACACTCGATATTATTCTCATCATTGAAACTAAAATAAACAACACTATGGCCAGCTTCTTGTAGTAATTGTGCTGTATTAAATAACACCGCATCCGCCCCTCCTCTTCTATAAAAGGTATTATTAATTAATAGTACTTTCATTGGAATTAGAATACTAAAAGAAAAAAGTAATAAATTATCTCATTTGCTTTGTTTATAATGACCAAGCCCATAAACAGAAGATAGATATGGATTGTTAATTTTCTCTAGGCATTTTGCCAACAAGACAGGGAAAAATATACCGACAAAAATACATGATATATACATCAAAAAATATATCATATCAGTGCTAGGCATTCTCTTATAAATTATCTTTATTGCATATTGGAAAAAAATACCTGAGAGAAATATTTGATAAGTATAACTTCTAAACGATCGGAAAATCATTGGAATCAAATAGTCCAAACACCCTGCCATTCCAATTGAGAATATGATACCAGCAACGGCCTTGCCAAATTTGAAATTTAATACTATGAAACTAATATACAATGCTAGACCTAAAAAAAATAATGCAACAAATGTCTTTATCTCTAAATCACTTCCAAGATAATAAGCAAATTGAATCCCCAAATAAAAAAAGATAGTATAATGTAAAGCTGTTGAGATAGCAAAATATGGGAAATGAATATGATAAAAGTATAAAATAATACATGTAATTGTGGTTATAGCGACTCTTATGACATGTTTGAGTGTTATGTTCCAAAAAGATCCTAATAGAAAGAACCACATTATTGTCGTTAAAAACCACAATTCAGCTAGAGGCCCGGCTCCAGGAAAAACAATTGAATTTATATATTCAAGAAAAGAAATTGTTGATGGCCTATTCATTTCTGCAGAGAATACTGTTTTAAGTATCATCGCAAAAAAAGAAAAAAACAAATAGGGAATACCCAGTCGAAATAATTTTTCTTTAATCATCAATGTATACGACCACCTCTTATTATCCCCCATTTGTGACAACCTAGTCAAGTAAAATAAAAAACCGGAAACAAATATAAACAGTGGCATATGAAAAGAATATGCGAACCGAAATAAAACATTTGCATATTCAGGATTATCTTGGGTCTTTAGCTGGGAGTGACCTACAACTACCAATAGCATCGCCCATCCTTGAAGAATAAGAAGCCAGTTAATTCTATATTTTGGATTCATTATCAAATTATATAATCTTTCGAAATCAAAGCTAACGAGAGTCCAAGGAATAGATCTTGAAAAGTTAATGATCCACCTTGGACAAATTGGAAGATTATCCACATTGCAATACATGAAATAGTAATGGGAAAATAATTGTTTCTCCTTTTTGTATAGGCATACCTAACCATAGCAAATATGAAACAAGTCATAAAGATAATTCCAATAATGCCTTCCGCAACAAGTGCATCAATAAAGCCATTATGAGAATATAATCTCATACCAATAGTATCTTCCATATGATCCATTAAAGGTTCAATACCAGTACCTATAATCTGAGTGGGAACATCACCATCTAAAAATAGTCCAAGGGAAACAGATCTGAAAATATCTCTGCCTGAGCCTCGATCTGCTTGATAAGTTCCATCATTAACTACATCATTAATTCTATTACTAAACCTTTGATTATTCTTTAAAAAAAGTTGATATCCTCCAAGTCCTATTAAACCAGCAAAAGAAAGGTACATTATTACATTTTTAAAATTCCTCGCTTTATAATATAGGATAACAATGAAGCCTAATCCCATCATAACCCAACCTGTTCTCGTAAATGCTTTATAAACAATAATTACGGCCAACACTAATAAAATTAAATTATAAAATTTTGAAAATTTAGATTTTGAAGACATATATTCATAAAGAATAAACATTGAAGCCATAGAAGTAGTGATAGCCAAAGGGTGCTGACCATTAAAAATTCCCGAGAATGATGCCAAACCATCATATGTCCTACCACCTTTTGTATCTAGAATCCCCAAAAGGAAAGGGACACTCGTTAATATGATATATTGACTAAATATTAGAGCTATCTGAAAAATCTTTTTCTGATCATTAATCTTTATTGTAAAAAACTTTGCGACAATTGATGGAATAGAAAATTTTACTGTTTGAGATATGTTTACGGAAAAATGGACTAAAGTGTCCATATTGAATAAGTGCTTAAGCGCCCACAAGATTCCCCATTTATAATATAAATCACTTTTCCTTCTTTTTGTATAAATTATAAATACCATGTACAAAACTAATGGGATTTTCCATAAGATAGAAAATAGGGTTCCCAACCTATCAAAATACATTATAACAAATACGACAATAAAAATAAAAAAATATCGTAAGATTTTCATCTACTTTACAAAATTAAATTATTTAATAATTTAAAAAAACATAATAGCTTGAAAAGAGTTGGTCAGCACACAAATATTTTAAATGTCAACATCATTTTCTTTTTTACCATAATTTCTAGAAATTCAATGTGCCAAATTTGCGATGAACCTTAATATATATAGTTGTAAATTATAGTTAAAAATAACAAAAACTTTTCACTTCCTAGTCGCTTAATAGGTTCTTACATCAATATAAAAAAACGTATATGTTATTTAAAAATTAAAAACCAATTTTGCTTTTCTTCATAAAATATTTCTTGATATATGAAAGAATGATTGATTTTAAATCTTCATATTCAGAAATCTTAAGTAGTTTAGACGCAATAATATAAAACAACACACCGGCAACCAATTGCAAAAACAAAACAACGATGCTTGATGCGTTAATATATGATAAAGTAAATACCAAAAAACCCATAGATAAAGCTACAATCAGCATTTGGTAAAGATCACATAGGTGGTCTTTAATTCCATAGTTTAAATACTTTCCTGTGGACATAGCGATAACCAAGGGTGTCATAATGAAAGTATTTATGATAGCTGATGCAACGAGCATTAACTTAATATTAAACATTATTCCCAATACAATTGGAAAAACTGCGAATGTCTTCCCTATAATATTTAGTGCTAAAACCAGACCTGACTGTTTCTTCACTTGAAGTGCATTTTCATCTAAAATACGAAGTGGAGAAAACAAGATTCCAAAACAAATAATTTGTAGATATTCTGCTGCTTCACTCCATTGATCTCCAATCAAAACATCCAGTAAAATGGTAGAACATGCACATAACCCTATTATTAATGGCGCCAATATATACATCGTCATTTTCACAATTTTCCTCAGAGCTTCTCTCATCCTATAATCACTCTCCTGTATAGAACTCAACGAAGGGTAGCTGACTCGTTGGATAACTGTAAGCAGGCCATAAGTAACACCATCACTGAACTGTTTTGCTCTTGTATATTGCCCCAAAGTAGCGATAGTGTAATATCTTCCAATAATTATCTGGTATAGTTCTTGCCAAAGTGTGTTGATGATGCCAGAAACAGCGATTTTCCAACCAAACCCAAATAAGTCTTTTAATGATGATAAAGAAAAAAGTAATTGAGGCCGCCAATGGTTGTTAATCCATAGAACCGAGGAATACAATACCTGGCGTAAGATCTGCTGGAGTACCAAACTCCACACACCAAAACCAAGAGATGCTGCGACAATACCACCAACACCAGAAAGAATAGATGATAAAAGAGATGCCTTTGCCTGGGTCTTAAAATCTATTGCTTTGACAAGAATTGTTCTTTGAATAATAGTTAATGCATTGATAATGACTATAACACCAGTGACTTTTAACAGAAGAATTAATTTAGCCTGGTGAAAAAAAATTCCTACTAAAGGAGAAAAGTAAAAAAGCAACACATAAAGTAAAATACTAACTCCCAAATTCACAAAGAAAATAGTATTGTAATCAATATTGGTTGCATTTTTTTTTCTAATGAGAGCATTGGAAAAGCCACTATCCACTATACTATTGAACAAAGCAATAAAAATGAGTATGACACCAATCATACCATATTCCTCAGGGGTAATCAACCGAGCAAGTACGATGCCCACAACAAATGTAATCCCCTGATTAGCAATATTATCAATAAGGCTCCATGCTAAACCACCTACGGTCTTCTGTCTCAAATTATCAGCCATCTAATATAAACAACCTATTTATATAATGATTGATTTCTGCGTTTCTGTTCTTTAGATAAAATATCGACTTTTATCAACCAATAGATAAAAACACGTACAAGTATAACAAAATTAAACAATAATGACCTTTTGAAATAATTCTCAACCTTTTCCTGATTATTTTTCAAGACTTGGTGATCAATTTCATCAATCATAAAGGAAATTTTATCATCTATCCTTTGATGCACAAATTTATCATCTTTCTTAAAAATAGTCATTCCAGATCCATCAAATCCATTATTCCTAACCTTTGAAACAACTGGGAAAACAGAATATTTACCTTCTAAATATTGTCTGCAAACTCGCATTGTATCTCCAAACGTTCTATTAATAGCAACGTTCAATAATAAGGTATTTAATAGCCTCGGTTCATGTTTAAATAGAACCCAAATCTTTTTCCAAGAAGATAATATAGATTTTACATTTTCAATCGTCCGATATTTTTTACTGTCTTCAACTTTTTTTACCCAAAAACCAGTTCCCCAAGACGAATACTCATATGACAAATAAATATTTGAAGGATAATCAAATAAATCTATATCATAATTATACCCACACACAGCCAAGCAATTCTCATCATTCATAAAGGTTTCTAATGTCTGATTCATATAATCTAGGAAATTGGGACTAAACACATTATCATCTTCTGTGTTAATATATCTATCATATTTGCCGACAATCATTTCTCGAAATAGACAAGCACCGTTAGAATCACTAGTTCCTATTCCATAATTATGATTTCTACGGATTACTATCAGTTTTCTAAATCCATTGGATGATTCTTTCTTGTTAAGATAGTTATCAATCTTTTTCCACCCATCAAAATATTTTTCAGAAGGTGGATAATCCAATGCAACGTAAACATCAGTCTTATCCGCACCTGTACATTGTTCTAAAGATTCCAAACATTCTTTAAAATGCTTGTATCTGTTAAGAGTAGTAATTAGAACTGGAGCATATAGCTTGATACTAACCATAATAGAAATTATTGCTTCTCAAACAAATCAATATTCTGATTCCATATATACTCCCATGTTAACTCTCTCTTGGCATGTTCGTATGATTTAACGGCCATAGCTTTCAATTCGTCATTTGTGGTATTAATTATCACATGCTGCAAATCAATTGAAGACTTGAAGAAGTAAGCATTGTTACGTGTTACTTCATGATTAACCTCAAAATCATAAGAAATAATCGGCAATGCCAAATTCATGGCTTCACAAAGTGAAGGTGGTGTTCCGCAACGAGAATGACTGTGTATGTAAGCCAATGCGTTTGAACGGACAGCATTCAATTCTTTTTTGTCATATATACCGGGAATTAGAATCAGATTCGTATATTTATCCTTATATCGTTCATATAGTTTCTGGCCATATTCCGACACTTTGAAATTAGATACTAAAACTAGTTTCTTTTCTGGCATTTTCTCAAATGCCTCCAATAAAACGTGGAGATTATTATCAACTTGTGCCCTTGCAACTGCAACATAGTATTCTTCTTTCAAGAAAGGATATTTCTCAATCAATTCATCGTCTGGCTCAACCTTCACAGCATTGTCTCCACCATAACGAATAACAACAGAATCTTTTATTCCAAATGTCTTTTCTAGATTTTTCGCATAAAGATTGTTGTCAACCACGTAGGTTATCTTCCCCTTAACAATAGCAAAGCTCTTCTTTAAATACCACTTAGCCAAAGGAGAGAATTTCTCGCGTTCCCACTCATTGAGACCGCCACAGTTCATAATAACTTTTTTATTAAATCCAAAGAGCCGGAGGAGCCAAACGACAAAGGTTCCAGCAGGGCCAAATAAATAAAGAATATCGGAGTGACGAGCAGCATGTAAAATTGAAAGAGCATCATAGATAATGCTTTGCCAGCCATTGGCATTCAAATTCCAATATTTTAGTTTTGCTCCAAGATACTCATCTCCCACCTTATCGCGGGGTTGCAACTTACTACAATACACGGTAATGTCATACTTTGATGACAACCCACGTGTCAAATTCTCGAAAAAAGTTTCTCCACCACCGTACTGTGCTGGAATACCATTGGTTCCAATTAAAGCCAATTTTTTCTTTATCTTCGAATCCATTAAATTATTCTTATACAATAATTGTTACCAAATAACTCAAAAAATATTAATATCAACCAAGATAACCTTTGTAATAAGTTTCGATATACTCTTTCAGTGATACACGCCAATCGCGCATAGCATTCACTCCACGTAAATTCAGCTTTCGAGTCCAAAGTCGCTCGCATGCAGGTCGTTCGGCAAAGTATTCTTTTGAGAAGTACTCTGAGGTAACAACATTGATCTTAATTTCATCCTGTAGCCCGAGAATCTTCAAAAGATCTTCACATACTTCCAAACGGCTGGTCTGGCCACCACAAACACAATTATACAATCCCCAAAATTCTTTTTGAATTAAATTCTTTACTGTGCGTGCAAAATCTTGAGTATAAGTTGGTGTGCCATCTTTATCATTTACAATGAAGAGCTCTTTCTTGCCATCCTTCAGTTGCTTCATAATCTTCTGGATGAACTTCTTGTCCTTTGTAGGCCCAGCCCCCATCATCCAACCAGCACGGCAAACTAAGTAACGTTTAGCATTCTCAATGACAAAGCGCTCTCCCATATACTTGCTTCGAGCATAAACCCCCAATGGATTAGGCTGATCCCAATCGTCATACAGTTGTTTCTTGCCATCGAAAATACCAGCAGTACTAATATATAGCAATGGGATATCAAGAGCATTTGCAATATACACTGCATTCTCCACACAAAGGGTGTTTGTAAGATAGACCTCGTCTGGATTTTGTTCGCACCATTCAAGATCAGTGTATGCACCAAGATGGAATAAGTAATCAGGATTGAACTCTTCGACATCTTTGCGATAAGCGTCAAAGTCCCTAAAATCCAAGAATTGCAGCCAATCCGCATTCACATCTTTATCCGTACACTTGATGATATAATCATCCTTAAACTGCTGGTAGAAAGCCTCTCCAAGCATACCACCACACCCAGCAATATATATCTTTTTCTTCTCCATAATAATAAAATAATTATGATTCGTGTTTTTATAAAATGAAGTTGCAATCGCTTTCAGCAAGCAAAGGTGCAATAGCATCCTTTTCGCTTAAAATAGGATCGCCCTCTAATCCGAAACTTTTCCAATCCACATTAATTTGTGGGTCATTCCAACGTATGTTGCGGTCGCACACCTTGCTATAGAGATTGTCACATTTGTAGCAGAATTCGACGTCATCTGTAAGGGTTAGAAAAGCATGGCCAAAACCTTGTGGCAGATAAAACTGGCGTTTGTTCTCTGCACTAAGTTCAACAGCAGTCCATTGTCCGAAAGTTGGAGATCCCTTACGTAAATCGACAGCAACATCCACAACTGCACCACGAACCACACGGACTAACTTAGCCTGTGCCAGAGGGTTCTGCTGGTAATGAATTCCTCGCAAGGTACCTTTATGTGCTGTAAAACTTTGATTATCTTGAACGAAACGGACTTTGATTCCTACATCCTCCATATTCTTGTCAGACCAAGATTCCATGAACCAGCCACGATGGTCTCCAAAGACTTGTGGTTCCAGAATCACTACCCCTGGCAATTTTGTTTCAATCTTTTTATATGCCATATCAATCCCAATTTAATGATTTAACCCATTTTGCAGTTTCAATAACTGCATCTTTAAAATCCCACTTAGGCTGATAACCTGTGTCACGATACAACCTAGTTACATCTACACTAGTATAATCTACATGAAAATCCTCTTTATAGGTGCCTAAACGAATTTCAACTTCAGGAGCTAGTATATCGCGGACCTCTGCGACGATATCTTTCAAAGGACGACGACGGTCATTTCCAATATAATAGACAGCATCTTCTTTCCCCTTCTCCCCGGCAAGCACAAGTCCAGCCAAGGTATCCTCTATATAGTTCCAGTCATAAAGATGAATACCCTCTGTAAGATCAAGAGCTTCACCTTTCAACAATTTATGGACAAATAGATTAGTGCTACGATGGCTACGATCTCCCACACCAAAAGTATTAGCAAAAGCGACGCTAAGGAAAGGGACACCCATCTGCGCTGCAGTAGCATGTGCTAACACACGAGCAGCTTGTTTTGCTGCGCCGTATACGTTACAATGGGCACCGGCATTGTGTGTCAGGGTCTCATGCTCACTAATCATATACTCAGAGAATGAAGTACTGAAAAGGAAACGCTTACATCCCATCTTTGATGCTTCATTCACAGCATTGCAGATAGGAAGAATATTCTGCTGCTGAGCTGCATAATCGTTGGTAGCTTTACCATAACCACCCCAAGAGAGATAGTAAAAAATATCTATATCCTTAGTAGCAGTCATCTCAGACAAACGTCCAAAATCCTCAAAGAATGCTTTTACCACCTCAAGGTTATCGCAAGCATAAGGCTCCAAGGTTTCAGGATCTGGTACAAAAGCCAAAACTTTAGCACCTTCGTCCAAATAATGCTTTAGCAGGTGCTGACCAATAAAACCTGAGGCACCAGTTATTGCTATCGTTTTCATTATTCTTTTTATTTTATGATTCTAAATGTATCTGCGTCAACTTCGCGCTTCTTTTCGTCAATCACCTGCAGTAAATACTGGCCGTATTGATTCTTCTTCATAGGTTCAGCCAATTCACGCATACGTTCCTCGTTAATCCATCCTTTTCGGTAGGCAATTGCTTCAAGGCAAGCGACCTTTAATCCTTGGCGTTTCTCAATTACTTCGACAAATGTCGAAGCTTCCGCAAGGCTGTCGTGGGTACCAGTATCAAGCCATGCAAAACCACGGCTGAATACCTGCACCTTCAGTTCACCATCTTCCAAGAACCTCTGATTCACTGTAGTTATCTCGAGTTCGCCACGTGCACTAGGCTTTATATGTTTGGCGACGTCAACTACCTTGTTGGGATAGAAATAAAGCCCCACCACAGCATAGTTGCTCTTGGGGTCCTTTGGTTTCTCTTCAATGCTTAAGCAATTACCCTTAGCATCAAATTCAGCCACGCCATAACGCTCTGGATCATTGACCCAATAACCAAATACCGTGGCTTTTCCATTTTGCTCAGCATCAACAACAGCCTCATGTAGTTTTCCTGTGAATCCACTTCCATAGAAGATATTGTCACCTAGCACAAGACATGCGCAATCATCACCAATGAACTTCTCGCCAATAATGAATGCCTGTGCCAGTCCATCTGGTGAAGGTTGCTCTGCATACTCGAAGTGTACACCATAATCAGAGCCATCGCCAAGCAAACGTTTAAAGCCTGGCAAATCGTAAGGTGTCGAAATAATCAATATCTCCCGAATGCCTGCCAGCATTAAAGCAGAGATGGGATAATACACCATTGGCTTATCGTAAATCGGTATCAACTGCTTACTGATTCCTTTTGTAATTGGATAGAGGCGCGTTCCGCTACCCCCCGCTAAAACTATACCTTTCATATCAATATAAATAATTATTTCATAACATTCTCATTTACTAGAGGAGCAGAAAGTCCTTCTTTCGCCTCAAACATCACAGTATTAGGAGCCAAAACCTCAACTCCATACCAAACACCTTTGGGAATATGACATCCATATTTCCCATTTAATGGATTAAGACCATATTGCTCGACAATGTTTCTATCGTCATCATAGAGAGTAATTTTCAACATCCCTCTCAGAACTAAAATGGTATCTGCAGTATCCAGATGCCTTTGTATTGGAATTATCGTTCCTGGCTCCATAGCGTTGAGCAACCTCTGCACTTTGTCATCAAGTGACTCATGGAGGTTGTAGTTTATCCGAAATTTCGGACTGTCTTTCGCCTCTTCAGAAATCTTATTTAGAAGTTTGTCATCAATCAACATTTTCTGTTTAGTCTTGTTTGTAAATCTTCGAATATGGGATTATTTCCTAAAAACCACCTTACCCTCTTAAAATATTCGGGAAATTTCTCCTATTATAATCACTCTAGAGAGTAAGGTGGAGTAGTAAATAAAATTGAATTACTTAAAATATCTGAAAATACCATCCTACTCCCTAAATTAAAAGTTCTTTAATTTCACTATCGTTCTCTTTGTTCTTTAATAATAACCAATCAAGGGAGTAAGATGGTAGTTATATATAGCTTCGCTAGAGCTAGTCACACACATAGTGTGACCACCTCGCGCAACCGCCTATAAAAGTGGGGCAAAGTTAGAAATTATTTTCGAGTTGGCAAAAATCTGCCATGAAAATATAAGAATATTTGACGTTTTGACAATAAATTCGGAGAAATTGACAGTTAAGGGTGTGAATTTTGATACAATATGTGAGGGGTTTGGATTATTCGGACACATTATTTATTTAAAAAGAGAAAAATAATTAAAAGAAGATGAAAAATAGAGGTGATTGAATGGATGCGCTTGATAGCGAGGACCCTCTCGGTCCCCCTGCTTAGGGGGATGACTTGTCGGTCGGGACTTACCTCCTCCCCCTAAGCAGGGGGATTAGAGGGGGTCTTTGGGTATAGAGAGGAAATACAATGGTCAAGGAATCGGATATTTTGAATCTGATTGCCTTGGAAGGAAAAAACCTTTAATACAATTAGGATTAATAATAGCAATTTGAATGTGATTCTTTTCTTTAAATCCTGCACCAGGATATAAATCGGCGCCTTCCCAAAAAACTCCACGAACAGAGTCATATGGAGGTAATTCTGCTTGTCGACGAAGTTCATGCAAAGTTGATATCACGGCACAATCAAGTTTTCGCAAAATTCTATCCTTAACAACAACATGAATGGGATCTTTGTTAATTGGCATTGTAATTCCTGCAAGAATAACATCACAACCATGAAACCCGAGAACAAATTGTGGTCGACGGGAGTACAGTTGATCCATTATTGATAATTTGGAGAAAGGTTTCCTTTACTCGTCATAATACCAGCTGATTTTAGGAACATACAAGCAGATTCACGAGTTTTTGTAACTTTCTTTGCTACCTCTCTTATCTGCTTTTGTGCATTATTCTTCATCTTTTCATTATCCATATTATTCGTTAATTTTTGTATTGTTTTGAAGCCATTATTTTGGTCTCATTAAAACATAGATCATCTTCTCATATGTTGAAAAGGCGTTGCAAATATAGGAGAAAAAAATGAATTGACAAAATTTTATGATGGAAAAATTATATAATGAATAAATTTGATGGAGTTTATTTTTAATTTGTAAAGTATACCATTAATTATAAAGAACCTCTAATGACCAAGACAGGAATGACTTGTGGGTCCCAGTTAAGTCCCCCTAAGCAGGGGGATTTAGAGGGTCTACACGGCCTTGCCGTGCTACACCTTCCAAAGAGAAAAAGACTCCAATCCTTGGAGTAGACAAAAGGCTGACGCCAGAAAAGCCGTCCGGATCCCGATTCTTTTTATCAAGAATTGGAGAATTTGAGAATTTAGTTCGGGTCTGGATAGCTTTTCTGGCGAAGCCTTTTTTCAGTCTTCAAAGATTGAAGACCTTTTTCTCTTCATTGGGGTTGGCACATCCTTGATGTGCGCATAGAATTAGTGCCAGTCGGCTAGGAGAACTTGTTCTCATAGATGACTGACACTAAGGCTATGCATCAGGACGAAGTCCCAACACCAATGAAGTTTTTTTTTCTTATAATATTTTTTGCTCGCTACTCCCCTCGATAGAAGAACTTGTGGCCATCGCGGATATACATATGGCCGGGGACAAGGGTACGGACGAGGCGGCCCTGCAAGTCGTAGACCAGATGTCGGCGGGTGTCGTCGCAGATGATCTCTTCAATGCCAACGGTGTAATAGCCATAGATGGTGAGATTACGGGCGGGCATCGTAGCGGGCACATTGGCAAGGTCCCAGGCGAAGTCGTAGCCTTCGCGCGATTCTGGAACGGGAGCGACGATGGTCTGGCCGTAGGCTAGGGTTTCGGTGAGGTAGGTTACGCCATCGATGACCCAGGTCAAGGTGTAATTCCTGGCGGTGAATGTGGCGGATATCGTCAGGTCCTCGATCACCTCGTCGACCTGATACTTATTGCCGACAATGGAAGAAAGGATATCGACACCATTCAGGGTGGCAGCAGAAAGCTGATATCCCTCATCGGCCCTGAATGTGAACGTCACACTGCCGCCGCCGGGAACCGAACGCATAGATGAAGCAATGCTGCCGCCACCCGTCACCTGTGTCGTGATGGTGAAAGTGGGAGTGCTGAGCACACCGTTAGAGAGCCAAATATGCTTGTAGCAATCCATCGACTCGGCCTTGATGTAGTTGTCCTCCAGCTCGAAACGCTTCAGTCTGCTCCATCCGCTCTTGCCCTGTTGCTTGGACACAGCGCACAGTCGGTAATAACCATCGCCAACCTCCTGCGGAATGGTGGAGGAAATGGTGCGAGGAGATGTCAGATATTGATAATGTCCAAGCCCTGTGATCTCTGTTCGTTCGCCGAAGACCGAAACCAGGTTGTCGTTGCGATCGGCCAATGCGAGCGAAACCACACCATTGAACGTCTCGTCACCGAAATTTGCAATTTGCGACAGTTCGACCGTGAGACTGCGGTTGTTGCTCGATTGTACTGCGAAGCCCGTCAGCTGCAGGTTGGCCAAAAATTCAGGAGCCTTGCTGAAGGTCACTTCGAAAAGCAGGTCTTCGTTGACATTGCTGACCATATATTGGAGGTTGACCACCTGGCTGGTCACATCTTTGCCGTTCAACTTTGCCTTGGTGAAGGTGTAGTCCTCATCGGGAATGATGGTAAACGTCACCTGTCCGTTGGCCTCTACCGAGGTCGTCGAAGCCTCTACGCGACCGCCCTCGGAGCAGGAAACCGAAACATTATAAGCTCCCATGCTGATGACACCACCCGAAATCCTCAAGTCGAGGTAGCAGTCGCGATTGTAATCGACGATGTAATTGCCATCGACCGAATATCCACGCAGATAGCTCCATCCGGAATAACCCGTCTGGTTGGCAGCCGCATACAGGCGATAGCTGCCATCGACACAGAATTCCTGTGGAATCGATCCAGCGAGTGTACGCGGATTGACGAGGTTATAGTATTGACCGAGGTCGTCAATCTCCGAAGGTTCGCCAAAGGTGGTCAACAGCTTACCTTGGGTATCGGCGAGGGCAAGCTTCACGGTGCCGCTGAATGTGAGCTCGGCCATATTGAGAATCTCGGCAACCGCCACTTCGATGTGTCTGCCGGAATAGGAAACGATCTCCAATCCCGTGGTCTGCAGGTCAGCGGCATATTCAGGGAGTCCGGGGTCTTCACCCGTATCGGATACAATGATTTTTGGATTACCCGATTGCCAGCAGATAGGCTCCTCGATGCTCGAACCCGTTTGTTTGGCTTTGACAACGACTTCGTAAGTTCCTGCAGCGAGGTTCGAAGGCAACGAAACCGTATAGGGAATCTCTCCGTAGCCGGAAAGAGACTCGACACCATCAGCCCCCGCCAATCTACCCAGAAGGGTTTCCGATGAGCCCTTCTTCAGATAGAAACGGAATTCGCCCGTAAAGCTTTTATTCGAAAAATTGTAGACGTTCTGCATCGTTATCGTTACCGAAGCTGCAGTATTGGGAGCAACCGATGAGAGCGAAGCCTTAAGGTTTTCACCCAGGAAGATGCAACCGTGATCGACCTTGTTGTTCTCGGGAATACAGCCGTACATGATCTGTTGCTGGGCATTGAAGCCGCCCGAAGCACCGCCGATGCCCTGTCCTTGAGGCTCCAGGGCGTTCACCTTGAAATAATCGTCGTAATAGCCGCCCCATCCCCAGTTGACATGATAGGAAGGATTGTCGGGGTCGTCGTTGATGTAGCCATCGAGGATGAAGCTGTGTCCACCATCATCAGCCTGGCCCGAGAAGAGCACAGGATGATAGCTATTGAGCTGGTCGAGGATGAAGGTGTGCCATTGCTCGGCCGTCATATAGTCGCGCATAAGCATGGCCATATCGGCATCGTAGCCCAGGTATTTGACGAGGCCCGACATCTGATCGACCGGATTGGCGCCACTCGACTCGGAGGAATAGTCCATCTTGAAGGCAGCACCGCATGCAGCCATCAACGTAGCCACTGCCGTCGCCTGCGAAGAGGTATAGTTACCACCGCTGTAGCTATTGAGCATCCTCGACCATTGGAAGGTGGTAGAACTGAAATCGAACGACACGGAGATGCCTTTCGTTTCGGTGACATAGCTGATGGAACCCGTTCCATGCGAAGGATATTCGTAATACTTCATCACCTGAGCCGTCGAGGTGGCTGCACAGCCGGTGACGCTGCGTTCATAGCCATCCTTGGGGCAGAGATTATTGTACGGTGTGCTTTGGTTCCAACGGGTGGCGATCATTGGGCTGACGCCCTGGCCAAGCACAGGAAGACCCTGACGGCCATCACGGGCATGGCTTCGTCTCTGCCTTTCGTGAGGCGGTAGAGCCAAGTAGGCATCGATCTCCTCCTGGTACTTGCCCAGCAGATAACGCATGGCGGGAGGTATCTGATCGACGTCGAACACATCGGTGTAGGAAAAACCGAGGATGGGCGCAGCCTCTTCGATACCCGAGACGATGACGAAGCCACCCTCGTTATTGTCCTGCGGGGTGAAGACATAGAATGCCGGCTCGACGGTCCCCTTGTCCAGCAGCTCCATAGAGGTGGCATAGAGGCGCATCGTGGGTTGCAGCATCGGCACCGTGCCTCGCGACGCAGCATGTCGGGGTTGTGACAGGAACGCGTTTGCAATCTGCTCGGCATCTGCCGCACTACGGTTCTGACCGAGGACGGGTAAGCACCAAGCGAGGACGGACAACAACAGCAAGCAGGAAAGGGTACGAAGGGTATTCATAGTATCAAAATTTTATTGTCGAATAATATACCGACATTGGGGTTCAAAAAATCACATTGCAAAAATAAAGCTAAATGAGATACAATCCAAATAATGCATCGAAAAAATACAATTCTGACGGAAATTACTGGCATTCACAGGATATTTGAATGTTGAATTTGCGTTTTTTAAAAGAAGAAGAAAAAAAAACTTTTGAAGAAGACAGGGACGATGTCCCCTGAACTATTGGGAAGCATCATGCATTCGTGAAAGCGAGCTTTCCCATCTGCATGACACTTTCCAATAGCGCCCATTCTAGAATGGGCTGTCTTCTTCAAAAGAGAAAAAGTCCTCCTCCTTGGAGGAAGAAGAAAAAGGGCGAAGCCCAGAAGAAACCTCCGGATCCCGATTCTTTTTATCAAGAATTTGAGAATTTGAGAATTGAGGATGTTCGCCTTAACCATACTTGAAGAACACGAATCGAACGAATTGACACGAATATTCCAAGAGTTGATGAAAAAAATGATGAAATATTTGTGGAATAAAATAAAAATACCTATCTTTGCCCACTGTATGGAAAATGTCGTTAAACAAGGTATGAAGAAACCGCGTAGTTCCAATCTGGAACTATATCGCATCCTGTGCATGCTGATGATCGTTGCTCATCATTATCTGGTGAATAGTGGCCTGATGAGTCCTGATGGGCCCATTTTGTCGAATCCTGATTCTCCGAAGAGTGTTTTCCTGTTGGTGTTCGGTGCCTGGGGCAAGGTGGGAATCAACTGCTTCCTGATGATAACCGGGTACTTTATGTGTAAAAGTGAGATCACATGCAGGAAGTTCTTGAAACTACTGCTGCAGATCTATTTCTATACAATCATCATCTACCTGATTTTTCTTATTTTTGGTTATGAGACAATCTCACCTATGAGGCTGGTGAAACTTATCATGCCTTTTTGGACCATCACCAACCAATTCTCTGGAAGCTATCTGGTATTTTTCCTTACAATACCTTTCTTGAATATCCTGGTCAGGAATATGACAAGACGCCAACATCTCTTGCTCATAGTTCTGTTGCTGACCTGTTACACCGTTCTAGGTTCAATCCCGACGTTTGACGTAAGGTTTAACTATATTACCTGGTTCGGCATACTATACATCATTGCTTCATATATCGGACTTTATCCCCATAAGATCTTTACAAATAAAGCGTTATGGGGCTGGCTTTCGCTGACGAGTATCATCATTGGGGCGGCTACTGTCGTCTTCATGCCTTTTGCTTTTTCCAGCTGGTTTTTCTTCCTCGTTGATTGTAATAAGATTTTGGCGGTTGCGGTTGCCGTTAGTAGCTTCTTGTGGTTTAAGAACCTCAAACTTGCGTACAGCAAGACCATAAATACTATTGCTGCGGGGACATTTGGTGTGCTGCTGATTCATGCTAACTCGAATGCTATGCGCACGTGGCTATGGAAGGATACTGTGGACTGTGTCGGCCATTATTTTTCGTTGAATTCGGTTGAATTGATTCTTTTTAGTATTGGTGCTGTGCTTGCTATCTTCATGGTTTGTAACCTGATTGATCAAGTACGTATTGCTACGGTGGAGAGGTGGTTTTTTGGCTGGTATGACCGGAATGAGAAGGGATAACGTTCGCTTATCATTGCGGATTTGAGAATTGTTTATATTGGCGGCCATATACGGCCGCGACGGGGACAAAGACCCTCTCGGTCCCCCTTAAAGGGGGATGACCTGCTTGTTCGGGCATTATTCCTACCCCTAAGCAGGGGGATTAGAGGGGGTCGGCTTCTTTACTCGGTACTTGCCCATGATGAGGGGGAAATAGGACTGGCAGAAGCGGATGATGGGGACAAAGATGAGGACGATGAGGATGAAGACGAGCAGGTTGAGGGGGGATGAGGCTCCGAAGTAGCCTTTGAAGGCATTGACGAAATGGCCGTGGAAACCCAGGATGAGGATTGTGCCGAGAGAAAAATCGGTAACCAGGCGCGAATGATATTTATCGAGCAGCTTGGACAGGAAATAAATGAATGCGGAGCCTGCCATACCGCCGAGGAGGAATAGCAGGAAGCTGTCGCCATATCGACATGCGACCATGATGACATACATGTGGCGATATCCACACAGGAAGATGAGGAGCAGGGAAATGATGATCCAACAGATGGTATATTTATTCGGCTTATATGCGGATAGCTGGTCTTTCCATCGCCTTAGGCCATAGCCGATAATGAAGAAGGGATAGGACACGAAGGTGTCGGTGACTGACCAAATGTGCTTGGATGGGTGGATGCCGAACAGCGAGACGTCGTAGTGGTTGTGCACATAGGCGAGCACGGCGAAAGCGACGAACCACAATAGGTGCAGATAGGCTCGGGGGGTGAATTGGAGTATTATCTTGAGAATGATGAGCGTGTAGACGAACCATAGACCACCCACGGCTTCGTACAGACCAATGGACATCTTCCACAGGAAATGGAAGTGGTCGACGGGCTGGGGGTAGTAGCCGGACAGGATCCCTTTGATCGTTCCAATCAGATAATTGAGGACACTGATGAGCAGCATGGGAACGACCAGGTTATACCACAGCTTTTTCCAGAACTGCCGGGTGTCGTTCTCTCGCCTGCAAAGGAAGCCGGAGATGACGAAGAACAGCGGCACGCTGAACACATAGACATAGCGGTCGTAGAAGGAGAAGAAATGGCCATAGACGATCAAGATGATTCCGATGGCTTTCATCCAATCCAACCAGTTCTGTCGAGGGGTGGGTTTATCGGGGGCTGCTGGGGTCATGATTATTATTTAAATTGGCGGCCAAAGATGGCCGCGACGGGGACGCTGAGGGCGGACAAGGGTGGGCGCGACGGGGGACAAGGACAAGGATAGGATCAGATCTCGGTGACGTTCTGGTGATGGCGGTACTTCTCGATGATTTCGGCGATGGCGAGGCTTTCCTGGCTGCGGAGCTTGTAGCAGCTCTTGCGGTGATTGACTATCATCGAGAACCACTCCTGGATCTCGTAGCGGAGACCTTCGCCGTCGTAGCTGTAGAAGTACTTCTTGTTCTTGGTCTGGTCCTCGTAACGGACTTCGAAGAAGCTGGTGAGCCACCATGGGGCAGGGACGTAGATGTAGCCCTTGGTGCCACTGATGACGAGGTTGCCTTCGGTCTTGACGCCAATGCCGAG
>JAEEGI010009233.1_pt1 | contig 21649 bp, 15 predicted proteins | sample 8958751 | NCBI WGS metagenome assembly JAEEGI01 (sample SAMN16246545, study PRJNA631951) | gut metagenome | biome: gut microbiome; feature: rumen; material: KS-attached | host: Bos | place: Iran: Karaj | collected 2018-10 | reverse complement strand
CTGGACTGGACTGTCAGACAGGGAGAGCATTGGGCTTTGTCGGGAGATAACGGAAGTGGCAAGTCTACCCTACTCTCGCTGGTATGTGCCGACAATCCTCAAGCCTATGCCTGCGACATCTCGCTCTTTGGACATAAGCGAGGCAGCGGTGAGAGTATCTGGGACATCAAGCGCCACATCGGCTATGTATCACCTGAGATGCACCGTAGCTATAAGCAGAATATTCCTGCCATACAGATTGTGGCCAGCGGTCTGAAGGACACCATCGGCCTCTATGCCCGTCCGAATGAAGCTGAGAGGGAGCAATGCCATAAATGGCTGAAGATCTTTGGGATCGGTCATTTAGCCGACAGGAAGTTTATGGAGATGTCGAGCGGTGAGCAGCGACTGGTATTGTTAGCAAGGGCTTTTGTGAAAGAGCCTGACCTGCTGATACTCGACGAGCCACTTCACGGACTGGATGATGAGAACCGCCTAATGGTAAAAGAAATCGTAGACAAGTATTGCGAGGACTCCTCACGAACACTTATCTACGTTACACATTATCAGGAAGAGCTGCCGCATTGCATCGACCACTCTATCTTCCTCAAGAAAAACGCCTGAGCGCTCTACTTGCCATCCATCAGGGCTGCAGTACGCACTCTCGACAAAGTCTCTGGTGTCATCTGCAGATAGCTGGCAATATAAACCAGAGGTGCACGGAGTACCAGCTGCGGCTGATTCTTCACCAGCTTGGCATAACGGTCCTGAGCACTCTCGAAGCGGAGCATATCGGCATGATGCTGCGAGAGAATGAGTGACTCCTCCAGAATCTTGCGATACAGAATCTGGATGTTTACGCTCTTCATGGCCACCGCCTCGAGTTCAGCCTTCGGCAAAGCAATCAGGATAGTAGGTTCGAGAGCCTTGATCTGCAACTGAGACGGCTGCTCACGGAACAGGCTCTCAATACACATGACGATGTTGTTCTCTGTTGCCATATATTCGGTCAGTTCCTTGTCGTTCTTAAAATAGAACTGACGCACTAATCCCTTAACAACCCAGTAAATGTTAGTACATGTTTCTCCTTCCTTGAGGATCAATTCATTCTTGGCAAACTTCATAGGCACGAGAATACTCTCGAGCAGATCGAGCTCATCATGCGTCATCGTGCTGTAACGACGGGCTAACTCGCGTGCGACATCTCTTGTCGTGATACTGATATTTGGCATAGGTCTTTCGATATGTTATTAGAACAATTAGTCAAGTTTAAGAACTGCCAGGAAAGCCTTCTGAGGCACCTCGACATTGCCGATCTGCTTCATGCGCTTCTTTCCTCGCTTCTGTTTCTCAAGCAGCTTGCGCTTGCGGCTGACATCACCACCATAGCACTTGGCTGTCACATCCTTACGAACCTGCTTCACCGTCTCGCGGGCAATAATCTTAGCACCGATGGCAGCCTGAATGGCAATGTCGAACTGCTGGCGGGGAATGAGCTCTTTCAGCTTCTCACACATCCTGCGGCCAAAGGTGACGGCATTATCCTGATGAGTCAGCGTCGAGAGCGCATCCACTGGTTCTCCATTCAACAGAATATCAAGCTTAGCCAGTTTGGAAGGACGGAACCCATCGACATGATAGTCGAACGAGGCATAGCCCTTCGAAATAGACTTCAGCTTGTCGTAAAAATCAATCACAATCTCTCCCAGGGGCAGCATGAAGTGGAGCTCGATACGATTACCGCTGACATACTGCTGATCGATGAGTTCTCCACGCTTATCAAGACAGAGGGTCATGATAGGTCCGATATAGTCGGCTGCCGTGATGATGGATGCACGGATATAAGGTTCCTCGATATGCTCAATCATCGTCAGGTCGGGCAGTCCTGAGGGATTATGAACTTCCTTCACCTCTCCCTGCTTGGTGTAGCACATATATGACACGTTTGGCACGGTGGTGATGACATCCATATCAAACTCACGATCCAGTCGCTCCTGAACAATCTCCATGTGGAGCAGGCCGAGGAATCCACAACGGAAACCAAAACCAAGAGCCACAGAAGACTCAGGTGAGAAAGTCAGCGAGGCATCGTTCAGCTGCAACTTCTCCAATGAGGCACGCAGGTTCTCATAATCCGTAGGATCGATGGGATAGACACCGGCGAACACCATCGGCTTCACTTCCTGGAATCCCTCGATGGCAGCACTACAGGGAGTAGCGACATGGGTAATCGTATCACCCACCTTCACCTCCTTGGAGTTCTTGATGCCGCTGATGATATAGCCCACATCGCCTGTACGCAGCTCCTTGCGGGGAATCATATCCATCTTCAGCACACCAATCTCGTCGGCATCATACTCCATGCCCGTATTGAAGAACTTCACATGGTCGCCAGTATGGATGACACCATTGACAATCTTGAAATAGGCAATGATGCCTCGGAAGGAATTGAACACTGAGTCGAAGATCAGGGCTTGCAGGGGAGCCTCCTCATCACCTACCGGATGAGGGATGCGCTCAACTACAGCGTCGAGAATCTGCTCTACACCCTCGCCAGTCTTACCAGAGGCACGGATGATGTCTGAGCGGTCACAACCAATCAGGTCGATGATCTCATCTTCAACCTCGTCGGGCATAGCCGATGGCATATCAATCTTGTTGATAACGGGGATAATCTCCAGATTATGATCGATAGCCATGTAGAGGTTAGAGATGGTCTGTGCCTGTACGCCCTGGGTGGCATCAACCACCAAGAGGGCACCTTCGCAGGCAGCTATTGAACGTGATACCTCGTAAGAGAAATCCACGTGTCCCGGGGTATCAATGAGGTTCAGGATATATTTCTCTCCCTGGTGCATATATTCCATCTGAATGGCGTGGCTCTTAATCGTAATGCCACGTTCGCGCTCCAGGTCCATATCATCGAGCATCTGTCCCTCCGTGACTTGAATGGTCTTGGTGAACTCCAGCATTCGGTCGGCCAAAGTAGACTTGCCGTGGTCGATATGCGCAATGATACAGAAATTTCTAATATGATTCATTATAAATAGATGCTTTGAAATGCAAAATTACAAAAATAATCGTCGCCAAACGAATATTTTTGCTTTTTTTTGGATTTTCCACGATGAAATTTCATATTTCTGAGTAACTTTGCACTCAAAATAAACATTCGTTATGAAAAAATTATGTATTATTGCCATTTTAGCCCTCATATTGGCGAGCTGTCAGGAGTCATTGGAAGACAGATGCGAGAGGGAGGCCAAGGAGTATACCGCCAAGCAATGTCCTATCAGAATCGACAAGACCACCCGTATGGACAGTCTGACTTTTGAGCGTGAAACGCATACCATCCATTATTACTATACGCTGATGGGCAATGCCGATAGTGAAGTGGTACTGAAGAACATCGATGCCGTTGGCGCTTTGAAGAACGAACTCAAGAACACCACCACGATGAAGGTCTATAAAGACAACAAGTATCGCTTTGCCTATACTTACCATTCGGAGAAAGATCCTCAGAAAGTTCTGATGGAAATCACTTTCACCGATAAGGATTATTAGACATTAAACAAAAGACCCTCGCCGAGTGGCGAGGGCTTTGTTTTATTCGGGCTTCATGTTTGTGTAAACCGTCTGGACATCATCGAAGTCCTCCAGCTTCTCAATCATCTTGTCGATGGTCTCGCGCTCCTCTGGAGTAACGTCCTTCAGGTCGTTGGGGATGCGGGTGAACTCAGCACCAGTAACCTCGAAGCCATTCTCCTCAAGATGTTTCTGGATTGCACCGAATGACGAGGGATCGCCATAGATGGTGATGCTGTTCTCCTCCTCGTCCTCATCATACTCATCTTCTACGCCGTAGTCAATCAGGTCGAGTATCATCTCGTCCATGTCCAGTCCGTCCTTCTTCTTGAAAGTGAACACAGCCTTGTGATCGAAGAGGAAGCTCAGACTGCCCTGAGTACCCAGGTTGCCATTAAACTTGTTGAATACAGAACGAACGTCACCTACAGTACGGGTGGTGTTGTCAGTCAACGTCTCCACGAAGATGGCAATTCCGTGAGGGCCATATCCCTCGTAGGTTACCTCCTTGTAGTCGCTCTGGTCCTTACCCATCGCGTTCTTGATAGCACGCTCGATGTTATCCTTCGGCATGTTCTCACGCTTGGCATTGGCGATGATAGCACGCAATGTAGGATTGTTCTCTGGCTCCGGACCGCCTGCCTTCACAGCGATAGCAATCTGTTTGCCGATCTTGGTGAATGTCTTGGCCATGTGGCCCCATCTCTTCAGCTTCGTAGCTTTACGATATTCAAATGCTCTTCCCATATTTAATAATTTAAAAATTCAAAAATGTAATAATGTAATAATTATCTAAGTTCTGCGTTCAGTTGTTTCTTGATGTTGGTAATGAGTTTCTGCATGATAGCGTCGATCTGCTTGTCACCCATCGTCTTCTCCTCATCCTGGAGAACGAAGTTCACAGCATAACTCTTCTTGCCTGCTGGCAGTTTGTCACCCTCATAGACATCGAAGAGCTCTACCTTCTTCAGGAGTTTCTTCTCAGTCTGACGGGCAATCTGCTCGATCTGTGAGAACTCTACGCTATTGTCAACCAACAGAGCGAGGTCACGGCTGACGGCTGGGAACTTGGAAATCTCAGTAAAGAGCACCTCTTTATTCTTCGTGGCCTTCATCAGGGCCGTCCAGTTGAGTTCTGCATAATAGACAGGATTGTCGATACCGAACTGCTTCTGGAGTTTCTTGTTGATGATACCCATCTCCACAAGTTTCTTTCCACCACGATTCTCAATGGTGATACCAGCAGAGAAGATGTCATTCTCAGACTTCTTACGAACAGTCATGCCTGGCTTCAGACCGATACGACGCAGGATATTCTCCACGTATGCGCTCAACTCATAGAAGGTAGAGTCCTCATTCTGATGAGCCCATGAACCTTCCACGCGCTTACCTGTTACCCAGAGACCTGCATGATACTGCTCTTTATAGGCCAGCATCGGATCATCCTGATTCTCTTTCTCCGGAGCAAATGTATACACATTTCCGAACTCGAAGAAAAGCAGGTTCTGACGTTTGCGGTTGGCATTATACTGAATGCTCTCAAGACCTCCGAACAGTAATGTCTGACGCATCACATTCAGATCAGTAGAGAGCGGATTCATGATCTTCACACAGTTCTCTGGCAGATAGCTGTTGTGGCCTTCGTAGTAGGCACCCTTTGTCAGCGAGTTGTTCAGGATCTCGTTGAAACCTTCACCAACCAGCTGCTCGCTCACGAGATTAGCAAGTTTGTGCTTACGATCCTCTTCACCCTTAATGACCAATGAACTCTTCAGCTGTGTAGGAATCTCCACATTATTATATCCATAGATACGCAGGATATCCTCCACCACATCGCAAGGACGCGTCACATCCACACGATAGGCAGGAATCTCCAACTCCAGTCCCAGTTCGTTTTCGAACTTAATCTCCATGTCGAGTGCACGACAGAGGAACTTGATGACATTAGGAGTAAGGTTCTTACCTACGAGTTTTGTCACATAATCATAATCAAGTTCGACTCTAGCGTTCCTGATGGGCTTTGGATAGACATCAACAATATCCATCGACACCTTGCCACCAGCCAATTCCTGACAGAGGATGGCTGCCTGCTGAAGGGCGTAGATCGTGCCATTGGGATCAATACCACGCTCAAAACGGAAGCTGGCATCCGTGCTCAAACCATGACGACGGGCACTCTTGCGGATCCATGTAGGATGGAAATAGGCACTCTCAAGCACCACGTTCTTCGTTGTCTCATAAGTACCACTACCCTTTCCGCCAAACACACCGGCGATACACATCGGCTCCTCGGCATTACAGATGGCCAGATCACGGTCGGAAAGTTTATGCTCTACGCCATCGAGCGTCTGGAAAGGTGTTCCGTCAGGCATCGTCTTCACCACAATCTTATGACCCTTCACCATATCTGCATCGAAGCAATGCAGGGGCTGACCATAGGCCATCATGATATAATTGGTAATATCGACGATATTGTTAATCGGGCGCAGACCGATGGTTGTCAATTTATTCTTCAACCAGTCGGGCGACTCCTTCACTTCACAATCTGTGATGCTGACACAGGCATAGCGCTTGCAGGCCTCATCATTCTCAATCACCACCTCGATAGGCAGGTCGTGATTGTCAACCTTAAACTTTGAGCAGTCAGGACGATGCATTTCCGTATCATGACCATTGCTCAACAGCCAGGCATATAAGTCGCGAGCTACGCCCCAGTGGCTCAAGCCGTCAGCACGGTTGGCTGTGATATCCACCTCGATGAGCCAATCGCTCTCCAGATGATAATACTCTGCGGCAGGAGTGCCCACCACAGCATCATCGGGCAGCACGATAATACCTGAGTGATCGTTACCGATACCAATCTCATCCTCTGCACAGATCATACCGCAGGATTCGACACCACGCAGTTTTGATTTCTTAATGACAAACTCCTTGTCACCATCATAGAGCACACAACCGAGGTCAGCAACAATCACTTTCTGACCTGCTGCTACGTTAGGCGCGCCACAAACAATCTGTGAGGGCTCGCTCTTACCTAAGTCAACTGTTGTTACGTGCAGGTGGTCGCTATTAGGATGAGCCTCACATGTCAGCACCTTGCCTACATAGAGACCTTTCAGGCCACCTTTAATACTCTGTACTTCTTCCAATGCGTCGACTTCCAGACCTGTTGACGTCAGGGCATCACATACCTCCTGAGCCGTGAGATCGAAATCCACGTATTCCTTCAACCATTTGTAGGAAATATTCATTATACCGATTTTTTAGTAATTACTATCTTTGAAATTTCAGCGTGCAAAATTACTAAAAAATCGGTATATACACAAATTATTTCCCTAATTTTTCATTCTTCACTTTTCACTTTTCGCTTTTCACTTCATTCTATGCACTTCATTAAGAAGTCAACAGCCCCATTGATGCCGAATTTTCTCACGTCGATAGAGATGTCATAGTTGCGCGCATCCGTCCAGTCCTTCCCTGTGAATGTCTTGGTGTAGAGCTCTCTGCTGTAATCATTATCTACCACCATAGCAGCTGCATCGCGCAGGTCGAGACCGTATTTCTCGGCTATTCTGCGCTTGCGACAATCTTCACTCGAATGGATAAAGATCTTCAGGGCATTCGGATGGTTCTCAAAAATGTGGAATCCACAGCGGCCCACAATCACACACGACTCCTCGGCTGCAATCTGTCGGATTGCTTCAGCCTGAGCTTTGAACAAGTCTCGTGAGGTCTGATCATGCTCTGTTCCGTCATACTCGGCCTTGCTCATGTAGTTGCGGTAGAAATTGGTGAAATCGTCGCGCCACAAAGGATTACGCGCCTCAATCTTCTCCATAGCCTCTTCCACTACATGGTTGCGCTTTGCCACTTCATTAATGATCTGTTTGTCGAGCAACTTCACGTCCAGGCGACGTGCCAGTTCTGCTCCAATCTCATGTCCGCCTGTACCAAACTGGCGACTGATTGTTATTACGAATTGATCCTCCCTATTCATAATTCACATTATATTAGTTAAACAATTTTGTCGTTTTAGGATTCATATCGCAAAGATAAAAAAAAGAATTGTAATTTCCAAATCTTTTTTAAGATAATTTTCATTTATTACAATTTTTAATGACCCAAGTATTGTGCTGCAGCTTCTGCACATCGTTCACCATCGACACCTGCCGAAACGATACCTCCGGCATAGCCTGCACCTTCACCACAAGGGAAGAGGCCTTGAATGCGAATATGTTGCAATGTCTCTCTGTCTCTGACAATCCTCACAGGGCTACTCGTCCTTGTCTCTACCGCTATCATGACAGCCTCATTCGTCAGAAAACCGTGAGCATTCCTTCCGAAAGTCTTAAACCCTTCTTGCAAACGTTTTGAAATCATCTTTGGCAACCAGAAGTGCAACGGACTGGAAATCAGCCCTGGAGCATACGAGGATTTTGGTAAGTCGTAACTCAATTTCCCGTTCACGAAATCGCTCATCCGCTGTGCAGGAGCCGTCTGTTTCATGTTCCCCTGTTGCCAGCATATCCGCTCCAATTCTTCCTGGAATCGCATCACACGCAACGGATCGTTCGGATCAAAATGGTCAGCTTGTGAAATTGTCAAATCGTCAGTTGGCTGCACTTCTACCACCATACCCGAATTGCTCCAGGCCGTACCACGACTTGCAGGACTCATACCATTCACCACAATCTGCTCCTTGTCTGTGGCAGCAGGAATCACGAAACCTCCCGGACACATACAAAATGAGTAGACCCCCCGACCATCGACCTGCGTCACCATCGAATATTCGGCAGCAGGCAACCAGCGTCCTCTGCCCTGTTTTGAATGATACTGTATTTGGTCTATCAGATGTGAGGGATGTTCTAGTCTCACGCCGACTGCAATACCTTTCGGTTCGATTTCAATCTTTGCTTCAGCCAAATATCTGTAAACGTCTCGTGCAGAGTGACCTGTGGCGAGGATGACGGGGCCGTAGATTTCTTTCGAGGAAGGAGGAAGGAGGAACGAGGAAGGAGAATACTCTTCTGCTTCAACGCCGACTACTTGCACAGATTCTCCGACTATTGGAAATCTCCTTCCTCCTTCCTCCTTCCTCCTTCCTCGAAAAATCAGCCCCGTCATCTTCGTCTGGAAGTGCACCTCTCCACCACTGTTGATAATGGTGTTACGCATGGCCTCGATAACTTTGGGCAGTCTGTCAGTACCGATATGTGGATGGGCATCAGCCAGGATGGCGGTGGAGGCTCCATGCTGACAGAACACATTCAGGATCTTGTCGGTATTACCTCTTTTCTTCGAACGGGTGTAGAGTTTCCCATCCGAATAGGCTCCTGCCCCACCTTCACCGAAACAGTAGTTGCTCTCTGCGTCCACCTGCTGTGTCTTCGTGATGTTCGCCAGGTCTTTCTTACGGTCGTGCACATTCTTGCCTCGTTCGAGTACGATAGGACGATAGCCCAACTCGATGAGTCTCAGGGCAGCAAACAGTCCACCAGGTCCTGCTCCTACAACGATCACCTGCGGACGACCCTCCACACAGGGATACTCTGTCCTGACAAACGCATCGTCTTGAGGGATTTCGTTCACATAGACTCTCACTTTCAGGTTCACATAGATCTGTCTCTGTCTGGCATCAATGCTGCGCTTCAGGATTCTGACACCCTGAATCGTCCTCACGTCAAAACCCTGTTCATCGGCCAGATAGGCCTTCAACCTGTCTTCTTGTGCCGCCACTTCTGGCACAACTCTTATCTGATATTCGTTAATCATGCGATGTTGTTGTTCGTTATCAGTCTTTGCAGCCTGACTTTGTAAATATTATTATAGTCTATAGACATGACTTTCGGAAGAGCGTTCACTTGTCTGGTCAGACTCAGGGCGACATGTCCCATAGTTCTTCTCAGATTGATTTCCACACAGGGATGCAGCCAGAATCCTTGCTGGTCTTCACGCGCCACCACCATCATGTCAACACCGAATGGTCCGGTGTATGATCCTTTAAGAATTCCTTCGAGAATATGGCAAATGTTCTGTTGAACTGATACCAATAAATATACTGGTATATAATGGCTTATCATCTCCATCTTTTGTTCTTCATCAGCCAGGATGTTACCGGTGTAGGCACCATTGGATGTATGGAAGAGCGACAACCCCAGATAACCGATTCGTCCTTGTTCATCACAGACAAACTCCATGCCAAAGTCCTTCACCTTAGCATAATGGGGCTCCACCATGACATGTCCCTGACGACTGATGACATGTTGTAGCCAACCCTCATCATGAACCGTCATCCTATTGTCAAGGAATCTAACTCCTCTTCCACTACTGCTCCAGGGGGCTTTCACAACCACGTTTCCCCAATGGTCCATCTGCTGTCTTACCGCCTCCACAGAACCAGCCATCGCAGTCTCGCCCACCACACCTGGTCCCTGTAGTTGGGCCAGCAGATGCATGGCTTCCCGACGGTGAGATAGTTGTCGGATGGTGTCAATCTGGGTGACCGAAGGCAACAACTGTGACGACACCCCATAGCGCATCAGGAATGCCCGGATGGCTAAGTCCCAGCCCCACACTTCGACACGTGTCAGTTCCAACTTCGACAGTTGTTCCTTAGTGACAAAACGGTTGAAAGGTCTGCGCACCAGGATACGGAACCTGCGCTCTGCATCTTCAACATTCTCCACCAGCACCACGTCTGTCTCAGCAGCCCAGAGTGCTGGGATATAACCGAGATCAGCGCGCAACTGGCGCCCTGCATGGGGGGCTGTATAGTTGGCCAGATGGGCAGCCAAAGCCAGATCATGCTCTGGATTGAATACGTGTAACGTCATCATTTGGGCGACAAAGTTATATATTTTTTTTCAATTCTCAACAAAAAATTTGGTAATATCAATCTTTTGTGTTACTTTTGCACATTATTAATTAAAAACAAAAACAATGCCCGTAAAAATTCTCAGTGTAGATGATGAGAGCGATCTTGAGTTGCTGCTCACGCAATATTTCAGACGTAAGATCCGTAAAGGCGAATACGAATTCCACTTTGCCCACAATGGCCTTGAAGCCTTGACCATGCTGTTACAGCATAAGGACTTCGACATTATCCTGTCAGATATCAACATGCCGGAGATGGATGGACTGACGCTGTTGACAAAGGTCAACGAGATGCGTAACCCCGCCCTGAAGTGCATCATGGTGTCAGCCTATGGCGACATGGGTAATATCCGTCAGGCCATGAACAATGGGGCTTTCGACTTCGCCACGAAGCCCATCGACCTCGACGATCTCAGTCTGACCATCGAGAAGGCTATCGAACAGATCAAATATATCCGTCAGATGCAGGCTGAGCATACGCAGTTGGAGTCGATCAAGAGCGACCTGGCTGTGGCCAGCGAGATCCAGCAGGCCATCCTGCCACGTATCTTCCCTCCATTCCCCGAGAATGAGCAACAGCTCGACATGGCTGCCCTGATGCATGCGGCAAAGGATGTGGGAGGTGATTTCTACGACTTCTTCCGCATTGACGACAACCGCATTGGCATTGTGATTGCCGATGTCAGTGGCAAGGGTATCCCAGCCTCCATCTTCATGGCTGTCAGTCGTACGCTCATAAGGGCCACAGGGATTCGCGGAGGCAGTCCTGCCGAGTGCATCTCCTATTCCAACAAACTGTTGTCCAACGAGTCGGTCGATTGTATGTTCGTGACGGTCTTCTATGGCATCTACACCATCAGTACGGGCGAGATCACCTACTGTAATGCCGGTCATAACCCACCGCTCATCCTCAAGCCAAGTGGTGAGGTCGAGGAGTTGCCGATGCCTACCGACTCATTAGTGGGTGCCATACAGGATATGAAATACCACGACGAGACCTTGACGCTCAAGCCTGGTGAGACGCTTGTCATGTTCACCGACGGGGTCAATGAAGCCATGAATGCTGACTACAAGGAGTATGGCGACGATCGTCTGAAAGCCTGCCTGAAGGCTCATACGGGTGACAACTGTCGTCAGCTGATCGATGCTGTCAGGGCTGATGTGGCTGCATTCGTGGGCGACATGGAACAGAGTGATGACATCACGCTCTTTACCCTCAAACGACTTCAATAACTCGATTCCTATCATTGCTGCGTGGAGAAAAGAAACATCATAACGGGTGCTGTAGGCTTGCTCTTAGTCTGTACTTCTGTGGCAGGCATGATTGGTTGGGTCGCATCGAGACATCAGATTGACGAGATGTCCACCCAGATGGACGAGATGCAGCGACAGGAGAAGCGATCTGCCGTCTTGAGGAGCATCAGTAACCAGATGGAAGAGATAGCCTACCAGCAGATGAAGATCTCCGACAAACAGCGCGAAGAGGCTATCGAACAGACGGCTATCGCCAATGAGATGCGCGAGCGCTCTGAGTCTGAGCGCCAGAAGGCTATTATCGCCCAACAGAATGCGGTGGCCTCTGAGCAGAAAGCCCTTGAGGCTTACGAACAGGCTGAATACCAGCGCCATCAGGCTGATCGTCAGCGCATCAAGGCTGAGACGTCTAAACGCGTGGCCGACACACTCAGTTTCCTCGCTTTAGGACGATCGTTAGGCGCCCAGTCCAACACGCAGTACAGGGCGGGCAATCATGAGATTGCTGCCATGCTGAGTTTCGCCTCTTATGTCTATACCGACCGATATCATGGCGACATCTATTATCCCGCCATCTACCAGTCACTCTCTCAGTCTAGTCGCAGTACCACGGAGTGGCCCAAACACGAGGGACCTATCTCTCGCATCGAGTTCATGCCTAAGAGCAACAACCGGTTGGTGTCTGTCAGCACTTATGGTGAGGTTCTCCTCCACGAGAAGAGTGGCAACAACCTGAAGACTAAGATCCTCTTCAAGGACAAGCAGTACGATTTCCGCGATGTCTATGTGAATCCTGCCAATGGCACCATCTATGCCCTCAGTCGCAGCAGTCACCTGATAGTCTGGAACAATAAAGGCACGAAGATCATCCCCCTCGAAACGATCCCTCATCCGTTTAAGATGCAGTTGATGCTCAAGACGAATGAGTTGCTCATCATTGGCGAGAAGAGCGTCGCGGTGTTTGACATGGACACGAACACGGTCCTTGAGTCTCGCAACCTGAATTTCCGCGTCACCTGCTCCAGTCGCTATAACTACATGCCCATGCTGTTCGACAACAAGGGGAAGATGTACTATGTGGAGACCATCAATAAGTTCAAGACCAAGAAGGTGCCGGTAGTTGGCACAGTGACTGCCTATGCCAGCTCTAAGGGCTCAGGCTATGAGGCTTATGGCATGAGCGACGGCACGATCTTCCTGCGCGACAGTCATGGAAACACGCGCAGGCTCGTTGGTCATCGCTCACGCATCTCTTTCCTGAAGCTCAATTACCAACGGGTGTATTCTGGCAGTTACGATGGTTCACTGAACCTCTGGATTGCCACCAGCGAGAAGGTGGAGCCGATGACACTCTTGAATGTAGGCAGTTGGATTCGGTGTTTCACCTTTGATGCCGACAAGAACTATGTCTGGATTGGCGACCAGAAGGGGAGTCTCTCCGAAACCCTCATCTCTGTCCCGATGATCATCGAGAAGGTGAAGAAACAACTGACTCGCAATTTCTCTGAGACGGAATGGAACTATTATATCGGCGAGAACGTCAGGTATGAGTCGCTCATGTCGATGGACAGAAAGGGGGGCCACCCATGAAACGTCTGTTGCTCTCTGTCCTGTTCTTGCTGGGTACCTGTGCCACCTTCGCCCAGGGCATCCCGTTCATACGCTCATTCTCATCCGACGACTATCATGGGCATCCCATGAACCTCGATGTGATCACCGACGACAATGGCGTGGTGTTTGTGGCCAACTTCGAAGGTCTGCTTTATTATGATAATGTACGGTGGCATATCCTCCATACCCCTAATCTGGCACGTGTCACAGTGGTTTACCGCGACAAACAGGGTGACGTCTGGGTCGGTGGCTACAATTACTTCGGCAAGGTGGTCAGGAACCCGAATGGCTCTCTGTATCTGAAGAGCTACGGCACGTCATCCATGTTCCTCGGCGAGGTCGTCGAGATATGGGAGGATGATGAGGATAGTGGCGTCAGATTCCTCATTAAGAATGGTACGCTCTATACGGTAAAGCATGATGAGCTCTCGGTGTCGAGGAAAGTAGGCAGCGGGGCCTCTGATTTCAACCTGACCGATGTGCTGGATGTCAAGAAACTGTCGAAGAGCGCTCATGTCACGGCCTTGACCGACACCATTGCAACAGAAACACTTGGGAATGGGTTGATGGCGGTTGTCAGGAAAGGTCATGGTCTGACCATCTCAGACAACAAGGGGAATACGTTCTTAAACCTCAACGACACCAACGGTCTCAAGAGCAACAACATTGAATATATCTCTTACGATGGCCATGGTACCCTCTGGGCAGTACTCGAGAATGAGATCTGTGCCATCGCCATCCCTTCTGCCTTCTCACACGTCTCCCGACTGGAAGGATTGACTGCAGAGGTCAAGACGGCCACAGCCTTTAACGGACGACTCTATGCTGGCACCCTCAATGGTACTTACCGTCTCGAAGGCAAGAAGTTCATCGACATAGGCATCGGCCATGATGCCTGTTGGCAGCTGTTGAACACCCAGAAGGGTCTGCTCGCTGCCACAGCCTATGGCATCTTCCGCATCCAGAGCGATGGCTCGTTTAAACAACTCACCCAGAAGAGCAGCATATCTGTCCTCGAGACGGAGGAGGGCATCTACAGTGGTGAACTTGATGGCGTCTATCTGATCAACCCTGCAGACAACAGTCGCAGACTGGTCTCCAAACTGGATAACACCACCAAGATCATTCAGGACAAGCAGGGTGTCATCTGGCTGCAGAATGTGTTTGGCGAGATATGGTGCAAAGGCAAGACTGAGAGTGGATTCCGACCTTATCGGAAGACAAAACAGCAGACATCGTCTGTGCTGGTACAGTTGGGCGACTCTATCAAGGCCATCGACAGTGAGGCCACGTCACCCATCCCCTATCCTCTGTTCTCGTGGCTCGACAACAAGGGCGTCACCTGGCTCACTAATAATACGGGTACGAATCTCTACAGATGGAAAGATGGTCATCGTCTCCAGAATCTCAGCTATCTCTATCCCTTCAAGGAACTGTGTATCACGGCCATGTATCAGGAGGGACAGGAACTGTGGTTAGGCCACAAGGAGGGATTCACTGTCATCGACATGCAAGCCAAGGATCCGGCATTCCAGACCAAGCCCCGCCTTGTCATCCGTTCTGTGACATTGGGCAACGACAGTGTCATCTGGGGTGGATTCGGCGAGATGCCCTCTGAGCTACCCTTATTAGGCAGTCATGACCGTAACCTCCATTTCACTTACTCGCTCGACTATGTGCCTGTCGTAGGGCGCACCCTCTATCGTTATCAGCTGAATGATGGTAACTGGAGCGGATGGTCTGAGCGCCAGGATGTCAGCTTCCTCAACCTCCCGTATGGCAGTTACACCCTGAGGGTACAAGGACGTAATGGCTTTGGTCACGAGACTGATATCACCGCTCTCAACTTCAGCATCGACTACCCGTTCTACATGAAATGGTACGTCATCTGCCTCTACTTCATCTTGTTCTTGGCCTTCCTCTATCTCCTCGTTCGTCTGCGCCTGCGCAGTCTGAAGAAGGATAAGGCGCTCCTGGAGAAAGTGGTACGCGAACGGACGGCTGAGATTGTCAAACAGAAAGACGAGATCCAGGAGAAGTCTGAGAGTCTGGAGAAAGCCATCGACGACCTGCACAGTGCTCAGGACCAGCTCATCCGTCAGGAGAAGATGGCAACAGTCGGTAAACTGACACAAGGTCTGATCGACCGTATCCTGAACCCGCTCAACTATATCAACAACTTCTCCAAACTCTCGGAAGGACTGGTGAAAGATATAGAAGCCAACATCGAAGACGAGAAAGACCATCTGAGTGAAGACAACTACGAGGATACTATCGAGGTGCTGGGCATGCTGAAAGGCAACCTGCAGAAAGTGGGCGAACATGGTCAGAACACCACGCGCACCCTGAAGGCGATGGAGGAGATGCTGAAAGACCGCACAGGTGGCATCATCAAGATGGACATCACCGAAATCTTCCGTCAGAACGAGGAGATGGTCCGTCAGTTCTTTGCCGATCAGATAGCACGTCTGCATGTCAGCATCAGCTTCAGCTATCCGTCTGAGAAGGTCTTTGTCAAGGGTAACCCCGAACTGCTCAGCAAGGTCTTCATGAGCTTGTTGGGCAACAGCATGTACGCCCTCGACAAGAAAGGTCAGCAGACCACCTACCAGCCCGAGATTACCCTGAAGGCTACAGTCTCCGAGGGTAAGATCACCATTCTCCTGCGCGACAATGGCATCGGCATCGAAGAGACGATTATCCACAAGATCTTCGACCCCTTCTTCACGACGAAGACCACGGGCGAGGCATCAGGCACTGGCCTCTACCTCAGCCACGATATTATCCAGAACTATGGCGGAACCATCAATGTCTCGTCGGTCAAGGATGAGTTTACAGAGTTTTGCATTATGTTGCCCATCATCATAGAATAGGCTTATGGAACAAACGAATGAACAACTGAAGGATCAGCTTAAGAAACAAGAGAAGCTCGCCTCTCTGGGACTGCTCGTAGCAGGCATCGCCCATGAGGTACAAAACCCGTTGAACTTTGTCATCAACTTCAGTAAGATGTCCGACAAACTGTTGGCCGACCTCTCTGAAATCCTTGAAGACAATGCAGACAAGCTTCCCGACGACGATCGTGAGGAGGTGGAGGATATCATCACCGACTTACAGGAGAACCTGAAGAAGATCACCGAACATGGGGAGCGTGCTGTCAATATCGTGCGCGACATCCTGTTGGTCTCCCGTGGCAAGGAGAACGAGTTCATCCCCACCGACATCTGCAGGATTGTCAAGGAGTATGTCTGGCTCAGCTATCATGCGATGCGTGCCAACTACAAGAACTTCAACATCACCATCCATGAGAACTATCAGGAGGATATCCCTCAGGTGATGATCATCCCCCAGGATTTGAGCCGGGCTATACTCAATCTCATGAATAATGCGTTCTATGCGGTCTGGCGCAAGTCTCAGTCTGCATCTCCCGACTTCCAGCCAGAGGTCAAGGTCAGCATCACCTCCAGCAACCAGCAGATCATCATCACGATTGCCGACAATGGTGAAGGGATGTCCGACGAGGTCAAGGCGAAACTCTACGAGAACTTCTTCACCACGAAACCTGCTGGACAGGGAACAGGTCTGGGCATGGGCATCATCCGCGACATCATCGAGAACAAGCATGGCGGCTCCATCTCCTTCGACTCTCAGGCGGGAGAAGGCACGCAGTTTACATTGATTATACCTATCAGGAAATGAGCATCATCACGCGCATCAGCACCATCATGGCCTTCTTGTGGCTGGCCCTGCCCCTCAGTGCCCAACAGGACGATATCCGTATGATCTATCATGAGGCCGAGGAGAATTATGCCATCGGTCGTATCGATCAGGCACGCGACTTGTTGAAGAATCATCTCAGCGAGTTTGATGGCAGCCTCCGGGAGAGTGCCTATCGTCTGATGTCGCTCTGCTACCTGGCCAACGACGATGAAGACGAGGCGGAGTATTATGCTTCTCTGCTCCTGCGTGAGTCGCCCTACTACAGTGTGACGCCTCAGGATCCGAAACGTTTTGCCGATATCATCGCCCAGATCAAGGCTGGCCTGTCTGCCACCATCACCACGGCCTCCAGTCAGGCTGAGAACTTGAACGAGGTGCCTGTGCCCACCACTCTCATCACCGAGGAGATGATCCGCCTCTCTGGTGCACGTAACCTGCAGGAGGTGCTGGCAGCCTATGTGCCGGGCATGAACATTGTCGATTGTAACGACGACATCAACATCGCCATGCGCGGGGTCTATAGCAATGGTCAGGAGAACATCCTCATCATGTTGAATGGGCACCGTCTCAACAGCTACTGTACGAATATCGCCAGCCCTGACTTCAGCATCGGACTCGAGAAACTGCGTCAGATAGAGGTGCTGCGAGGGCCTGCCTCCTCCCTCTATGGTGGTGTGGCCCTGACAGCCGTGGTGAACCTGATCACCAAACAGGGTGTCGATGTCGATGGTGTCATGGTCAAGGCGGGCATTGGCAATCATGGACAGAAACGGGCCGACCTCATCTTCGGTAAACACTATTTCGACCTCGACCTCCTCGTGTGGGGCAGCCTCTATGGGTCTAATGGTGAGGATTTCGAACAGGATTATGACTATTTCTATGAGGCCATCAAACGACCGGGCAAGGTGACTGTCGGACGTATCGGCACTAAACCTTCTTACGATTTCGGCGTACAACTCAAGTGGAGAGACCTGCTGTTCATGTATAACACGCATTTCTCTCAGGTCATCTCCCCCTTCTCCATGGGTTATATCCATCTGCCCTATAACATCGACCGATACAAGACCTACAATGGCGCCAAGCCAAGCATTGCGACACAGTCACACCATGCCGACCTCAGCTACCAGCGCCAACTGGGCAACTGGTTCCTGAAAGGCACGTTGAGATACGACAACAGTGATGTGACGCATTATAAGGTCATATCCGACTCTGTCATCCATGGCCTGACCTCCGTCCTGGGACTGAAGAGCGAGGGTAAATATCAGATCCTCGACTCCCTCCCTGGCATCTCCAGATACATCAACGGACTGGAACAGACCTTCGGCATACAGCTAAAGGGTGATTACAACTACTTCAAGAACCAGGATCATAAGGGAACACTCTCCTTCGGGGCCGAGTTCATCCATTTCCAGCTCGAGGATGCACGTTACCTGTTGGGCTACAATTTCAATGCAGCCCTCGAACCTCAGGAACTGGGCGACTTTGGCAAGGGCATTGAGAACAGTTACGACACCTTCCTCCAACTCAAGCATCAGTGGCGGTCACTCATCATCAATGCGGGTATCCGCTATGATGGCAAGCACCGTTACGACAAATCCAACATCAACGAGGTATCACCCCGACTGGCACTCATCTGGTCTCGTCCCAAGTGGAACCTCCGCCTCAGCTATTCGAAATCGTTTATCGATGCCCCTTACTTCTACCGGAAGTCCAACACCCAGGTGGCGTTCTTCAAACAGGTGCCCGACACCATCAAACTGTCGAAGGAGACGCTCCACTCCTTCCAGCTTACATTCGGTGGTACTCAGTGGGTTAGAGGTCTGAACTTCGAGTTTAACTTCTTCTTCAATCATGCACGCGACCTGATCTTCCAGAGCATCATCGAACACATGAACGCAGGTAATATCGACACCTACGGACTGGAGTTCATGGCCAACTATGAGCATAGAGGCTTCACGGCCCATTTCTCCTCTTGCTGGCAGAAGATTAGCAAGTCTGAGGTCTATGGACGCACCTTCTCCGAGGCCTTCAACATCCCCATCTTGACCAGCAACCTGATTCTGGGCTGGCGCCCCATCCCCCAACTGCTCTTACACAGTCACCTGACCTTCGAGGGCAAGAGCACCACTTACCAGATTAATGTCTTCGGACAGGCACTGGATAACATCATCAGAGAGATGCTGGATAAAGCGATTGCACAAAAGGACCAGGAATCGATCGACTATTATACGAATCTGTTGAATCAGACTGAGCGACACGAGATCGACACACAGGAGAACTCACCACGTTTCCTGGTGAACCTTGGTGCTGAATATACCTTAGGTCGTGTGAAGTTCGCCCTCAACGTCAACAACCTCTTCGACAAGTATTTCGAGCGCAGTGGCATGGGTTCAGGACGTGCCCCACAGAAGGGGCGCTGGTTCATGTTTACCACCGCCATCCGCCTCTAAATTCTCCCTCTGGGGCCAGGCCCTTTTAGGAGATTTTCCCTTTTTTCTAATTTAGACAAAGAAAAAATAAGCCATTTTTGCAAGATTTTGCTATTTAGACTTTGCAATTTGCTGGAAAATGTGTACCTTTGCACCACTTTACATGGTAAAAAACAAATCAGGCAGAAATGGAAGCATTTTTCAGGACGCACAGATATCTTGTAGAACATACCAATGCACCCGTTCGTCGCACCCTCATGGATGAGATCAACTGGGACGATCGTATGATTGGTATTAAAGGTACGCGCGGGGTCGGAAAGACCACCTTCCTGTTACAATATGCCAAGGAGCATTTTGATATACTCGACAAGCAGTGCCTGTATATCAACATGAACAATTTCTATTTCCAGGGTGAGGGCATAGCCCAGTTTGCTGGCAATTTCTATAAGGATGGCGGGCGTGTCCTGCTCATCGATCAGGTGTTCAAACAGCCCGATTGGAGCACGGAACTCCGTAAGTGTTACGACAACTACCCCGACCTGAAGATTGTGTTTACGGGCAGCAGTGTGATGCGCCTCAAGGACGAGAACCCCGAACTCAATGGCATCGTCAAGAGCTATAACCTCCGTGGCTTCTCCTTCCGCGAGTTCATCAACCTGCTCACGGGCAACGACTTCCAGCCCTATACCCTCTCCGATATTCTCAACAACCATGAGACCATTATCAAGCAGATACTGCCGAGAGTGTCGCCCAACCGCTATTTCCAAGACTATATCCATCATGGCTTCTACCCCTTCTTCCAGGAGCATCGTAACTACTCCGAGAATCTGCTGAAGACCATGAACATGATGACCGAGGTCGATATCCTCCTCATCAAACAGATAGAGCTCAAGTATCTCACGAAGATCAAGAAGCTCTTCTACCAGATAGCCGAGGAGGGCTCTTCGAAACCACCCAACATCAGCAAACTGGCACAGGACATCGAGACCAGCCGGGCCACCGTGATGAACTATATCAAATACCTCACCGATGCGCGTTTGCTCAATCTCATCTATCCTGCGGGTCAGGAATTCCCGAAGAAGCCGGTCAAGGTGATGCTCCACAACTCCAACCTCATGTATGCCATCTACCCCATCCAGGTCGATCAGCAAGAGGCGATGGAGACCTTCTTCGTCAACTCCCTATGGAAAGACCACAAGGTCAACACAGGCTCGCGCGACTGCAGCTATCTGGTCGATGAGAAGCTCAAGTTCCGCATCATCGATGCCAAGAATCCTGGTCGTATCCGCTATCAGCCCGATGTCATCTATGCCCGTTATAACACCGAGGTCGGCAAGGGCAACCAGATACCCCTGTGGCTGCTGGGATTCCTCTACTAGTATATATAATAATAAATAATGTGTCTATTAAGTTAAACAAATACCAAAACAAAGTTAGTATTCATTTTATAGTTACAAAACAAAATGGCTAAAGAAAAGAAATTTATTACCTGTGATGGTAACGAGGCTGCGGCTCATGTGAGCTATATGTTCTCCGAGGTAGCTGCTATCTACCCCATCACCCCGTCTTCGCCAATGGCGGAGCATGTTGACGAGTGGGCTGCCCGTGGTCGCAAGAACCTCTGGGGTCAGAACGTCAGTGTTCAGGAAATGCAGTCAGAGGCAGGTGCTGCTGGTGCTGTCCATGGCTCTCTCCAGGCTGGTGCCCTCACCACGACCTTCACGGCTTCTCAGGGTCTGCTCCTGATGATTCCTAACATGTACAAGATTGCCGGTGAGCTCATCCCCTGCGTGTTCGACGTTTCTGCCCGTACGCTGGCTTCTCACTCTCTCTGTATCTTCGGTGACCACCAGGATGTGATGGCTTGCCGCCAGACTGGTTTCGCCATGCTCTGCGAGGGTTCCGTACAGGAGGTGATGGATATGACAGCTGCTGCCCACCTGGCTACGCTCGAGACCTGCGTGCCTTTCGTTAACTTCTTCGATGGTTTCCGCACCTCTCATGAGTATCACAAGATTGAGCTGCTCGACCAGGAGGATGTTCGTCCTCTCGTCAAGGAAGAGTACATCAAGCGCTTCCGCGATCGTGCCATGAGCCCTGAGCGTCCTATCACCCGTGGTACTGCCGAGAACCCCGAGACCTTCTTCACACACCGTGAGGCTTGTAATCCTTACTACGATGCAGTGCCCGAGGTTGTCGAG
>JAEEGI010009232.1_pt1 | contig 21651 bp, 18 predicted proteins | sample 8958751 | NCBI WGS metagenome assembly JAEEGI01 (sample SAMN16246545, study PRJNA631951) | gut metagenome | biome: gut microbiome; feature: rumen; material: KS-attached | host: Bos | place: Iran: Karaj | collected 2018-10 | reverse complement strand
AATTACACAGGTCGTCAGCAAGAATGGCGAGACCAAGAGGCAGATCGCGAATCTCCGTACCCTCGGTATCCGCAAGATGCATCAGACCGTAGAGGTCGAGAAGACTCCCGTGACAATGGGTCAGGTGGCGAAGGTCGCCCACCTCGTGAAAGTGGAAGAAATCAACTAAGGAGGACTCAGAGATGAAACTTGAAAATATCGCCCCTGTAAAGGGTGCAACCAAGACAAGCAAGAGAGTCGGTCGCGGCCAGGGTTCCGGTAAGGGCGGCACTGCCACCCGCGGTACCAAAGGTGCACAGGCTCGTGCAGGTTACTCACACAAGATCGGTTTCGAAGGTGGTCAGATGCCCCTTCAGCGCCGTGTTCCTAAGTTCGGCTTCCAGAACATCAACCGCATCGAGTACAGAGCGGTGAACGTAGAGGTTCTCGAGCAGATTGCAACTAACAAGGGACTGACGAAAATCACAGTAGCCGACATTGTCAACGCTGGTTACGCTCACAAGGGCGAACTGGTGAAGGTGCTTGCCAAGGGCGAGCTCAACACCAAGATTGACGTTGAGGCCAATGCTTTCTCGAAGAAAGCCGAGGAAGCCATCACAAGTAAAGGTGGTAACGTAGTAAAACTCTAACATGTCATGGGAAAAGCTATAGACAAGCTTAAGAACATCAAGATCGTAAAGGTGGTGAAGAACATCCTGAGTGTTGAGGACTTGCGCCAGCGCATCCTCATCACCTTGCTGTTCGTGGCCATTTACCGCTTCGGTTCTTTCGTAGTGCTGCCTGGTGTAGACACAGCTCAACTCGAGGAACTGAGCACTCAGACCAAGACTGGCCTCCTTTCACTGCTCGACATGTTCTCAGGCGGTGCGTTCTCCAAGGCATCCATCTTCGCCCTTGGAATCATGCCCTACATCTCTGCATCCATCGTGATGCAGCTGCTGGGCATAGCAGTACCATATTTCCAGAAGATGCAGCGTGAGGGTGAAAGTGGCCGCAGGAAAATGAACCAGTACACACGTTATCTGACAGTGCTGATTCTTCTTTTCCAGGCACCTGCCTATCTGATCAACCTCCGCATGCAGACCAACGGCCAGGCACTGAATCCTGGTTTGAGCTGGACTATGTTCCTCATCACCTCCACCATTATCCTCGCTGCCGGCAGCATGTTCATCCTGTGGCTTGGCGAGCGCATCACCGACAAGGGTATTGGTAATGGAGTGTCTCTGATTATTATGGTAGGTATCATCGCCCGCTTCCCACAGGCCGTGACACAGGAGTTCGTTTCACGTCTCGGTGCCGCTCAAGGTGGTCTGGTGATGTTCCTTCTCGAAGTAGTAGCTTTGCTTGCAGTGATAGCAGCGGCAGTGCTTCTGGTACAAGGTACACGCAGAGTGCGTGTGCAGTACGCCAAACGTGTTGTCGGCAACCACCAGGTTGTTGGTGGAGCCCGTCAGTACATCCCACTGAAGCCATACGCCGCTAATGTGATGCCTATCATCTTCGCTCAGGCAATCATGTTCATACCCATCACTTTCGTAGGGTTCATGGCGGGTGGTAATACCAGTGCCACACTGCAGAAACTGATCGACACCCAAAGTGCTCTCTACAACGTGATCTTCGCTGCTTTGGTTATCCTCTTCACCTATCTGTACACGGCTATTACAATCAATCCCGTGCAGATGGCTGAGGACATGAAGCGCAACAACGGTTTCATCCCTGGAGTGAAGCCTGGAAAGGATACTGCCAACTACCTCGACACCATCATGTCGAGAATCACGTTGCCAGGTGCCCTCTTCCTCGCTTTCCTTGCCATACTTCCAGCTTTTGCTGGACTGTTCGGCATCCAGCGTGAGTTCGCTCAGTTCTTTGGTGGTACATCGCTGCTCATTCTTGTAGGTGTGGTACTTGATACCCTCCAGCAGATAGAGAGCCATTTGATGATGCGTCATTACGATGGTCTGCTCTCTACCGGACGAATCAGGGGCGAACATTCAGAGATGTCGGCTTACTAAAGCTATGATATTGTAATGGTGTATCTCAAAACAGATGATGAGATAGAATTGTTGCGCCAGGCAAACCTTCTGGTTGGAAAGACTTTGGCCGAACTGGCCAAGGTCATCCAACCTGGAGTGACAACAAAGCAGCTCGACCGTCTGGCAGACGAGTTCATCCGAGATCATGGGGCCATACCCACTTTCAAGGGTTTCCCCAATCCTCACGGAGAGCCATTTCCCGCGAGCATATGCACCTCAGTGAACCATCAGGTGGTGCATGGAATTCCTAACGACACTCCCCTTCAGGATGGTGACATCGTGTCGGTGGACTGCGGAACAAAACTCGACGGTTTCTGTGGCGACTCCTGCTACACTTTCGCTGTAGGTGAGGTGTCAGACGAGATTCGTCAGCTGATGCGCGTAACAAAGGAGGCCCTGTACAAGGGCATTGAACAAGCAGTTGCAGGCCATCGTATCGGTGACATCAGCAACGCTGTCCAGAGTCACTGCGAACAATATGGATACGGCGTGGTACGAGAGTTTGTAGGTCATGGCATTGGACATGACATGCACGAGGATCCACAAGTTCCCAATTTCGGTCGACGTGGCAGTGGCAAGATGCTAAAAGCCGGTTTATGTATCGCTATAGAGCCGATGATAACCATGGGCACCCGTGAGATTTACATGCAGGAAGACCACTGGGGCATCATCACTCGCGACAACAAGCCCGCTTGTCACTACGAGCACACAATAGCCGTTCGCAAGGGCAAGGCCGACATCCTATCATCCTTTGATGAAATAGAGAATATACTGAACAACAAACAATAGTTTATGGCAAAGCAAGCGTCAATAGAGCAAGACGGAACCATTGTGGAGGCATTGTCAAATGCGATGTTCCGTGTGGAACTGGAGAACGGTCACCCCATCACGGCCCACATCTCAGGCAAGATGAGAATGCATTACATAAAAATCCTCCCAGGAGACAAGGTACGTGTGGAAATGTCACCTTACGACCTGTCGAAAGGAAGAATCGTCTTCAGGTATAAATAACACAACAGATATATGAAAACAAGAGCATCATTAAAGAAGCGCACACCCGACTGCGTTATTGTTCGCCGCAAGGGTCGCCTTTTTGTAATTAATAAGAAGAATCCTAAGTACAAAATGCGTCAGGGATAATTCTTTTGATTGAAACAAGCAAACAAATAAAATATGGCAATAAGAATTGTTGGTGTAGACCTCCCGCAGAACAAGCGAGGAGAAATTGCGTTAACGTACATTTACGGTATTGGACGCAGCAGCGCCGGTAAGATCCTCGACAAGGCAGGCGTTGACAGGGACATTAAAGTGAAGGACTGGAGCGACGAGCAAGCCGGTAAGATCCGTGAGGTAATCGGAGCCGACTACAAGGTAGAGGGTGACCTCCGTTCCGAGATCCAGATGAACATCAAGCGTCTGATGGATATCGGATGCTATCGTGGCATTCGCCATCGTTTGGGACTTCCTGTGCGTGGCCAGAGCACAAAGAACAACGCTCGTACCCGTAAGGGAAAGAAGAAAACAGTTGCAAACAAGAAAAAAGCTACTAAATAATCGATTATGGCTAAGAAAACAGTTACAGCTAAGAAAAGAGTCGTTAAGGTTGGTGCCCAGGGCCAGTTGCATGTGCATTCTTCTTTCAACAACGTCATTGTTTCGCTTGCAAACAGCGAGGGACAAATCATCTCATGGTCTTCAGCCGGTAAGATGGGGTTCAGAGGTTCAAAGAAGAACACTCCTTATGCTGCCCAGATGGCAGCCCAGGACTGTGGCAAGGTTGCTTATGACCTCGGCCTGAGAAAAGTTGTTGCATACGTGAAAGGTCCAGGTAACGGCCGTGAGGCTGCTATTCGTGGTATACACGGCTGCAATATCGAGGTGACAGAAATCATCGACGTGACTCCGCTTCCACACAACGGATGTCGCCCACCTAAGAGAAGAAGAGTATAATCAATCACAATTCAGACAACTCGTACTTCTTCATACAGTTCGGTGCTCGATTTTTGGATGTATCTTTCCTTTCTACATCCGCTGCTGTAAGGGTATCCGTTCTGAGATGGAAAGTATGAAGGGGTCACAAAAAACAAGGACAATAATATGGCAAGATATACAGGACCTAAGTCAAGGATTTCCCGTCGTTTCGGTGAGGCTATTTACGGTCCAGACAAAGTTCTTGAGAAGCGCAATTTCGCTCCAGGACAGCATGGTAACAACCGTCGCAAGAAGTCGTCTGAGTACGGTTTGATGTTGGCAGAGAAGCAGAAGGCCAAATACACCTACGGTGTGCTCGAGAAGCAGTTCCGCATTCTCTTCGACAAGGCTTCGAGAAAAGAGGGTGTAACTGGTGAGGTTCTTCTCCAGATGCTTGAAAGCCGTCTCGACAACGTCGTTTTCCGTCTGGGCATCGCTCCTACACGCGCAGCAGCACGTCAGCTTGTAAACCACAAGCACATCACAGTGGACGGAAAGGTGGTAGGTATACCCTCCTACAGTGTAACTCCAGGTCAGGTTGTGGCAGTTCGCGAGAAGTCTAAGAGTCTTGAAGTAGTAGAGAACTCTCTCGCTGGTTTCAACCACAGCAAGTACCCATGGATAGAATGGGACGAGAACCTCAAGGGCGGAAAGTTGCTTCATCTTCCTGAGCGCGACAGCATTCCTGAGAATATTAAAGAACAAATGATAGTCGAGTTGTACTCTAAATAATAAAATTAAACATGGCGGTATTAGCATTTCAAAAACCAGAAAAAGTAGTGATGCTGGAATCGACGGACAAGTTCGGCAAGTTCGAATTTCGTCCTTTGGAGCCTGGCTTTGGCATTACCATTGGCAACGCTCTTCGTCGTATCCTGCTTTCATCGCTTGAGGGTTATGCCATCTGTACCATTCGTATAGCAGGCGTGGAAAACGAGTTTTCCTCAATCCCTGGAGTGAAGGAAGATGTTTCCGGTATCATCTTGAACCTCAAACAAGTAAGGTTCAAGCAAAGAAGTGAAGGAACTGACAAAGAGAAAGTTCTTATCACAGTGGAGAACGCAACAGAGTTCACCGCTGGTGATATCGACAAGTATCTCAGTGGATTTGGAGTGTTAAATCCTGACTTGGTAATTTGTCATTTAGATCCTAAGGCTTCCATAGAGATAGAGTTGAACATCAATAAGGGACGTGGTTATGTGCCAAGCGACGAGAACCGTGAGCAGTGCACCGACAATGTCAACGAATTGGCAATAGACTCAATCTACACACCTATCCGCAATGTAAAGATTGCAGTGGAGAACTTCCGCGTGGCTCAGAAGACAGACTACGAGAAACTGCTTCTTGAGATTACCACCGATGGTTCTATCCACCCAAAGGACGCGCTCAGAGAAGCCGCGAAGATTCTGATTCATCATTTCATGCTGTTCTCAGACGAGAAGATTACTCTTGAGAACGCAGACATGGATGGTTCAGAGGAATTCGACGAGGAGATTCTGTCGATGCGCAAGCTGCTGAAGACGAAGCTCACCGACATGAACCTTTCTGTCCGTGCACTCAACTGTCTGAAGGCCGCAGAGGTGGAAACCTTAGGAGATTTGGTACAATTTAACAAAACAGACTTGCTCAAATTCCGTAATTTCGGTAAGAAGTCTCTGGCAGAACTTGATGATCTGCTTGAGAGTCTGCAACTTTCATTCGGAACTGATATTTCCAAGTATAAATTAGAAAAAGATTAAACGATGAGACACAATAAGAAATTCAATCATCTTGGTCGTAAGGCAGCTCACAGGTCGGCTATGTTGGCCAACATGGCAATATCGCTGATTATGCACAAGAGAATCACAACCACATTGCCAAAGGCTAAGGCACTGCGCAAATATGTTGAGCCGCTGATAACCAAGTCGAAGACAGATACCACTGAGTCCCGTCGCGTTGTGTTCAGCTACCTGCAGAACAAATACGCCATTAAGGAGCTCTTTGGTGATATCTCCGCAAAGGTTGCCAACCGTCCAGGCGGTTACACCCGCATCATCAAGCTGGGTATACGTCCTTCTGACGCCACTCCTATGGCTTTCATCGAATTCGTAGACTTCGACGAGAACATGGCTAAGGATGCTGGTAAGAAGAAGGCTACACGCCGTAGCCGTCGTGGTGGCAAGAAAGCTGCTGAGACAGTAGCTGAGCCAGCTGCAGAGACTGCTGAGGTTGTGGCAGAAGCAGCAGAATAGTAAAAACCAACATTCTTAATAAACGAACCGCATCTACACCAATGAAGGAGTAGATGCGGTTTAATTTTACAAAGGTGTGCAATGTCCGGAGATTCCAGAATAACTGGTATCTCCGGAATTTAATACTACATCTTCGCCATCGCCTGTTCAAGGTCAGCGATAATATCGTTTACGTTCTCTATGCCCACAGACAAGCGAATAAGGTCGGGTGCTACACCTGCCTCAAGGAGTTGCTCGTCGCTCATCTGGCGGTGTGTATGGCTTGCAGGATGCAACACACATGTGCGAGCGTCAGCAACGTGGGTAACTATGCAGATGAAGTCAAGGTTGTCCATGAAACGGATAGCATCATCGCGTGTGCCTTTGAGGCCGAAAGCAATCACACCGCACGAACCGTTTGGCAGATACTTCTGTGCCAATGCATAGTTCTTATTACCCTTCAGCCCGCTGTAGTTCACCCAGGAGACTTTAGGGTTGGCCTCAAGCCATTCAGCCACCTTCTGGGCGTTCTCGCAATGACGGGGCATACGCAGGTGCAGTGTCTCCAAACCGAGGTTGAGGAGGAAACAGTTCTGTGGCGAGGGAATCGAACCGAGGTCACGCATAAGTTGGGAGACAATCTTAGTGATATAGGCTTTCTTACCAAATGCCTTGGTATAAGTCAGTCCATGATAACTCTCATCGGGTGCGGTGAGACCTGGATACTTGTCAGCGTATTCTTCCCAGGGGAAGTTGCCGCTATCAACAATGGCTCCGCCTACCTGTGTAGCATGTCCGTCCATGTATTTGGTAGTGGAGTGTGTTACAATATCGCATCCCCATTCGAAGGGACGGCAATTGATAGGAGTAGCAAAAGTGTTGTCCACTATCAGTGGTACACCATGGCGATGTGCCATCTTGGCGAAACGTTCAATGTCGAAGACATTTCCTCCGGGATTGGAGATGGTCTCCCCGAAGAAACATTTGGTATTGGGCTGGAAAGCGGCTTCTATCTGCTCGTCGCTCCACTCAGGGTCAACAAAAGTACATTCAATGCCCAATTTCCTCATGGTCACACCGAAGAGATTGAAAGTGCCACCATAGATGGTGTTCGATGTGATGAAATGGTCACCAGCCTCGCAGATATTAAACACAGCGTAGAAATTGGCGGCCTGACCAGATGAGGTAAGCACAGCCCCTACTCCGCCTTCCAGCGCGCATATTTTAGCCGCAACGGCGTCGTTGGTGGGATTGGCCAGACGGGTGTAGAAATAGCCCTCGTCCTCAAGGTCGAAAAGTCGCGCCATCTTCTCACTCGTCTCGTATTTGAATGTTGTGCTCTGGTAAATGGGAAGCACACGGCTCTCGCCGTTCTTTGGTTTCCACCCTGCCTGAACGCAGAGTGTCTCTAAATTCTTCTTCATATCATGACTTTATTTTCGGAGTATTCGGAAAATTCTGAGTGTTCGGAATAATCGGAATCTGGTAAAAATCCAACCTATCTTGCCAGCGTGTATTTATGCAAAGTGGCGCGGACTGCACCGTAACCAGAGTAGAGCTCTTTCACCATACCCTCAATGCGTTCGCCAAGTCCAGCCTCGTAAAGGTCGATGCCAAAGACATCCTTACGGCTGTAAAGTTGGCGAAGGCAACTCCAGTCCTGGTCTGGCTTTCCGATTTCCAATGGTGCCACGATGGCTTGCAGTTCAGCGAGCATGGGGTCCGGCGATGGCTCAAAAGGCTCGCCATTATCCTTGATGCCTTTCAAGTAACGGGCATAGCCAGCCAATGTGAGGGGAATAAGCACAAGGTTACTCATATCTAAGCCACGGTCCACATACTTCTTGATGGTCTCCCCGAAGCGGATGGGCAGTTTCTGGCTGGTATCCATGGCGATACGCTGGGGTGCGTCGGGCATGAAAGGATTAGGCAGACGGCGGTTGATGACCGCACCGATGAACTCGTAGGGATTAAGCACACCTGGGTCGGTAACCACGGGCATAGCCTCCATGTAGCCAATCTTCTGAATGAAGGGGCGGATGTCCTCATCGGCCATCTCTGCTGATATCAGCGTGTAGTCGAGCATGCAACCATATAGGCTCATGGCAGTGTGCAACGGATTAAGGCAAGTTGTTACCTTCATGGTCTCCACCTTATCGACAGTCTCACGTGAGGTATAAAGCACTCCACCCAATTCAAGAGGAGGACGGCCGTTGGTATAGTTGTCCTCCACCACCAGATACTGCACTTCCTCAGCGTTGACGAAAGGAGCGGTGAAAGTGTGGCGCTCGGTCTCGATATACTCATTGTCTTCAAAACCATCGGCGGCAAGCATCTCCTTTACTTTCACATGGGGACGCGGTGTGATTTTGTCAATCATCGACCACGGATACGTGATTTTTGTCTCGTCTTGCAGGTAATCAAGGAAAGCCTGTGACACCAATCCATCCTTCACCCATTGACTAGCGTATGCCAAAACACCGGCCTTCACTTTGTCGCCATTATGGGAGCAATTGTCCATGCTTTGAACGGTCAGGGGGAGACTGCCATGGGATGTACCTTCAGGCGAAAGGAAACGCTCGTAGAGCAAAAGTGCCACCTTGCCCATAGCGAAGGCAGGCTTGAGTCCGCGAGCCAAGTCTGCGTCATTGTAAGTATAGCCTTTCTCGGTAATGGTGAAGGATATCATCTGCAGAGATGGCTTACGGAAGATTTCTACCAATCGCTGCCAGTCGCTGAACTCATATCCGGCTTTCAGTGCCTCTGTGACCGAAGCGATGACTTTCTTCTCTATGGTACCTGTGGATTGCAGACTGACCAGCAAGGACAGGTTATTATAGGGTGCATAGGCCTTGTCGATGACTTCATAGTCAAAGGTTTCGGCCACAATGACACCACGGTCGTATTTACCTGTGTTGAGTGCATCATTTAGCAATGCTGCGGGGAAAGCGCGGAAAATGTTGCCGCCACCGAAATGCACCCATGTAGGGTTGTCGTGAGTCTGCTTGCGCACAGCGGCGATGTCAAACTTGGGAAGTTCATAGCCTTTGGCTTCCCATTCACTGGCGTCAAAGCCAGTGGTGAGTATATCGTTGAGTTTCATATTCTTATATTATTTATAGATAAAATAGATGCTATAGAGACTATTAATATTCAGATTGTCTGCTATCAGTCGAAGAAGCCGGGCTGCTGGTATTTGATGCCTAACTCACGGTCAACTGTGGCGAGGATGCCTTGCACTTGTCCAAGGGCAAACATACGTCCGAGGAAGGAGTATCCGGCATTGTAGCCCTTGTCCTCGTCGCCGAGCATGGTCATGCCATGGTCCACGCGCATAGGCAGTTCAGGATTTTCCTGTTCAAAAACACGGGCCAGTTCAATGAGGTCTGCGCGTCCACCGAGATGTGAGGCCTCAGTGAAGTCGCCGTTGGGGAAAATATGGCAGGAGCGAAGATGCACGAAGTGGGTACGAGAAGCAAATTTGCGCGCCATATCCACCACATTGTTGTAGGCTCCGGCTGAAAGGGAACCAGCGCAGAAAGTCAAACCGTTATGTTTGTTGGGCACGGCATCGAGCATCCACTGGATATCCTCTTCGGTGCGTACGATACGAGGCAATCCCAAAATCTCGATTGGAGGATCGTCAGGATGCACACACATATTCATTCCGCATTCTTCACAGGTGGGCATGATGGCTTCGAGGAAATACTTCATGTTAGCTCTCAGCTGGGCTTTGTCGATACCCTTGTAGAGGTCGAGGAACTTACGGAACTTTTCTATAGGCTCCTTGTCACCTTCCTTAAAGTTACCGGAAACGAAACCTTGTGTCTTGATGACAATAGTCTCCACCAACTGGTGGTCTTTCTCAGGGGTCATATTCTGGGCCATGGCGTCAGCCTCAGCCAGTACATCGCGACCTTCACCGTAGCCTTCAGGGAAGCGGAACTTCGCCCATTCCTCCCGTGCACCCTCTCGCTGAAGGATGTAGATATCGAAATAAGCGAATTCTGCGTAATTGAAATAGAGGTTCGACGACCCGTTGGGGTTGGAGTGCAGCAAGTCGGTGCGCGCCCAGTCGAGCACGGGCATGAAGTTGTAGCAGATGGTGTGGATGCCTTCGGCAGATAGGTTTCGGAGGCTCACTTTATAGCGTTCAATCTGCTCGTCACGGTCGGGACCGGCATATTTGATGCTTTCCACCACGGGCAGGGATTCCACTACACTCCAGCGCATGCCATAGCTTTCTATGTATGTCTTGAGGTCATGAATTTTCTCGCGGGTCCAAATTTCGCCGAGCGGTACATCGTGCAAGGCTGTGACAATGCCCTCCACACCGATTTGTCTCAACATGGCAAGTGTGATCTTGTCTTTCTTGCCAAACCATCTCCAGGTTCTTTCCATATTGCTTTAGTATTATTAATGAATATTTCGTTTCTTATCTGTAATATCATACAACTGTGCAAAGATACAAAAAATAAAATGTATAGTGTCGTTTTTCTCTGCTTTTTCTTTTACATGCTACTTACCTATAAAGATGGGCAACACACTAACAAATGAAATGGGGAATAATATGAGATAACTAAAACTTGGACACAAGCTCTATGTCCAATTCGTAAGTACAGTTTTGTTAGCAAACAAATAGTAAACGCTTTGATGTTGATACAGCACTTAACACGTACACAAAAAATGAGATTATTTTAACAAAATATTACAAATTCCACGATATTTGTTACTTTTGAAACATTTTTTGTAGATTTTACATATATCATTTTAAGAAAAAGAGCTAATTTTGCACAGAATTTACTTATTAAACTTGTAGAATGCTTTTGCCATCTATAAAGATTTTAAGAGTTGTCTATAGACTAACATTAAGGATAAGATGAAATTTAGAAATTTTTTAAGGAATCTTCTACCTGTATGCGTGCTGGCAATAGCATCGTGTCCAAACGCAGAACTTATTCTGGACGCAAGCAAGACTCAGAGAGGACGTGATTTCGCCTCAGCTTTCGAGGCTCGTTTCGGAAGTGTTGACCCCAACCACACCTGGGTGGACGGTACTGTCGGCAAAGTGACTGTAACCACTGACCAGGCCGCAAACATTGTGATCTATGGCCTCGGTCGTAGCGACGGTACTCTATTGAGACTGAAAAGGTGTGTAGTCAATGGTACTCAAGAAGTGAAGTACGACATCCCTAAGGGATGCAAGTCTGTGGTACTTCGCGCCTACAACGACAAATTCAACGAGTACAAGACACTCAACCCCAGCAACGAGTACGATGAGGCTGTGATGACAACGAAGGGAGGAACAAGAGCCGGTAGCAATGCAACCACTATTGAGGAATTCATTGCCTCCAACCAACCTCGTACGCGTCAGCTTATTCCTAATGTGTGGAATGCATACACCAGCCACGGATACCCTGCTCCATGGCAAACCACCATACCCGAGACATCCAGTCTTACTGCCATTTACAGGGGGTCTGATGCAGGCGATAATGCGGGTTGGAATTTCTACTTCAGAGGACAAGATGGATATCTTTACAATGTGTTCACATGGGAGACCTACAATTACTACATGCCTGCATCATTGTTTACGTCCATTGAAGATTTCCATGCCAAAACAGGTTTTACAAGTGCTGATGAAGGAACAGGTTACCAAGTTGTGGAAATTGCCGCGAACCAGAAATGGCCAGCTTTTCCAAGCATAGCACCTAATGGGGACTACGTTTCAGGAAGAACGTATCCTGCGGGTACTTACTACAATTATAAAGCATACGGAAAACGTGGCTCGTGGTGGAGACACGATAGTGATGAGTATGGGAAATTCTATGTGACCAGCATGGACATCTCAAATAGCACTTCCGGCACACTTAAAGATGCTCCCGACTACTTTAAAATGGAATTAAACGCAGCTGTGATCTCGGAAATTGAAGGAATCGTAACTCCCGACAATCAGTATGAATTGCTCAAACCCTTTGTTACAGATGCAGGTTTTACTACTCTTGCCCCAGGTCCAGTCTCTATCACTTGGTTCACTGGCGTAACAACCACTCGCGACTACGTAGGTTATTATTATACTGAGGGCAACGATGATGAAGAGGCCATGAATGCAGCAGACAAGTATCTGCTCCTCGATGCCCTTAGTGGCGCAAGACAAAAAGGAGACACCTTCCCGCTCACTTATTACGGACCTGATGGCACTGGAAGTCCCTCTTATACTTTCCCCGCAGGGGTGAACATCCATTTCTTTATTGTGCACGGGAGAGGTAGCAGCACTTCAGAACCTCACCCTCACAGCGGATACACTTCTTGGACAAGTGGAAATCAAAACAATTGGCTTTTCTACGACACAACAAAAAGCGATGGCTCTAACGAGAATGGCTGGACGCTCGACGCATGGTACTCCGTCTACTCACAAGGCGGTGAAATCAACAATCCAGCACTGAATCGTCTATACGATGAGCATTTAACACCTGATGCAAGAATTGATTCTGATTTCGACGGAAACTATATTCCTTCCATGGCTTTCAACTACGCAGGTTACAATGTCATTGGCTTTGAAGACACACCTACGGGCATCGACCTCGACTGGAACGACTGCACTTTCATTGTGAATGGTAACTTCGACATCAAGAAATACAAGCAGCAAGACCTCGCCTTCTCCATGTGCATGGAAGACCTTGGTGGCACTGACGACCTCGACTACAACGACCTCTTCATGGTGGTGACTCAAGGTTATGAGGAAATCACAACCAATACAAGCCCTGCTCCTCAGACGTATTATTCTGCTCCTAAGGTGATTATACCGATGGTGGGTGGTACCTTGCCTTTGAAAATTACTTTCGAACCGGAAAATGAAGAGCCCCAAGTTCTCTTTGAGGATGTTCACGCCGCTTTCGGACAAGGCTTGACCGATGTCGCTATCAATACCTGTGAACCGGGTACATACTCCGACAATATTAGGAACATCTCAGGCGAGCCCGACTATAAAGGAACGGTGTTCACTGTAGATTTCACCGATGGCTCCGTTGTGAAATGTGCCAACTTCAAAGCGAGAAACGACGCGGAGGCAGAAGATGTCTCAACTGTATTCGATGCAAGCAGATGGGATGCTGACCACATCGCTTCGTTCTCCATCCTTGACCATATCCCCGACTTCAAGATTTGGGTCACCTATGAAGATGGACAAGAGTTGTGTATTTCAGGACCAAAGAACCTGCAGGTTGGTGAAGATGTGTCTGATGCGCAGAAAATCCCATTCGCTTTCTGGTTCCCATCCACTGCTGACAGCGAGCAAGAAAGTGAAGAAAATCCTGAAACCCGCGTACTTCCTGGCTATGAGCGTCAGTTCATCAACAACGCTCTTCCTGGTTTCGCTGAGTGGGTAGCCAACCAAGATGCCTATTCTGCTGACGGCAGGAACAACTGGTACAACTGGGCTTGGGGAACTAACGGACCTGTTACCCCTGGCAGCGGCAACAGCGGAGGTGGAGAAGAAGAAACCACAAAGACAGCAATACTTGAAGGCACAAACTTAACAAGTAATGTAACTACCAATGCTTTCGGATGGGGAAAAGAAGGCGTGTTCATCAATCCAAATTGTTTCATATCAGGAGCCACAAGCATCACGTTCAAACTCACATTCTCTAACACCTATACAGGGCAATTGAAAGTGGTAACCTACAACGGGGACCATTGGGGAACTGGAAACAACCAAAATGCTGTTACTGAATGTACAATTAATGTTAACATGTCGGAATTCCCGACCTGGACTAATGGACTGTATATTTGCCAAGAAAGTGGATCCAATTTCGTTAACTATTTACAATCAGTAGTCATCGAAAGTTCGAAAGAATAATCTTATATTACATTTTAATATGAATTCAGGCGCGGCCAATTGGCTGCGCCTGTTTTTTATCTGATTGTTGGCATTCGAGTTCTTAAAAACAGACGTTCTCAACATTAAAGCTTCATTTATTGCAGAAAACTTGAAAATTATTGAAAATTCATAATGGAATTATCTGTTTTTCAAGATTTTTTTGATATCTTTGCATGAATAAAGTGAAATTTGTGCTGTTGAATTTTTAACTCTTTTTCATCTATTCAAAACACTGCAAATTTAAACTCCAAAAATAATGAGAAAAACCATTTTACTTACCGCCGTGGCAATAACCACGATTTTGGCTGGCTGTACCAACGAAGACATTTATGACATCGATAAGATACAGAGGTATTCCAGCAATTTTGAGGAACATTTTGGGGAAATAGCCGAAGGCCATACATTCAATATGGTAAAGGCTGTGAACATTTCTGCCAACACGTCTTTTTCCAACTTCAGGTTGAAGGTGTATGACAACACTCCAAACTGCGGTTTGGGCGCCCATCTGCTGGGTGATTTCAAGAACTTGAGTGGCTCTACAGAAGTGAAGTGCGATGTGCCGTCTTATGTGAAGACCCTCTATTTCGCTTATGAGCATGATGGTCTGACCCACTATTCCAAAGCCGAGGTCACACCCGACAACCGTTCTAAGGCCGAGATGATGTTGGCAGGCACACGGGCTGGCGGAGAGGCTAACAAGGATGAATTCCTGGCAACATTCAGCATCTTCCATCAGGACATGGCAGACAGAACGGCTTACCCCGAGAACCCGAACATCACCATTCCTAACGATGGCAATTTCGACATGACAGACCTCACGGCAAACTCGGATGTGCCCAACAAGAAATGGGGTGTTTTCAGCAAGGCTTTCTATGATTTCCTCGAAGGCACACAGGGAGATGGTACCTACAATGGTATCCTGCCCTTCAACCTTTTCAAACACGCCGAAGACCACAGTAACTATGCCAGCGACTTTACTTTTGAATACGACGCTGAGGCCGCAGTCAACGGCGTTGACTGGATTACCTTCTACCCCTTTGAGTATGAGGCTGGACGTCACGACATCGTGGGATACTACATCTACAGCATCGCAACAGGAGCCATACTCGAGCATCATGATATCTATGAGAACAATTATGAGGTGGACCAGTACAGACTCTTAGGTGCCGACGATGACATTCACGTCAACAACGACCCCAACTTCCTTGGTGTGCTGACATCAGACAACGGCATCAATCCATACAACGTGACTGGAAACGCCCAAAACATCATTCCTTTCCCATCTAAATTCTTCAACTTTGATTCGTATGTGGATTATTATGATGGCTATCAAAACATTACACAATACAGAATAAATGATTTCTATTATAACTACATCGACCACCGCTCTGGTAACAGGGATGGATTGTTAAGTAACGATAATGGATTTACTTTCACCGCCAATAATTGCACAAAATACGGAATTACCAGTAACGGATACGAAGTCAGAGCCGATCAAGGCATTAATGGTAACAACAACTTCTCATTCTATAAAAACGTCAGATTAGGAAAAGGTTTCTTCAAAGTGGTTGGATATGGATTGTATCGTGACGGGACAAACGATCAAGTCAATCCCGCACATAGGCACAGTTACGGCTATTTACGTACAAATGATATCAACAACACAGGAAAGGTGAAGGAATTCACCAACAAGGAAGCTACGACAACAGGGCTGACGTGGGTACAGTCCATTTATGGACTCGCACAACAAAATGAATTCCCATATAATAATGGCCAGTATAGACCCACCCGCACAAACAGGGATTTCGGTGGTTTTGCAGATGGTGTGCCCGATGAGCATTTCTCTGAGTTTTGGTTCAAGAAATGGAAGGGCTTAGCAGATGCAGCTACCTCAGAAGCCGATAGAGACGAAATTCAGAACAAATATGCCAGCGTTCGTTATTTCTCAGTGGAAGAAGACAACACTGTCGTTCAAATAGGATTCGACGGTCGTTTCGTCACAGAAGGTTCATGGTTCACAGGCCGAAACATCCAATTGTTTAAGTTGGCAGAGCGCCAACCTCGTTGGAACTGCAAGGCCGTGCTTGGTAAGCCTTGTACTGTCGGACTTCGTGAAGGACAGGGTTTAGGATTCTATATCAAGACCAGGACTTACTGGAATATCAACCAAACTGAGACGGGCGAAACAGATTTGATGGAGGGTTATGGCCAAAATGACCCGAAGATTGCAGAAGGCAACCGACGTTCCGCCACACTCAAGAGTTCTGATGCCACGACTCCTGGTATGATTACCTACTATTCCGAGTCCAAACGCAACCCCGATGAAACCAAACAGTGTGTTTACGCTTCTTTGAACATCAACGACCCAAACAGTACAGAGGAAACAACCCACGAATATGGAGTGATAGGACTTGAAGACTGGGGTCTCAACGAAGAGACTGCGTCAGACAAAGACTACAACGACATCATGCTCCTCATAGAGCATAAGGTAACCAACAACAAAGAGACACCCATGGTTTATACCATCGCCTACGAGGACCTTGGTACTACTGACGACTTCGACTTCAACGACCTTGTGCTACAAGTAGCTCACGCCACAGGAAGCAACAAAGCGACTGTCAAGGTGAAGTGTGCTGGTGGACATTTACCTATCCAGTTGTTCTTTGGTACTCCAGGTGAAAGTTATCATCAGGAATTATGGAGTAGCATCAACCGACAAGCATACGGCTTAGGTAGTGCCACGTATACCAAGAATGGAACTACATATACAGCTGACCAAGTCATCATCAACACCAATGCTGACACATACGTACCGGCCTTACCGTTGCAGTACCCGAACTTGAGCCTTGATTTCGACCCCGTAAAGACCATTAATAATGTTCCAAACGGTTTCACCATCTCTGAAGATGCACACGAGTTCAACATTGTGGTCACATACGATGACGATGGGCACAACGGAACACAAATCAGAATCTCACCTAACGTCACGGGAGATTTGGAGACACGCCGCATCCCTCAAGCTATCGTACTCGACACCGACAGTTGGATTTGGCCAAAGGAGCGTGCCAACGTCGATGTGGCCTATCCCAGAATCATCGAATGGATACGTGATGCGACACAAACCGAGTGGCTGAACCATCCGGCAAGTGAACATATCTATGAAGGTACCATCAATAAGGAAGAAAGGGATTCGAGCAATTAACGCCCAAGAACAATCAAAACAACAAGAAAAGAAACTTTTCTAAGTAAAATCAAACTGTAATTATGATGAAAAGATATATCATTTCCGCGGTATTAATGCTTTTTACCGCAATAGGTTTTGCCCAGAAAGATGTCACAGCGCAGTACATCACCAACGCAGACTTCTCTTCCACAAATGGATGGACTCAGAACTGCTCTAATGGGTTCTTCGCTATAGGAAACGGACAAATAGGCACTTATGACTTAGGTGCAAGTGTTGACAATGGTCAAAACAAATACAATGGAAGCACAATGTCCACCACTGATGGCACACACTCGTCCTCTGAGTATTGCTTGGGATTCGAATGCCGCTGGCAAAGCAATTTCGCCAACTATAACCAATGGGTCAATCTCCCTGCTGGCAGCTATGAACTCTCTTTCGATGTGGAGAACACCAACCAGAGAACAGCAAATCTATCATATCAGAACAACTTCTTTGTCCAAATAGACGATAACATGATTGTTGACCCCTCCACAGAATGGATGCATCAATCCACATCATGGACAACACACACCATATCCTTCTCATTGACAGAAACCAAGAATGTGGCCATCAGCCTCGGATACGGAACTGGGACGAACAGCACTCCATACGAAGATACTCCCGTCCTTTACGTCAGCCATCTCAAGCTGATGTATATACCTACCTTCCAGATAGCTCTGGACAATGCGCGTGCAGCCGCCATTTACGATGCTACAGGTGTAGTCCAGTCCGCTGTTGACCAATGGGTAAGTTACGAGGGTAATGAGAATTTTGCCTCGAACGATGAGAGGCTCAAGGCTATCAACATTCTTGTTAATGCCATGACCATTGCACAGAATAACGGTTCAGCCACTTCCCTCATCAATAATGTTGACTTCTCTGGAGGAATACAGACCTCGGCTGTAACAGGCAGTGGCGGAAGGGTGGAATATCCTGCAGGATGGAACTTCGGCTACACATACGACGGATGGAATGATACATTCGTGAATCAAGATGAAGGCTTTTTCAATGCATGGGCTGGTTCTATCACATGGGCAGAATTAAGCCAGGTTATCAGCAATTTGCCCAATGGACAATACCGACTGACAGCAGAAGTGATGACTGACGAAGGCAATGACATCAAGTACAGAGGTGCGTCTGCCGTTGCAATTTACGGTGCGCCACAGGGTGGCAACGTGGGACGTTCACCAGAGGTGACAACCAATGAATTCGCTCTTTATGCAGTAGAATTCCAGGTGGGTGAGAATCAGGCCTCCATAGGTATCCGTTCCGATTTACACTATTACAAGATAAGGAATATTCAACTGACCTACGTACCCACAAACAATGCCAAAGCACAGCGCGATATGCTACAGCAAGACTACTTCTGGCTTCGTTACGCTGGTGATGTCGATATGACGAGCGACAAATACGCGGAGGCTAAGGGGGCAAAACTCTACCCGCAAAACATCAACCAAATCATACGAGTGAACAGCGACGATGTGCTTGCTAAATATGGTGAATATGATAATAATATAGTTGTGAATGGATATTGCGAATATCTCTTCGTTGAAGACCTACAACCACTTGAAATCACCAACGGAGCATTCGATGTGTTTTTCGCTGGATATCAAAGGACAATGAACTATATATATGGTACAGTCATTCTGCCTTGGCCGATTTACGAAGAGGATGCCAAATTGTATGAGGCTCACTTCTATGAAATGACGGGGTTCACAGAAGGAACTGATGAAACGAATAGAAACAAACTAAACTTCACACACATAGAAGGTACGGTTCCTGCCAACACACCAATATTATTCAGAATGATGGACGGTGTACCCGAAGAAGAAGAACTTGTCATCACCAGTTACTATGTGACTGTTCAAAACACTGTTTCAGAGTCTAAAAACACACAAGCACCAGGATGGAGTCACCAAGGTTACTATGCAGAGCAGAACTTCAACACTACTGACACCTATTACATTGCACATAACCACTTCTGGCAAGTGAGCACAACAGTGAAGGTTCCTCCTTTCAGAACAGTATTCAGAAATTCCAATTCAGGCGCGAATGTCTATGGAATCAGCGTGGACGACGAATTGGCAGATGCCATCAAGCGCATCGAAATCCAGGAATCCACATCTGGCAAGAGAGGCATCTACAACATCAGCGGCCAAAAGGTGAGCGACAACACCAACACCGACGGTCTTGCTCCTGGTCTCTACATCATCAACGGCAATAAGGTGCTGGTTAAGTGAGCGCAAACGCACTGAGCTTGCTCAAGTGCTTTGCCGAACGTGAAGCCTTAGAGCAAAGCTTGCTACAATAATCTATAACACCCTGCAAGGATTCAAACTTGCAGGGTCTTTTTTTGAGAGGGATTATTTACGTCAGTTCGATAAAATTGATATGAATTACAAAAAAAACATCGCCTTACATAATAGTTCATGAGAAATCCGCATTAAATTTGTGGTCATTCATGTTTATGATGAATGCCTCCACTGGATTGGCTATCTCAAAAAAAGGGATGTGCCTTTTTTGACACATCCCCCCTCTATTAAGTGATTGTTGATTGCGGATTATTCGCGGTCTTCCCAGAATTCTTCCCAACCGTCATTCGACGAACCACTTCTACGGGTGTTGGTCTCCATGCCACCTTCTGGGTCAGCTTCACTGTCAGAGATGCCAAGTGCTGTAAACAGACGAGTGCTGAACTGCTGGATGTCCATGTCTGGACTGATATATCTTTTCTTCATATTTGAATCGAGTTTTTGAGTTAGACAATGAATATTCAGTTTACTTGATAAGCACTTTGACTGTCTTGCCGTTGCTCATCCTGATGATGTTCAAACCCTTCTGAGGAGCGGAGATGCGAGCACCGTCAGCGGTGTAGATAGCCTCAGTGCCCTCGCCGTTAAGCAATGCGTCAATTCCACGGATAGCAGTTGTCTCGTCAACCTGGAACCCCAGTGTATTGATCTCGCCACCACCGTCATAACTGAGGTAAGCACGGAATTTCGTACCTGTCATACCTCCCTCAGGCACCTTGCGGAAGCTCTGCACACCATTCTTGGTCTGCAGCACATACTTACCAGCTGGAATACCTTGACCACCAGAATAGAGACTGGTAAGCAAACCGAAGGTCAAGTCGGTGGAGTATGCCCTACCGATAACATCTGTGGTAATATCCATATCCTCTCCACCAACGTTCTGTATAATGTAGGGTTTGTCAATCTGGAGTTTTGCTATTTCAACCTCATTCAGCACGAGCTCTGTGCCATCAACTTCCTCGCAGGTGAAGAATTTAAATCTTGAAAAATCCAAAAAATAAGATAAGTTCGGCAATATGACTGTACCGTCTTGCCATCAGCCACTTTCAGCGTGAACTGTGTCGTAACGAAATCACGAATTTCAAACTTGTGGTTATTGTCGGAGGTATAGAAACCTTCGTCACCGTTGGAACCCACGTAGGAGTTGGTTTCGGTGTTGATGAAGCTGAGAACGTTATACTTGCGTTCTGCTTTCAGCACCAATGCATTCTCCTTGGTGTCGGTTATACGGAGCTGGTAGTCGTTACCACCGCTATAGGTGCTACCAGTACATACATACATCTTGTCACCTTTGTAGTCCTTGATGTACATGTAGTAGCAGTTCACTCCCTCAGCGGCCTCGAACATGATATCCTGATTGTAGGGTGAACCTGGATTATCGGTGTATCCCATGTAATAGCCTCCAGAAGATTCATTGCCCTTCTTGAAAGTAATGGGTTTGCCTGCATGGGCGAAGTCCTCATCCGTCAGGACGAGATTGTACAAGGCATCGTAATCAGGGGCAACGAGTTCGGAATTATTGAAAGTCTCGATAGCAGCGAGCAAGTCGGCTGTAGCCTGTACAATCTCTGCCATCGTCTTGCTGCTGGCATTATTATAAACAGAAACTGCTGCGCTACGCGCTTCAGTGAGAGTGTTACATGCCTCAATACTGTACTGGAACGGTTCTTCATCCACTATAGCGTTATAGTCTTGTGCTTGACGTATAGCAGTGGCTTCTTGTATTGCTGCATATAGTTCATCCTTCACAAGGGAGGGTGATGGCTTGGCGAAAATCATAAGGTCGCCGAAGCTTCCCCAAGTGCCAGCATTGAGATTTAGTGTGAGTGTCACAGTCACGTCACCAGCCTCGGCCAGTGTCACGGGAACATATCTCCATTCCCATCCACGGCCTTGGTTGTTGTTGGCGTAAGTACCTTCGGGAGAGAAATTAGCCTTGCCGTCAACGTCAATACCGTATCCAACGTCTCCCTTGGTGGGATAACTTACTGTCATCTCGCCCACAGTCATGGTTACAGGAATACCT
>JAEEGI010009230.1_pt1 | contig 21656 bp, 20 predicted proteins | sample 8958751 | NCBI WGS metagenome assembly JAEEGI01 (sample SAMN16246545, study PRJNA631951) | gut metagenome | biome: gut microbiome; feature: rumen; material: KS-attached | host: Bos | place: Iran: Karaj | collected 2018-10 | reverse complement strand
GGGCAGGATGCAGCTACATGAACTCCGTTCTCTTCGTAGCTTTCTTTTGTTATCTGCGCTTCATTGTGAATGCGATTTAATATGTCGCCCATATTGTAAGGTATCACCACATCAACTTCTCTGTTGTTCTCGGTAAATACCCTGAAAAGCGTATCAAGAAGATCGTCGATACCCTGTCCCGTTCTGGTGGAAATATATATCGAGTCGCGATAGATATCGTTTGCGGGAACACATTCCCCTGGTAAAAGATCACACTTGTTGTAAACGTACAGTCTCGGTATTCCCTCCACATCAAGATCTTTAAGGGTGTCTTCCGTAATCTTCTTATGCATCCTGTGATGAGGGTCCGATGCATCCATTACGATAAGCAACACGTCCGCATACTTAACCTCCGCCAGTGTGGAGCGAAAAGCTTTGATAAGATCGTGGGGGATATTTTCTATAAATCCTACGGTATCCGATAAAAGGAAAGGCTTTCTTCCGTTGACCTCAATCTTACGGATCGATGTGTCAAGGGTTGCAAAAAGCATGTCCTTTTCAAACACAGTCTTCTCGCCCAGTTTTTCTTCGCTCTTCTCTCCCATCGAAAGCAGGCGGTTCATCAAAGATGATTTGCCGGCGTTGGTGTAACCTACCAAAGCCACATTGGGGAATCCGTCCCTTTCCCGGCCTCTTCTTTGTACGTCACGGGTCTTGTCGATCTGCGCAAGTTCTTTCCTAAGCTCCGATATTCTGTGCGATATCTGTCTGCGGTCGAGTTCTATCTGCTTTTCGCCGACACCTTTGTTGGCGCGGCTTCCGCCACCGCCGCTCTGACGTCCCAAATGCTGCCACATGCCGGTAAGTCTGGGCATCATGAACTGAAGATACGCCGACTCTACCTGAAGTCTTGCTTCTCTTGTCTTTGCACGTCTCGAAAATATCTCAAGTATGAGATTTGTTCTATCCCAAACGGCGATCCCTATCACCTTCTGAAGATTCTTCATCTGAGCGGGCGAAAGATTTCCGAGGCAGACCGCTATCTCAGCTCCCGTCATCTCAACCATGAGTTTTAACTCTTCCGCCTTTCCTGAGCCTATCCATGTAGCGTTGTCGGGGTGCAGCAGTGTCTGCGTCACCTCATTTACGACTTCAAGCTCACACGCCTCGCAAAGGCTTCTTAACTCATCCATCGAATGATCGAATTCTTCATCCGATTCGCTTATTCTAAGACCCACCATCACTACCGGGGTCAGTTCTTCAGTATATTCTTTCATACAGTTCTCCTCCTTTATGTCAAAGATTTCATAAAGACCTCGAACGCTGGTAATTCACCTGAAATAGGGTAAAAAGAAACCGCAGCCAAAAAGCCGCGGTTAACGATCACAATATCAGATAAAACTTCTTACGCCAAAAGACAGCGATAAATCTGTCATAAACCGGCGAAACTAAAATACGCGAACCGAGGTCATCACATTATTAAGTTCATGGTTTTCTAAAATCCTAATCCGCACTTTATGATTACCTCTCTTTCTGCGAAATCAATTACAAAGCGAAGTCTATCAAAAGAAGAAGTTGTTGTCAACTGATTTTTCTTTCTACATATTCAGCCTTCTTCGAAACTCAGCCGCCACTGCCCGTCCTCTGAATACAAGTGCACCCGCGAACAGTATAACGCTTACCATAAGGCAAATGATCCATGTGGCGGGAGTTTTGCGGTGGCTTAGATACATGACCGCATAAGGGATCGCTCCGACCAGAAGGTTTGTTAAAAGATATGCCATGGCATTGCCCTGTTTGTCTATCATCACCAGAACAAAATTGGCGATCATGGTAGCCGTTAATGTTATGGGAACTATCCAGTCTACGGTAAGTGTCCAAAACCGCATAAAATACGATGTTATGATGAGCATGATCAGTATCAGAAACACAAGGACGGTCACGTTTCTGGCCGAGCCCGTTCCGCGCTCAAACTGGCGCATGATGATAAATTCAAAGACCATAAGCCACATGGCCAGTATAAGGCTGTAGTGTACGCCCGGGAATGCGGGAATTTCAAGTTTAAAAAGAAAATCTATCCCCAACGCGGCTATTATAACGACCCATACGATAAACAGCTGTATCCTGTAAAAGAGCGATTTCAGTTTAAGTATCGAAGGAGTCGGAAAGTATGCCTCTTCACCTTCACCCGAAAGTTTGCTCTGACAAAGAGGGCATTTTTTTAGGTTTCCTCCGACTTTTACTTTGCAATATGGACAATTTCTCATGATCCCACTACCTCCGTAGCGTATACCGTAATATCAATGCCCTCGTAGGAGAAGCCTCTTACAAAGTTTTTAACGGCGCCGGTACTTATATAAGGCGAAGATACTCCGAAAGTGAGCACTCCGTTATAGCACGATACGGTCGAAAACAGACTCTGCGAACTGCAGAATGTGCTGTAATTTTCTATCTTGTCGGCTATCTTGGCGGGCGGCTTTAATATCCCGAGATTTGAAAATACCATAGAAGCTTTTTTATCGGACATCTTCGAACCCGAACGAACGACGAACTGCTTTATAAAGAGCGGGACGGCACGAACGGGAGCAACATATTCCATCGTCTCAAAGCGCTCCATCTGCTGCTTTATGTTTTCTTCGGTGAGCTGACTTTTTAAACTTGCATCAAATTCTTTTGCAAGCTCATCAAGTGACATCTCTTTATCAAAAATGTGCGTAACGTAAACGTTATTGAAAAAGTTTCTTGCGGTGTGCGAAGGATAATAGTTCCTTAAATTGACAGGCAGCGTTATCGTGATCGGCTGTGCATGCTTTCTCGGAGGCATGCCGCGATGTATCGCGAGCATCCACGATGCGCTCAAATAGCTTGTGAGCGATACGCCAAGCGCTTTGGCTCTGTTAAGCACCTCTTCGACCGGCATCCGGATCTCAAAAAATTGAAGCTGATTGTGAGGAAGCTTGATGGCTCCCGGTTCGTAAGCTTTCTTTTTGTACGTTCCGCCGCTTAAAGTCTTATTTTCAAAAAACTGCCTGAAACTGTCCTGATTAAGATCGTCGGCGCTTGCTCCTGAGTGAACCGTGATATCGTCAAATTGTCCGGGATATTTCAGTTTTAAATAATCCAGCACGATTATGTTCAGAAACTCCAATGCACCCGTTCCGTCCGAAAGGGCATGAAAAAGTTCCAGATTTATCCTGTTTGCGAAGTAAGTCACCTTATAATGCAGCATCGCTTTCGCGGGAGCGTAAAGATTCGGGCACAGGCGGTCGTTTTCTTCGGTCACCTTGGGAAGGATGTCCGTATCCTCCATATAGTGCCAGAAAAGTCCTCTTCTGAAGCGCACCTGCATCTGAGGTCTGTCCTGAATGGCCGACAATACGGCGCGTTCAAGCACCTCGGGGTCAACTTTCTCCTTTAAAGTACAGCTCACCCTGAGTGTTCTCGTATCGCGCTTTCCGACCGTAGCCAGAAAAACCTTGGCCACATTATCAACTTTATACCAATTATCGCTTCCCATAAGCGCCTCGTTTCAATAGTTTATTATGGCACAAAGAAACCTTACGCCTCATCATATATAAATGATGTCACATACGACGAAAGCCTCTTCATGGCTCGCTTTGCAAGCGGGATCGGAAGTTGCTGATAAACATGCCATCCGTCCTCTTCTATATCCAAAACCGCCTTGCCGCCGGCTTCAATTATCTTATCTTTAAGCTTCACGCTGTCATCCAGCAGTATCTCGTTTCGCCCCGCCATTATATAGGTAGGCGGGAACGAAGAAAAATCTCCGTATAACGGGCTGAAACGTGGATCCCACGGATTGCCCGCTGAATTTATGTAAACCTTTGCCGCACCGACCACGTACTCTTTCGTAAGGGTCGGATCGACTTCACTGTTCTCATCGTACGAATGAGCCGTCCCGGTCATATCCGTCCAGGGACTGAAAAGAAGTATTCCCTTGGGTAACGGACGCTTCTCTTCTTTCAGTTTTTGGGTAAGACACAGCACAAGATTTCCGCCCGCCGAATCGCCTGCGAGCAATATGTGACTTGCATCCGTTACCGAGCCGGTCAGGTATTCCCACATACTCATTGCGTCTTCAAGTGCTTCGGGATAAGGGTGCTCGGGAGCGAGCCTGTAAGCAAACGAATATGTCGAAAAGCCTGTCGCTATGGACAGTTTTGCGGATAGGATCCTTGCGTAATCAAGGCCTCCGCAAATATATCCTCCGCCGTGAGCGTACATTATTATGTACTTTGGATTGTGGGCAAACTCGGGCGTAAACTCCTGACAATGAAGATCACCCAGCGAAAAGAAGCGTGCGGAAATGTCCGAAGTGGGTGCAGCCAACTTTCCGGCCCTTTCCAAAGCCGCTCTCTGACGCTTTATATCCGCTTCGGTAAGCGATTTGCCCGAAATGGAATTTACCGCTTTAAAGGCTTTCATAAGCCTTCCTTTGATCTTTTCCTCGGTCTTTTTATTCTGCGCTGATCTTTCCTTTGCTTTTTCTTCGTTCTTAGCCATTTTTTACCCTTTTGTCCGCCTTATGCGTCAAAACCGATATCACTTATTGATAAACGTTACTATAAGAGCCAATATCAAAAGATGTACCGGATAGAATACGTAGAAGAACCACTTGTTGAACGCGTTCTTTTTGCCGGGTTCACCGTTATAGAAAAGTGCCAGTATCGGGATGACCATAAACGCGCCTGTCTGGAACACCTGTCTATACGGGATGGGTGAACCTATCATCATGGCATTTGTAAGGAGCACTTCGATAAAGATCAGGATTGAAAACCAGGTCCATTGCTTTTTGGGATCGTCCTTATAAATGAATAAGAATAACGGCCACAAAATGTCAAATATGGGCCAGTCGCCGAAAAGCGACAAAATACATGCCACAACAACAAGCACTATCTTTAAGCCCTTCTTCAAATTGCTCTTATCCCACATCCAAATAGTGAGAAGTGCCAAAAACAGCGTATAGATGACACCGAACTGCAAGGCAAAAACATGTCTTGTTTCATAAAAACTGTATGCCGGCCACGAAATGAGCGCAAAAATGCCGAGCCTCAACACATACTTTTTGATATTCTTTGTATGAACATAGCCTTCGTAAAGCATGAAAGCCATGATCGGACCCGTAAGCCTTCCGAAAAAATGCATTACCTGTCCATGAACCGTTGTTATGGATACAAAAGTCCATCCTATATGATCGATCACCATGGCGATTATCGCCAGATACTTAAGCTGATTTCTGTTTATCGAAAAATTCATTGTACCGTTCTCCTTTTTGCAATTAATAAGATTTTACGCCTAAGTGTGATAACTTGCCACCATTATTTTGACCTGTTTGCCCCATTTTGCAACTTTTGGGCCCAAGTTACTTTTTCTTTGTACCTTTGAGTAGTATGATAGAAAGAAAACTCTCGGAGAGCAAAAGTGAAAATTAAGGTTAAAGAGATCTCGTACGACGAACTTTTGAAACTAAAGCGCCCGGCGCACAAAAATCCCAGAAAGCCCGGACCCGTTTTGCAAAAGATAGTAAACATACTGGCAGGCATTGACTTAAAGAAAGCAGGCTTTTTCGAAGAAAAGATCGGAATGGACCGGCTTTCAAAAGACGAACCGTGTCTTATACTCATGAACCACTCAAGCTTCATCGACCTTGAGATAGCGTCAAAGGTTTTATATCCGCGTCCTTACCAGATAGTCTGCACAACGGACGGCTTTATCGGGAAAGAGATGCTCATGAGACACCTCGGATGCATTCCGACACAAAAATTTGTGATAGACTTAAACCTTTTAAAGGACATGGCTTATGCGCTTAGAAAGTTAAAGACTTCGGTGCTCATGTATCCCGAAGCCGGCTATACGTTTGACGGAACGGCAACGACGCTTCCCGAAAGTCTTGGTAAATGCATCAAAAAACTTAAAGTTCCGGTAGTCATGATAAACACTTACGGCGCTTTTACAAGAGATCCTTTATACAACATGCTCCAGATAAGAAAGGTTAACATAAGTTGCAAAACAAGATACCTCTTATCTCCCGATGAGATCGAAGAAAAAAGTGTGGATGAGATAAACAGACTCATTAAGGACTGCTTTTCTTTCGACCAGTTCAAATGGCAGCAGGAAAACCGCATCAAAATATCCGAGCCGTTCAGAGCCGACGGCCTTAACCGCGTGCTTTACAAATGTCCTCACTGTAACAAGGAAGGTAACATGCTCGGCAAAGGCATCCATATAAAATGCGAAGCATGCGGTTCCTCGTATACGCTCGACGAATACGGCTTTTTAAAAGGCGACAACGTCGAAGCGAAGTTCGATCACATTCCCGACTGGTTCAAATGGGAGCGCGAATGCGTGCGCCATGAATTGTTGAGCGGCGAATACAATCTTCATTGCGATGTCGATATCTATATGATCGTAAACCGCAAATTCCTTTATAAAGTCGGCTCAGGAGAGCTCTCTCACTCAAAGGAAGGCTTTCATCTTACCGGATGTAACGGAAAGATCGATTATTATCAGAAACCCTCTTCCAGTTACAGTTTAAACGCTGACTACTTCTGGTACGAGATCGGTGACATGATAAACATAGGCGATATGAAAAACGCCTACTACTGCTTCCCCAAAAATGCGGGCGATATAGTAGCCAAGACGCGTCTTGCCACCGAAGAGCTGTATAAGATATGCAATGAATAAGGTGCCCGGGGTGCCCTCGACTTGCCTCGAGGCAGCGCTCACGCAGGACAGTAAAGAAAAGGCGTATCGCATGTAAAACACTTGCGATACGCTTTCTTTATACCTTTTTAAGTGTAAGTTCGACCACGAAACCGCCGTCATTATAATAGTCCAAAGCTCCGCCCATTTTATCCATATACCACTTCACAAGATAAAGACCAAGCCCGTATCCGTCGCTTTCTTTAGCATTTTTGCCCCTGTAATACTTTTCGGACAAAAGCGTCATATCCTCTTCTTCCGCTCCCGGTCCGAAATCGCGTATCGTTATCTTTACAAGCGTTCCTTTAGAGCCGTCCGCCATAAATGCATCGTTTATCTCACTGTAGTTTACTTCAATGTCGGTTCCGGCGTATTTTAACGAATTGCCGATAATGTTGTCTATTACCTGCTCAAGCCGCAGCTTATCCATATATACCAGATACTTCGGAGGCTTGTTTTTAACTGTCACTTTTCCGCTGTCTTTTATGTTTCGAAGATAAAGATCGATCTCTTCAAGCGTTTCGGTGTCCACATTTACATCTATACTCTCAAGTTCCTCGAGTGTCGCATGTATAACGTTGTTTACTATATCCGTGACCGTCTGGGCTTTTTTTGATATTACTCCGATCTTTTCAAGAATGTCTTCATACTCCTCGATCTCCTCATCTTTTGATCGCAAGCCGTCCGCCTCTTGGTTTACATAATCTTCTCTTCTTTTGATCTTGAGTTCCAAAAGTTCACAATTGGCCCTGATGATGGAAATGGGAGTTTTGATATCATGACTTAACTGGGTAACGAGTTCTTTTCTGGCCTTCTCCGAATCGATTTCTTTTTGCCTTGCTTCCTTAAGCCTTATGCGCATGAGGTCGAAGCCCTCCAGAAACGTGGAAAAAAGCGCGTTCCTGCTCATCGGGATCGGCTCATCGAGATTTCCTTTGGAGATCTGTTCGGCAAAATGCTTTATGTTCTCCACAGGCTTTATAAACGAAAAGTAAAACGTCACAAATGCGCAAAAGCCGGCGATAAATATGATCACCCACAATATGAGAGCCGCATTGAACATCGCTCTTTTTGTGTTATGGAAAAGTTCAAAAGAATCCGCCCACGCGATCTTGCCTATGTACTCTCCGTTTGGGGCGAAATCGAGTACAAACGAGTTGTTGCCGTATATGTTCGCAAGCTCCGGATCGTGTATCTCTTTCGAGATGACTATCTCACAGTCATACTTTTCCTCGAGAGATTCTTTGCTCACGCCCTTGGCATATTCCTCTTCTATCGTAAACACGAGGTCGTTATAGTATGTTATGTCTCTTTTTTCGTATTTGTATTTTTTGCTGGTTGAGTAAAAAGCAAAAAGTGCCGCCAGCATAACGATACAAAAGATCGAGCTCATCCTGAGATAATATTTCATAAATCACTCTCTAAACTTCCAGATAATATCCCGTGCCCCATACCGTTTTGATGATCTTGGGCTCGTTTGGATTGTCCTCAAGTTTCTCTCTTAATTTCCTTATATGAACGTTGAGCGTACTGTCGCTGAAGAAGGCATCTCCCCACACTTCGTCGAAAAGTACTTCTTTTTTTACTATCGTGTTCCTATGCTCGTATAGGCACGAAAGAAGCGCATATTCTTTTGCTTTAAGCGCGATCTTGACACCGCCCATGACCGCAGACATCGTCTTCGGATCGAGAGAGAGTTTTTCTTTGTCCTCTTTTGCATCATCTTCCGCCTGCGTATCGGTACTTCCCTCCGATGTTTCCGCCATTGTAAGACGTTTTAACGTCACTTTGACTTTCGCAAGCAGTACGGAAAGGCTGTAAGGCTTTTTAACGTAGTCGTCTCCGCCTATCGAGAGCGCTATCAAAACATCGTCATCGCTTTGCCTGGCACTTATGAAAAGGATAGGAAGCTGCATATCTTCTCTTAGGCGCTTACAAACCTCAAAGCCCGAACCGTCACCTAAGTTAATGTCCAGCAAAATAAGATCTGCGCTGTTACCTTCATCAAAAAATGCATAACAGGCCTTAGCGCTGTCAACGTAGTGAGTCGACACCTCAAACATCTTAAAGTATTCCGCCGTGGTCTGGGCCAGCTCCGTCTCATCGTCAACTATAAGACAGTTATAATGCATACGTTTACTCCCTTTTCGATAGTTCTCAGATTATTATATCATAAAAGTTTTATTCTTCCGTTATCATCTTAACGGGTTCAAGTGTATGTATTCGCCTTCCTTTAAGCCCCGCGGTAAGCATGGCCACCGCTACGATCAGGACTGCGGAAAGTACATAGGATAAGGGAGACAGTAAAAAATCAACCTTCTTGTATCCGAATATGGCGAACATGGCTTTAAAGCCGTTTGTGCCGACGATCTTGGCAAGCGAAAGCCCTATGATAACACCGATCGATATCGAAGGCATATTCGAAAGTACTGTCTGCCATATAAGCTGCCCCGAAGTATATCCCAACGCCTTGCTGACACCCAAATTTCTCCACTCTCTGTTGATCTGTGTCCTTATAATGAGTGATTCCACAAAAGAGATTATAAGTGCTATCAGAAAAGCCAGCGCAAATGAGATTATCTTCATTGAAGTAATGATCAGATTAACTACACTCGCCGCCGTTTCGTCTATACTTACGACTTCCGTATCGGGGAATATCTCTTTGAATTCTTTTTCAAAATCGTGATAAGTATAATTGCTCTTTATCTTTATCTCACAAGCTGTAGGTTTTACATCCGCTATCCTTTCTATTCCTTCCTGAGTAAAAAATGCCATGAGTCCCATATTGTTGAAGGTCTGTGAAAGACCGCAGACAATGTATGATGCTTCTTCAAGGCCGTATTTTACGTTTATCGTATCACCGACTTCCACATTAAATCTTCTGGCCGCATTTGCACCGAGCATCACTTCATTGTTATGTTTTGGCCATCTGCCTTCCACAACACCGCCGCCTTTTATATTCGACGTATCCGTAAATACTCTCGAGTTTATGTTCTGCCGTTTACGTCCCTTGGATATCTCGGTCGTGATCCATACGTTTCCGTAAGCAAATTCAACGCTTGACATATTGCTTATCGTATCGATCATTCCTACATCGTCCATATCAGACTCGGCATCTTCAAATATCATTCCCGCGATGTTCATGACCGATTCGGAGGTTTTACCGAAAGTATCCACCAGTCCGAAGCCTACCGAAGCCGATATAGTAAGAACAACAGCTATAAATATTACGCCTATCTGATTTTTGAATCGTCCGAAAGTCTCTTTAAAAGCCAGTGTTAACGAAACAGGCAGCCCGGTCTTATCAAAAGGAAAGTGATTCTTTTTGAAATTGTGAGCATTTATGCCACCTCTCAGTGCATCGAGCACGGTCGTTTTCTTGTAATCCTTTCCCATTTTGACAGTGAGTAAAGCCACTACGGCACATATCGAAACCACTACCAATAATCCAAGTCCCATATTGGTCGGACGATTCCAGCCAAGGCCGAGCAAAAAGTACATCACATATCCGACTTTATCGATCGAAAGAGCCCCTGCCAAAACTCCGGCAACGCTTCCGGTTCCCGCGACAACAAGAAGCTGCGTCAGCAGGATAAGGATCATCTCTCTGACCGTATAACCTGAAGCCTCCATGATCGCTGTGTTCTTCATATTGGTCATAATGAAGTTCTTAATACTGAAATCCGTTATTACCAAAGCAATTATAAAAATGATGACCGCAAACAACAGCATGATAGCCACAAACATAAGCGGCAATATCGTGGCTGCCGGATACATCATATCACTCGGAAGAAATGCGTAGGCTCCTGTCGGTTCATCGGGATGCTGTGCATTATAACCCGTGAACCATTCCACATATTCATTTTCAAGTACGTCCGATAATGCAGAAATCTCTGTTTTCTTGTCTTTTATTTTTATCGCATATCGCTTTCCCTCAACGGCTGCCACGAATTTGTTATCAAACACGAGATTGTCATAGGTCCTTGGTGTTACAAAGAAAAGATATGCTCCTAAGTTCATAGGGGAACTGTAATACGTATCTTCATTGAAGCCCGCGATCTTATACTCATAAGTGTAATCCTCAATCTTGAACTGTATCGGGTCTCCTATTGAAAATGAAGTACTGAGACTTATCGGCGCTATGATCTCATTGTCCCTTAATTTTCTGACATCGATACTCGGAGCCTGAATGTTGCCTTCAAGATCGTTTTTGTAAAAATCAAGAGTATAGTTCGTCCACTTTTTTTCGCCTTTATGCCTGTATTTACCGTTGATCCTTACATAATCTGCGGTTTCATAACCGCTTATTTCATCGTTTCCCAAAATGATATCTTCGATCTTTTTTTCCGACGCTTCGCCGGTTCCGAACATAAGTAACAGAAGTTCCGCAGAATTGGTCTTTTCGTGAAGAGTGTCGATTATCTTGCCTGTCTCCAAAAGCATCGTCAGGCACAAAAAGATCATATAAGCCGATATAAGCGTCATTGTGAAAAAGGTTATCATGTCCTTTTTCTGTTTTTTCATATTGTTTTTGGCGATGAAGAAAAATCTGTACATATTTACTACCATCCCATATTCTGTAAAAATGCTTTAAGCATTGCGTGTCTTTCTTTGGCCTTATCCAAATTCGGGTTCGTTTCGTCTTTATAGCTTCCGACATATTCCCCGAGTTCGATCTCATCGGCGATCATACCGTCGGTCAAATAGATTATCCTGTTTCCGCGCTCCGCAGCCATGATCGTATGTGTTACCATTACGATGCTCTGCCCTTCGTTGTTAAGATCGGTAAGAATATTAAGAACGTTCTCGGTGTTTTGCGAGTTAAGGGCACCTGTCGGTTCATCCGCATACAAAACCTCGGGTTTATTGATAACACCTCTTACGACCGCTACTCTTTGCTGCTGACCGCCGGATAACTGTGACGGAAACTTATTCCAGTCCGACTCGGTTATCTCAACGCTCGTTAAAAGCTCTTTGGCCCTTAATGCGAGTTCTTTTCTGTTATCGCTTTTCAAAAGGCCGCATACCATAATGTTATCGAGTGCGCTCATGCTATCATTTAAGTAATTCTGCTGAAAAACAAACCCAACGTGATTACGTCTGAATATCGCAAGTCTGTCGTTTGAAAACTCAGATATCTCGGTTTCTTTGTCCCCGTCTGCCTCTTTTGTATAATAAGTGACTGTTCCAAGCGACGGCCTGTCCATACCTGAAAGCGCGTACAGCAATGTACTCTTACCCGATCCGGAGTTGCCCATTATTACGGTGAAATCTCCCTTGTAAACCGAAAGATTCAGGTTTTTTAATACATGCTGCTGTACAGAACCGTTTGAAAAGGTCTTGGAAAGATCCTTTGCGGTCAATATTGTCTCTTTTGTTTCCATATCAAGATTCCTTTATTCTTATTAATCAACGTTTACTTCCGAACCGTCTTTGATTGCAGCGTTCTCGCTCCAGACAACCACGTCGCCCGCGTTGATACCGCTCACGATCCTTGACATATCGTCGTTTTGCTCGCCGAGTTCGACATAAGTCTTAACAGCCTTGCAGTCATTAAGGACAAATACGAAGTCTCCGTCGTCATCGCTGTCAAGAGCGACAGTGGGCACCTGCAATACGTCTTTTAAATTGGCGGTTTCGATCTTTGACTTAACTTCAAGTCCGAGGATGATGTTATCGTCGGGAGCTTCCAAAGCAACCTCGACTCCAACGCCCGATCCCTGCGAGGGGTCTACCATCTTTTCGATGCGGGTAACCTTGCCGGCGTACTCTTTTCCCCTGATCTTTACGGTTGCGGGCTGTCCTTCGTTTACACTGTCAATATCATACTTGTTTACACAGCTTCTTACCACTACATCGTCGGTCGATTCGAGCGTGATGAGCATGGTTCCTTCGCCTACGCTTGCGCCCGCGGTCGTTTCGATCGATGTCACAACACCGTTAAAATCGGCTCTTATACCGTCTTTTGCCGCATTAAGTCTTGTCGTTGTTCTCTCATAATTATAATCGTTTGACTCTTTTACCGCCGCTATTTTTTCTTTGCCGGCTTTTGTCATTACAGTTGTGTACGAAGAAGCCTTCTGGTTTGTCATCTCTGCTTTAAGCTCCTTGTAATCCGCAAGCAAGACCGTAAGTCTGTTGACTTCTTCCTGGGCCTTGGCATAATCGTCATAATCGTATTCAAGAAGCTTGTTCTGAGCCTTTGTAAGCGCGTTCTGCGTATCCTCGATCTGCTGATTCAAAACAGTGAGGTTGTTCGTGGCTTCCGAGTAAAGACCTGCGGTCTTTCTGTTTGCCTGAAGCGCGTCATCGTAATTGCCCTGATTTGTCTTGGCTTCAAACTCCATGAGTAAAAGCTGTCTTTCGATCTCCTCGCTGTCAAAGGAAATAAGAAGATCGCCCTTCTTTACGCTGTCACCCTCTTTTACAAGGATGTTTCCGATCTTACCGTTTATCTCGGAATAATATGTCCTGGAAAAATCGGATCTGACGTTACTGTTAAACTCGGTCACCTTTTTAAAATCCGATTTTGTGACCGTGAATGATTTTACATGAAGTGCGGCATTGGCGTTAAGCGAAACGACTCCGATCACCACAGCCACTACAGCCACACCTCCTATAATAAGTCTTTTTGCATTCTTCTTTAAGTTCATTTTCTCTTCCTCTCTTTCGTGAACCGTTTTTTTATCCTATAAAGAAAAAATCCGTAAGCCTTTTGCTGATACTACTGTACAGCTTTGGCTTACGGAAGTCTTAATCTGTCTCTTGTTCAATTCTTAACTGTTCCTTAACTAAAATGACCTCGGGGCAAAATTAAAATAACTGTGCCATGACGTCAACGACGCGCTTATACTCTGCTAAAAGCGTCTCGTGATTGGCGATCATCTTATCGATCTCGCCTGCTTTTCCTGCAAGTTCAGATGTTTTGGCGATCTCGGAGAGGTTGTCGCATCCGATCTGGCGGGCTGCGTTCTTAAGCCCATGCGCTTCGATTATGTATCGGTCATAATCTTTTGCTGTCATCAGTTCTTCCAGGAAAGGTATCTTCTCGCGACCTTCTTCAAGTGCGGTTTCAAGCACTTCTTTGTATATATCTTCATCGTCCGCGCAAAGTTCCATTGCTTCACTTAAGTTAAAACCGTAATCGCCCAGTTCACTTATCAACATATCTACTCCTCGCTTTCTTTCATACTGTCAGTTCTGTGTTCTTTTATCGAATCTATCATTTTTTCAACAAGAAGCTTCTTTACGTAAATATCGGTGCTTATCTTGCTGATGAGATTAAACAGCTTCAAATATTCTTGCATGTCCTTCGGAGCGTCTTCAAAGCTTTTCATTGCTTCTTCGTAATCTTTGGTAACATCCGCTTCGATCTTTGAAAACGATTCTTCAAGATTGTCAAACACTTCTTTGTAGACGTCTTCTATTCCGAATTCACCGCCTGCGTCAAGAAAATTCTCTCTTATCGGATCGAGCAAAGTCTTAACGTCGTTTATCTGAAGAAAGTTCTTATAATAATACACAAAGATGATTAAAAAAATGTGATCGCGGCTGTATTTCTTTCTGATGGGAGCCGGAATGACATCGGTCTTTGCATAGTTGTTTATCATCGTCTTGGTGACAAGTTTTTCCTCAGCCTTGGGATTGCGCGCACTTGATTTTAGTTTCTCATCAAGAAACGTCGTCACCTGATCCATGTAAAGATCTATGTCAGGAATCTCTTCGCTTTTTACATGTTTGATGTTCTTAAACGATTCTTTTATACTGTTCAAAAGATCGTCTGTATCTATTATCATTTTTACCACCTCTTTTTAACCCTGAATATACTTTTACACCTTCAAACCCGCTGATAGTGGGGTACTTTTCAGTATATAGTATTCAAAACCGCATCACAAGATTTTTAATATACTATTATCGAATTATTAAAAACACTTTTACGTCTTTACTTTAAAACTTTAGTATGCTAAAATTTTATAGAGTTAAACGATGAATGAACCGGGAGGATTTCATTTATGAACAGTAAGATCAAGACAGAAGCTGTCGACAGCTTATTTGACGGTATTCTTTGTTTAAAGACAAGAGAGGAATGTTACGAATTTTTTGAAGATCTTTGTACCGTAAACGAACTGTTAAGCCTTTCACAGCGATATGAAGTGGCTTTCATGTTAAAAGCCGGACATACATATATGGAGATTGCCGAAAAGACCGGCGCTTCAACCGCTACGATAAGCCGTGTGAACAGATCGTTAAACTACGGCAACGACGGTTACGAAATGGTGTTTGACAGATTATCCAAATAAACATAAAAAAACAGGGCATACGCCCTGTTTTTTACTTTAGCGGAAAATATTGCCTGCGACAACCGCGCTTGGCGCGAGCGTATTGCAGACAATACGCTTTTTATTCACTTATCTCTTCAACCACAACTTCGGTCTTTTCTTCGGTATCTTCCGCTTTTGATTTTGCGGGAGATCTTCTTTTCTTAGCCGGTGCTTTTTCTTCGGCAGGCTTTGCGTTTGATGTCATCTCACAGCGGCCTTCAAACACCGCATTGTCATCAACGATGAGTCGCTTTGTATGGATGTCTCCGTATATCTCACCGGTCGGATTGGCTTCAACCTTTTCAGAAGCGAAAAGTTCTCCGTTTATGGTACCGCCGACATAAATCTCTACTGCCTCAACGATACCTTCTACCATTCCTCCGCGACCGATTATTACTTTTCCGTCCGAAACGACTTTACCTTTTACAAGACCGTCGATACGCAAAAGTTCATATCCTTTTAATGTTCCTTCAACCACTGTTTTTTTGCCGATAACGCTCGATACACGACCGGACTTGTATTCATCTGACTTTCCCATTGATATCTCCTTTAACCTTCTATGTCGATAAGTGCCATCGGATCAGTAAACTGATCGAGATAAGTTATCTGGTAGCAGAATCTGTTTTCTTCGTCGCCGGTACCCACATATATGATGGCACCGCGTACGATCTCGTCGCCTTCACTTACCTTCGGAGGCTCCGAATTTTTATACAATGTCTGGTATCCGTTACCGTGATCGATCACGACACAGTTTCCGTATACCGAGTCTTCTCTTACGCTTAAGACGGTTCCGTCAGCGGTAGCCACAACATCGGAATCCTCGGACATGACAAATACTACCATCGGAACATAGTCTTCATCTTCGGGATCTGTTTCCTGCTCTTCTATCTCAGCGGATGAAGTAAGCGGAAATCCGTTGGGAATGGCTCGCTCTTTACGTATTTCTTCCTGCTCTTCATTCTCGACCTGCTGTTTGCCGACGGTTACCGAAAGTATCTCGTTTCGGCTCTCGAGTTCTGAGTTCTTTTTCCCCAGTTCAAGTATAGTGGCTTCCTGGGTTGATACGGTCTCGCGCAAAGTCTTTACCTGTGCTTCCATGGTCACGAACTCATTAAGAACATACCATGTGGCAAAGGCGCCTATCGCAACCACCAGAAGCGTCACGATGATGCAGGCTCTGAACACGTTGAAACGCGTACGGTAATACTTTGTCTTGTCGCTTGCGATGTTTGAAGTGACGGAAGTTGTGTAAATTCTTTTCTTTTTGTGTTTTTTAGCCATAACTTTCTTTTAGGGTTGAAGTAACATCAACCCGTCTGTTTTGGTCGGAAAAACGGCTGTTTAAACCGACATATGTACTCATAAACGCCCCTATTCTAACAGAAAACGTGAAAATAGGCAAATTTACGGCCTTTTACGGTCCATACCGGAAATTACTTTGTAAGATAGTGCTTCTCGTTAAGGGCTTTCTGCACTCTGATTATCGTAAGTTCATTGTCGGCAACGATCTTATGATAATGAACCCCTTTTGTAAGTTCGGAAAGCTGTGAGGCCGTGCTGTCCATAAATCTCTCCGATATCAGGCGCGCATCCTCACGGCTTAAAACGTTTATATCTGTAACGATGCGTCCGTATACCGGGCTTTCTATCTCTTCGGTTATAACCTGAGCTCCGAGATCCACGATACTGCAAAGCTCATCGTAAAGATCTTCCGGTTTATGTCTTACCTTTACAAGACATTCCGCTTTTCCCGGTCTCTTATTGATGATATAGCCCTTGTTGGTGGCTATGATATCGTTTGCTTCCGCTCTGAGAAGCGCTATATCGCCGACTATTATCTGTCTGCTGACACCGTACATTTTTGCAAGCGCACTCGCTGACATCGGCTTATCGGATGCATCGAGCACCTTCATTATCTCTTCTCTTCTTTTATCACCTGTCACGTTTATATCTCCAAAATCCTGTTTTTTTCAGTAAAAATGCCCGTTTGCATTTATTAAACTATAAAACAAGGCTGCAAGGGTGTCAAGACAGCAGCAAATACACCCTTCGGGTTTTAAAAGGCGTCTGAATAGTGGCGCAATTTAGCAATTTATCACAATTTAGTGCTTTACTTTTTTAAAGTCTTGTGCTAATCTTTGATTATCGCATAGGCGATATATATTTTTGGAGGTATTCAGAATGAACAAAGGTACTGTAAAGTGGTTCAACAACCAGAAGGGTTACGGATTCATTTCAGACGAGTCCGGTAACGATGTATTCGTTCACTTCTCCGGAATCAATGCAGAAGGTTTCAAGTCTTTGGAAGAAGGCGCTGCAGTTGAGTTCGAAGTAACCGACGGAGCAAAAGGACCTCAGGCCGTAAACGTTACTGTTGTTAAGTAATTACGACCTATTACAAATCAGCAACACGAAGTGCCTTTTCTTACATAGATCTTATTTTCAATAAGACAGCTATAGATGCAACGCATTTAGAGTTTCAGGTTTAGAATTAGCAATAAGGTTTTTGATTTAAATGAGGGGATATCAATGGATATCAAAAGAGGAAGAACGTTTTGTTCTTCCTCTTTTTCATATCGTATCGTTCGATCAGCCGATAACATCACTCATATCGTATAAACCGTTCTTCTTACCGTTTAAGAACTTAGCGGCTGCAATGGCACCTTTGGCAAATATCGCTCTTGAATATGCGGTATGCTGGATGGTCACCACTTCATCGAGACCTGCGAAGATCACCTGATGATCTCCCACTATGCTTCCCCCTCTTACGGCGCTTATGCCGATCTCGTTCGTATCTCTTTTCTTGCGAACCTGAGAACGATCGTAAACATACTCAAATGAGTTGTCAAACTCTTCATTTATCGAATCGGCAAGTGCGAGTGCGGTACCCGAAGGAGCGTCGAGCTTATTGTGATGGTGCTGCTCCACTATCTCAATGTCAAATCCTGCGGGAACGAGTGTCTTTGCGACTTCCTTTAAAGCTTTAAGAAGTGTGTTTATGCCAAGCGACATATTTGCACTCTTAAGTATCGCATAGTCTGCGCTGTCGCTCTTTACTCTTGCAAGCTGTTCTTCGGAAAGACCCGTCGAACAAAGAACGAGCGGAAGTTTTTTCTTTTTGCAATAATCCATAAGCTTATCTACAGCCTTGGCGGAAGAAAAATCTATCACAACGTCCGCCTCAACGTCGCAAGAGTCTATATCCGTAAATACGGGATATTTGTTAGTCTCGATGTTGTCTGCCACATCTATTCCGGCTACGATCGAAGCATCGGCATCTTCATTGACAATGCCGGTTATCATCTGGCCCATACGGCCGTTACAGCCGTGCATTATTATTCTTGTCATATTCTTTTCCTCAATCTTTCGACAGGTCGTTGAATTTAAGTACCTGGTTGGACTCAACCTTTATACCGTAATCGATAAGAGATTTCTTAAGTCTCGATACGTTCGTCTCTTCCATCTCGGTAAGAGGAAGTCTTAAAGGACCTGCGTTCATGCCCATAAGATTAAGCGCTGTCTTAACGGGAATGGGATTTACCTCGCAGAAAAGACTCTTGATCACATCGATCGCTTCAAGCTGAAGCTTTGCGCTCTTCTTTACATCGCCCGCAAGATAGGTTGCAACGATATCGTGTGTCTGCTTGGGAGCTATGTTCGAAAGTACAGAGATAACTCCGATACCGCCCAAAGAAAGAAGCGGAACTATCTGATCGTCGTTTCCCGAGTAGATCGCAAAATCATCACCCATGATCGAAGCAAGCATTGCAACCTGAGAAATGTCTCCGCTCGCTTCCTTGATGGCAACTACGTTTGCGGCACGTCTGTTGATCTCTTTAACGGTCGCGGGCTGGATGTTACAGCCTGTTCTCGAAGGAACATTGTAAAGGATAACGGGAATCTTAACCGATTCGGCGGTCTTTACAAAATGCTCGACAAGACCTTTCTGCGTTGCCTTGTTGTAGTAAGGTGTTACCAAAAGCAAAGCATCTGCGCCGGCCTTCTCGGCTTCAACCGAAAGATAAATGGCTGTCTCGGTGCTGTTCGAACCTGTTCCTGCGATAACGGGAACTCTTCCGGCTACTTTCTTTACCGTATGTCTTATGACATTTAAGTGCTCTTCATGTGAAAGAGTGGATGCCTCACCCGTTGTTCCGCAGGCTACGATGGCATCCGTCTGACCAGCGATCTGAAACTCGATAAGTTCATCAAGCTTTTCGTAATTTACTTCTCCGTTTGCATGCATGGGAGTTACAAGCGCTACTGCTGCTCCCGTAAAAATAGGTTTGCTCATTTTTTTATCCTCCGAAATTTGGTATAAAGAAAAAACTGACCGTCAAAAAAACGGTCAGTTCACATCAACATTTCATTTGATAGCTCCCCATCCATTACTGGATGACAGTCATACGATTGTTGATCGTATGCCCAGGACCCGGTTCCTCGGAAAAACCGTTCCTTCGGCGTCTTTCCCTTTCGACAATCTTCGCTTGTGTCCGACACATCCGATTGCTACTCTTGATCGACGCGACCTCTACCGTTTTTATTAACTTGACTGCATAGTAGCACCACAAAAAACCACTGTCAACATGTAAACGCAAAAAATAGCGTAAACAAGCCAAATTCGAACAAATGTCTTTCTGTGGCGGACACTTTTGCAGATTTGTCTCTTTATTTCTTGAAGGAAGCACGCTTTCTTAACGTAGGATCCAGTATCTTCTTACGAATCCTTAACGATTTGGGCGTAACTTCAAGCAATTCATCGGTATCAATGAAATCAAGTGCCTGCTCAAGGCTTAATATCTTGGGCGGTACAAGACGAAGAGCTTCGTCTGCTGCCGAAGAACGTGTATTGGTAAGCTGCTTTCTTTTACATATGTTAACTTCGATATCTTCGCTCTTTCCCGTCTGTCCGATGACCATGCCCGCATAGACCTTCTCACCGGGGCCGATGAACAACGTTCCTCGTTCCTGAGCATTGAAAAGACCGTATGTAACGGATTCACCGCTTTCAAATGCGATAAGCGAGCCCTGACTTCTGTAAGCGATATCTCCCTTGTATTCACCGTAACCGTCGAATACGGTATTCATGATACCGTTACCCTTTGTATCGGTAAGGAACTCTCCTCTGTATCCGATAAGTCCTCTCGAAGGGATGGAGAATATAAGCCTTGTATATCCGCCGCTCGCGTGACCCATCTCTTTGAGTTCACCCTTGCGCTGGCTCAATTTCTCAATTATGACACCCGAGAATTCTTCGGGAACGTCAACATATGCAAGCTCCATGGGTTCAAGCTTTTTGCCTCTTTCATCCTGCTTGTACAACACTTCCGCTTTGCTTACGGCAAATTCATAGCCTTCACGACGCATGTTCTCGATAAGGACCGAAAGATGAAGTTCTCCTCTTCCCGAAACCTTGAAAGAGTCCGTCGAATCGGTTTCTTCCACCCTGAGGGAAACGTCCGTGTTCAACTCTCTGAAAAGTCTGTCTCTTATATGTCTTGAAGTAACGAATTTACCTTCCTGTCCGGCAAGAGGCGAATCGTTGACAACAAAATTCATTGCGATCGTAGGCTCAGAGATCTTCTGGAAAGGAATGGGCTTTACATCATCGGGTGAACAGAGCGTATCTCCGATATGAATGTCCGCGATTCCGGAAACGGCTACGATAGAACCGATACCGGCACTTTTTACTTCGACCTTTGAAAGTCCGTCAAACTCGTATAACTTTGATACTTTGACTTTCTTTGATTTATCCGGTTCGTGATGGTTGACTATCACGACTTCCTGATTGACGCTTATTGTACCGTTGTCGACTTTTCCGACTCCGATACGTCCCACATATTCATTGTAATCTATCGTGCTTATAAGAAGCTGTGTACCCGCTTCGGGATCGCCTTCGGGAGCGGGTATGTAATCGAGTATGGTGTCAAACAAAGGAGCCATATCTTTTCCGGGTACGTTCGGATCGAGCGATGCCGTACCTGTCTTTGCCGACGCAAAAACAAAAGGACAGTCGAGCTGCTCGTCACTAGCGTCCAGATCCATCAGAAGTTCCAGCACTTCGTCGATAACTTCCGTAGGTCTGGCCTCGGGTCTGTCGATCTTGTTTACGCATACTATAACGGGAAGCTTAAGCTCCATTGCCTTTCTTAAAACGAACTTCGTCTGAGGCATGGGACCTTCGAAAGCGTCTACCACAAGGATAACGCCGTTTACCATCTTAAGAACTCGCTCAACCTCTCCGCCGAAATCCGCATGCCCGGGAGTATCGACGATGTTTATCTTCGTATCTTTATATGTGACCGCAGTATTCTTTGAAAGGATCGTGATACCACGCTCTCTTTCGATATCGTTGGAGTCCATGACTCTCTCGGCCACTTCCTGGTTTTCTCTGAATACACCGCTTTGCTTTAACAATACATCTACGAGTGTTGTCTTACCGTGATCTACGTGTGCGATTATCGCAACATTTCTTATATCTTCTCTTTTCTGAATCATATATACTCTCTCCTAACCAACGAAAGGCATTATAACACCCATTTAACGGCTGTTCAACAAAAAAATGGAGTGTAACGCCTTTTGAGACGCTACACCCCATTGTGTCATTTCATTATGAGAAAGCACATTTCTCAA
>JAEEGI010009229.1_pt1 | contig 21656 bp, 18 predicted proteins | sample 8958751 | NCBI WGS metagenome assembly JAEEGI01 (sample SAMN16246545, study PRJNA631951) | gut metagenome | biome: gut microbiome; feature: rumen; material: KS-attached | host: Bos | place: Iran: Karaj | collected 2018-10 | reverse complement strand
CCTGGGACCTGACCTGGTGGGTACCGCCAACAAACTCCTCAAGATGAAAAGGCACCGCGTGATCGGCCAGCGCATCGGCATCGGTGTGGCCATCATTTGGCTCATCTGGTTCTGCTATGAATACTTCAAGCTGAACAGTGCCTACGGTCCCGAAGCTGCTTGGGGCAGCCTGATTGGAGTGTTTGCCGGAGCCGCCCTTGGCGGCATCATCGGCCTGCGACTGTTCAACAAGATGCAACGTGCCAACGACGAGATGATTGACCAGATCAATGAGCTCACCCATGAGCAATAACCCTACCCTATCGGTTTTCAAGAAAATTTTTGCCACTAGCATGTAGTTTTTTGACCACATGCTGCGTCTAACGAGCAAAAGACAATAAAACAAGAATGAACGTGCTCACCGAAAAGATAAATATTGCACTGTATCGAGTACTGACCACAATTGGAGTGATTCTCTTGTTTGGAGGAATGATTTTAGACTTCTTCCCCGACAACATCGTGCCCCAAAACGACTGGTACAGAGTGAGCATGATGTATGGCATTTCACTTGCCGTCATCGGTGATTATTTCAACTCACTGACATTAGAAAAGGATGAAAACAGCGGTTGCAGCTGGTTTTGCCTTTGCCTGATGGCACTTTTCTGGATAGACAACATTGAGCACTTCACAACTCCTATTATAACAGGAATCGTGTTGGGATGCATACTCCTGATTATCGCATTTATCCTGAATGTCATGAGATGGCGTAGGGCGAGAGCCAAGGAGAAAGAGTAGCAAAAGGAGCAGGAAGAATCAGAAAATCAAGCGTAAAACGACATTATTATGAAAAAAAGGCTATCTTTGCAGGTTAGTTTGGCATTATAACATGCTGTGTTGCAACCAAACGGATGTTCAAGGAGTCTAACAAGAGATAAAACAGTATAAATCACTTTATATAAACCAATTTTTAACCAAATGAAAATGAAGAAGTTTTTCGCTGTGATGCTGTTGATGGTAATGGCACTCAGCACCAGCAACCTCAAGGCCCAATCACTGGGTCCCATCCCTGTGGATGAAGAGGTGCGCATCGGTAAGTTGGATTGCGGACTGACCTACTACATCCGCCACAACGACTATCCCGAGCATCGTGTGAATTTCTACATCGCACAGCGCGTGGGCTCCATCCAGGAGGAAGAGAGCCAGCGTGGTCTCGCCCACTTCCTGGAGCACATGGCCTTCAACGGCAGTGAGCACTTCAACGGCGAGGGCAAGAGCATCATCGACTATACCCGCTCGCTGGGTGTAGCCTTCGGTAAGGACTTGAACGCCTATACCAGCATTGCCGAGACCGTTTACAACATCAACGACGTGCCCAGCACCCGCCAGAGCGCTATCGACTCTTGCTTGTTGATCCTCAAGGACTGGAGCAATGGCCTGTTGCTTACCGACGAGGAGATCGACAAGGAGCGTGGCGTTATCCACGAGGAGTGGCGCCTGCGCCGCAGCGCCCAGCAGCGCATGCTCGAGAACCAGCTCGAGACGCTGTATCCGGGTTCGAAGTACGGCAAGCGCATGCCCATCGGTCTGATGAGCGTGGTGGACAACTTCAAGTACAACGAGCTGCGCGACTACTACCACAAGTGGTACCGTCCCGACAACCAGGCACTGGTTATCGTGGGTGATGTGGATGTTGACCACATCGAGGCCCAGATCAAGGAGCTCTTCAAGGATATGCCCGCTCCTGATCCCAATGCCGCTCAGGTTGTTGACGAGCCCGTTCCCGACAACGAGCAGCCTATCATCGTTATCGACAAGGACAAGGAGCAGCAGTACAGCCAGGTAATGGTGATGTTCAAGCATGAGACCTTCCCCAAGGAGATGAAGGGAGACCTGGTTTATATGCTTACCGACTATGTCACCAGCATGATGGGCAGCATGCTCAACGACCGCTTGAGCGAGAAGGCCCAAGAGCCCGACTGCCCCTACATCCAAGCATCGGCTTATGACGGCAACTACCTGTTTGCCAACACCGTTGACGCCTTCACCCTGGGCATCATGCCCAAGGAGGGTATGGCCGAGGCCGCTACCCAGGCTGTTGTTACCGAGGCCATGCGTGCCGCCAAGCACGGCTTTACCGCCACCGAGTATGAGCGCGCCAAGGAGGAATACCTGAGCCGTATCGAGCGCCAGTACAACGAGCGCAACAAGATTTCCAATGCCCGTCTTGCCGCCCAGTACTACCGCAACTACCTTGACAATGAGCCCATGCCCTCGATCGAGCAGGAGTATGAAATCATGAAGCAGCTCGTGCCCATGATTCCCATTGACATCATCAACCAGATGATGCCCGAGCTCATCAGCACCGACGGCAAGAACCTCGTTGTGATGAACTTCAACCAGGAGAAGGATGACGCCGTTTATCCCACTGCCGAGGGTCTGAAGGCCGCTGTTGACGCCGGTCTGAACGCCCAGGTCGAGGCATTTGTCGACAACGTGAAGCAAGAGCCCCTCATCAGCAAGCTGCCCAAGAAGGGTAAAATCAAAAAGGAGAGCTACAACAGCAAGTTTGACTACAAGGAGCTCGAGTTGAGCAATGGCGCCCGCGTCATCCTCAAGAAGACCAACTTCAAGGAGAATGAGATCCGCATGACCGCCCGCGCCCGTGGTGGCCAGTCGCTGTACGGCGAGAAGGATTGGGCCAACACCGGACTGCTGTCCTACATCACCATGATGAGCGGTAAGGGTAACTTCTCGTTCACCGAATTGCAGAAGGCCACTGCCGGCAAGCAGGCCAGTGCAGGTCTGAGCATGAACGAATATACCGACGTCGTTAGCGGCCAGTCGACCGTTAAGGATCTGGAGACCATGTTCCAGCTCGCTTACCTGACCTTCACCGACATCCGCAAGGACGAGAAGAGCTACGGCCAGCTGATGAGCCAGCTCGAGACCATGCTCAAGAACCAGGGCCTTACCCCCGAGGCAGCCTTCAGTGACTCGGTAGATTACACCCTCAACAACCATGACTGGCGCAGCAAGCCCTTCCATGTAGAGGACCTGAAGAGCGTGAACTATGACCGCGTGCTCCAGATTGCCAAGGAGCGCACTGCCAATGCTGCCAACTATACCTTCTTCTTCGTGGGTAACTTTGACGAGGCCGTTATCCGTCCGCTCATCGAGCAGTACATCGCCAGCCTGCCTGGCAAGAGGGGTAACCTGAGCAACTGGGTGAACTTCGACACTCACCCCGAGGGCCAGACCATCAACCATTTCACCCGCAAGATGGAGACCCCGAAGGCCAACGCGCGCATCTACTGGTATGACACCAAGACGCCTTACAGCCTGGAGAACAGCATTAAGGCCGACATGCTGGGTCAAGTGCTCGGCAAGATCTACTTGCAGAAGATCCGTGAGGATGCCAGTGCAGCCTACTCGGCAGGTGCCAGCGGCTATGCCACCATCAATGGCGACCGTCCCTTCACCGCTATCGTTGCTTCTTGCCCGATGAAGCCCGAAATGAGCGACATCGCCCTGAAGATCATGAACGAGGAGATCGTTGAGGCCTGCAAGACCATCGACGCCACCACCTTGAAGGAGATCAAGGAGCTCATGCTCAAGGACCATGCCACCGAGCTCAAGGAGAACGGCTACTGGATGCAGACGCTCATCAGCTACGTGGGCCGCGGTATTGACGACCACACCGGCTATGAGCAGATCGTCAACGCTCAGACTCCCGAGACCATCGCTGCCTTTGCCAAGCAGATTCTCGCTGCCGGCAACAAGGTAGAGGTTGTCATGCTCCCCGAAGAGTAATTCACCATTTCCAGCGCCACACTAGTGGTGCCTAACCATCACAGGAACCGAGGACTTGCAATCGCAGTCCCCGGTTCCTTATTCTTTGTTCTAGAGTATCTAGAATTTCTAGATTAGCTAGATTGTCTGGAGTTTGTAGAAAAAGTTGTACCTTTGCAGGCGCAAAACGACAAATAATCAATATAATGGATACAACAAGACAACAGAAAATCAGCCGCCTGGTACAGAAGGAGCTGAGCGAAATCTTTCGCCGCGAGACCGCCAAGACGCGCGGCACGCTCGTGAGCGTGAGCAGCGTGCGCGTCTCGCCCGACCTGAGCGTGGCTAACGTGCGCCTGAGCATCTTCCCCAGCGAGAACGCCCAGGCCATCATGGACAACATCAACGCTAGCGAGAAGAGCATCCGCCACCAGCTCGCCCAGCAGGTGCGCTACCAGCTGCGCCGCTGCCCCGAGCTCAAGTTCCACATCGACGATTCGCTCGACTACATCGACCACATCGACGAGCTCCTGGCCAAGGACAAGCCCAAGAGCGAGAATAATGAGGAATGAGAAGTTAGAAGTTAGGAGTTAGGAGTTAGAAGTTGCATCCGCCAGCTAACAACTAACAACTAAAGACTAACAACTAAGGACTAGAAACTAGGGACTAGAAACTAAGGACTAGAAAATGAGCCTTCCGTTGAAGATAGCGTGGCGCTACCTGGTGTCCAAGAAGGGACATCAGGCGGTGAACATCATCTCGATTGTCGCTGTGTGCGGCGTCGTGGTGGCCACTGCCGCACTCATATGCGTGCTGAGCGTCTTTAACGGATTTCGCGGGCTCATCATGGGCAAACTGGCCATGCTGGACCCGCAGGTCGCCATCACCGCGACTGTGGGCAAAGCCATCAATGACGCCGACAGCGTCATCGACGTGGTGAGTGCCATACCGGGTGTGGAACGTGCCATACCCGTCATCGAGGACCAGGCGCTGGCCATCTATGCCCAGATGCAGATGCCCGTGCGGCTCAAGGGGGTGCCCGACGACTACAACACGATGAACCAGATGGACTCGGTCATCGTCGACGGCCAGTGGAAGCTGCGCGACCAGGTGTCACAATATGCCGTGGCTGGTGCCGGCCCAGCCATCAGGCTGATGGTGAGGCCCGACTTTCTGGGCATGGTGCGCCTGTATGCGCCGCAGCGCCAGGGCCGCGTCAACATCGCCAACCCGATGGGCGCCTTCAGGCAAGACTCCCTGTTTGTGTCGGGCATCTTCCAGGTGCAGCAAAACAACTACGATGCCGACCTCATCTATGTGCCGCTGGACATGGCGCGCGGCCTGTTCGACTATGAGACCGAGGCCACCCAAATCGAGCTGAAACTGACACCCCAAGCCGATGAGCAGCAGGTGATGAGCGACATCAGCCAAAAGCTGGGCAGCAGCTACCAGGTGAAGAACCGCCTGATGCTGCAACGCGAAGCCTATCGCCTGGTGAACATCGAGAAATGGATGGCCTTCCTGCTGCTGGCATTTATTCTGGTCATCGCCACATTTAACGTCATCAGCACCCTGTCGCTGCTCATCATCGAGAAGGACGACAGCATTGCTACCTTGCGTGCACTGGGAGCCAACGACAGGCAGATTTCCCGCATCTTTGTGCTCCAGGGCTGGCTCATCACCCTTATCGGTGCCATCACGGGCGTGGTCCTGGGCCTGATATTGTGCCTGTGCCAGCAGCAATTCGGCTGGCTGCACTTGTCGGGAGACTCGGCCAACATGATCATCAGCTCCTATCCTGTTGCCGTCGAGTGGACCGATGTGCTCGTCACGCTCGCCCTCGTGGCTGCCGTGGGGCTGCTCACCAGCATGGTAACGGCCCTGATTATGCGCCGCCGCCTGACAACAACCAAGAACCAGAAACTATAAACTAAGAATAAATTATATGCTCACCATCAACTCTTACGAAGAATTTGCCTCGCATCTGGGCGAGGAACTCGGTGCCAGCGAATGGCTCACCGTAGACCAGGACCGTATCAACATGTTTGCCGACGCCACACTCGACCACCAGTGGATTCATGTGGACGTGGAGCGCGCCAAGGCCGAGAGTGCCTATCACAGCACCATCGCCCACGGTTACCTGACCATGTCGCTGATTCCCCACCTGTGGAACCAGATCATCGAGGTCAACAACCTTGAGATGCAGGTCAACTACGGTATGGACAAGATGCGCTTTGGCCAGCCTGTGCTCACCGGCAGCCGCGTGCGCCTGGTGACCAAGCTGCACAACATTGCCGACCTGCGCGGCATCTGCAAGGCCGAGATCGACTTCAAGATGGAAATCGAGGGACAACGCAAGCCGGCCCTGCAAGGCATCGCTTCGTTCCTGTACTACTTCAAGAAATGACCATACACATCATCAACGGCCCCAATCTGAACCTCGTGGGTCTGCGTGAGCCCGAGGTGTATGGCAACCGCTCGCTCGACCAGTACCTGCAAGAGTTGGCGAAGCAGTTTCCCCAGCACGATATCGACATCTATCAGAGCAATATCGAGGGAGAGATTGTGGACCGCCTGCAGGCCGTGGGCTTTGACGACTGCGGCATCATCCTGAATGCCGGCGGCTATACCCACACGTCGGTGGCCATCGCCGATGCCGTGGCCGCCATCACGGCCCCCGTGGTCGAAGTCCACATCAGCAACATCTACGCTCGCGAGCCCTTCCGCCACAAGTCTCTTTTGTCTCCCGTCTGCAAGGGCGTCATCGCCGGCTTCGGCCTCGACAGCTACCGCCTCGCCCTCCACTCCCTTACCGCCCCAAGTCAAACAACTTGAACAACATTGAACAACAGAAACAACTTTCTATTATGATTGACACAATCAAATTAAGAGAGCACATCTATGATGTTGTCGGTGCTGTTCATAATGTTCACAAGGTACTAGGGCCGGGACTGAATGAATCCTGCTATCAAGAAGGGCTGCAGATTGAGTTGAAACAACAGGAGATACCATTCCAGCGGGAATGGTCCTTTCATCCGACCTATAAAGGAATCAAAATGGAGTCGGTATTCCGTTTAGATTTCTTATGCAAAGACGACATTATCGTCGAATGTAAGTCTGTCCCTAAATTGACGGCGGAGCATCGGGCACAATTATTCAATTATTTGAGATTACTCAAGTTGCCATGCGGCATCCTGGTGAATTTCATGACACAGTTTGCCGAGATTGAACGTTATTTCTATGATGATGAAAAGCAATCAATCATTCCTGCAACTCGTGTGGTTTATGGACGCAAAACAGAATCAAATAATAATTAGTTGTTTGGGTTGTTTTTTGTTGTTCAAGTTGTTTGACATAATAGCGTTGTTTGAGTGATGAATGAGGAGTTAGAGGAGTATATTTTGGGGCATATTGATGAGGAGCCGAAGGTGCTGGCCCACATCGACCATGACACGCATGTGCAGAACTACTATTGGCACATGTGTTCGGGGCATCTGCAGGGACGGCTCATCAAGATGCTGACGCGGATGATCGGGCCGCGGCGCGTGCTGGAACTGGGCACCTTTAGCGGGTATTCGGCTTTGTGCCTGGCCGAGGGGCTGGCCGACGACGAGTGCCGTGTGGACACCATCGAGGTCAACGACGAGCAGGAGGACTTCATTCGCGAGCACCTGGCAATGTCGCCCTACGGCAAACGCATCAGCCTGCACATCGGTGATGCACGCGACATCGTCCCCACGCTGGGCGGACGCTATGACCTGGTGTTTATCGACGCCAACAAGCGCCAGTATGTCGAGTACTATGACCTGGTGATGGACTACCTGAACGACGGCGGCTACATCATTGCCGACAACACGCTGTGGGCCGGCAAGGTGGTTGACCCCAAAGCCCAACGCGAGGCCCAGACCCGCGGCATCCTCGCCTTTAACGACCGCGTTAAAGAAGACCCCCGCGTCGAGAAGGTCATCATCCCCCTGCGTGACGGCCTCACCCTGATTCACAAACTGCCCAAAGAATAAAAAAACCACATATAAGCATATTACAGCACTCTTATCACAAGGCATCATATTATGGAGGAAAAGAATCATCAACTGTCGCCGAAGATGCGATTTGGCAAAGGTCTGGCATTAGCCTTTATCACGTTATTGCTGTGTGCCATGCAGGCTCCTGCCGCCATCACATCGGCTCATTACCTCAATTTCACGGATGGCAAGGTATATGTATTTCCCGATTCGTGCATCTCACGCCTCAAGAAGTCGAACGGCCTTATCACGATTACAGCCCGCGACGGCAAGGTGTACACCTATTCCACCGACAGCATTGCGTCGATGACCGACACCCCTGTCAAGGAACTGCCCACCTTCACCTCCTTCAAATTCCAGCGCAAATTCAACCATCAGCTCGTCAGCGATGCCGCGGGTATCATCACCGACAATGACATCCATATCCAGGTTGCGGGCATCGGCAAGCGCCTGACAGCCACGTTTGAGCTGTCGGACCCGCAGGCATGGGCTATCTATAACGACAGTGTGGTGTTTGAGAGCCAGAGCAGCCGAGTGCGCTACGACGGCAACAGGATTATCAAGGTGGGTTACCCCAGTGACCTGATTCTGGCACGTGACGGGCAAGGAACCTACTTTTTTAAGCCCTATGGCAGGGAATACCACATTCCCGTCACCTATTTCACCGACAAGGCGACCGATGTCCCGCGAATCGACATCAACACCGTTGACAGTGTGGACATCAGCAGCAAGGAATTCTATGTGGACGCCGAAATCGTCATCAACGGCATGGGCGTGTTCCCCTCGATGACCGACTCGGTAAAAGTCAAAGGCCGCGGCAACAGTAGCTGGAGCGAAGACCCGAAGGCAAAGAACCCCTATCGCCTGAAGTTCGCCAGCAAGGTGAAGCCCTTAGGCCTCACCAAGGGCAAAAACTGGGTGTTGATTGCCAACAAGAACAAGGGCTCCATGCTGACCAATGCCTACGGCATGAAGGCCGCGAGTCTGATCGGGACACCTGCCGCCAACCACATCATCCCTGTCAACCTGTATGTGAACGGCACCTACAAGGGCAGTTACAATTTCACCGAGAAAGTGGGGCTCGCCAACAACAGCGTGGACCTTGACAGCGAGAATGTGGCCGCCCTGCTGGAACTGGACACCTACTATGATGAGCCTGAGGAGCAAAAATTCATGTCCGATCCCTATGGCCTGCCGGTCAACATCAAGGAGCCTGAGTTTGGCGAGGACGAGACCTCGTTGGACCTGGGCATCATCCAGGAGCGATTCACCACATTTGTCAAGACGGTTGCCACCGGCGGCAGCCTGGAAGACCAGGTCGATATCGACTACCTGGCCCGCTACCTAATGACCAGTGACCTGATTTGCAACAAGGAAATCTTCTATCCCAAGAGCGTTTTCTGCTACAATGCCGACTTCCTGGACCCGAGCAGCAAGTTCATCTTTGGGCCGATATGGGACCTGGACTGGGGCTTTGGCTACACGGGAGACAAGTATACTTATTTTGCCAGGGATGTGACCCGAGACTTTTATGCCTCGACCACCCACATGGAGCAGAATGTTTTTTTCAGCACCCTGCGCCATAACCCCAAAGTAGTGCGCCGGCTCAAGGAACTGTGGCAAGAGTTCATGGAGAACGGTATCGACGAACTGTGCGAGTTCTGCGACGACTATTACCAGTATGCCAAGCCATCGCTTGAACTCAGCGCTACGGTGGCTCCCGACCCGATCAACTACGGCACGCAATCGGAGAATGCCGCCAACTGGCTCAGAAATCGCGCCAATTACCTTTACGATCAAATCCAGCGAGAGAAAATAATGCTTGGCGATGCCGACGGCGATGATCGGGTGAACATTTCGGACGCATCGGCAATAATCGACTATCTGATGGGCATTATCACAGCAGTAAAAGACAGAAACAATGCCGACATCAACGATGACGGCCACATCTCCCTCTTGGACCTGACTGAATTGATCGACATGCTGTTAGTTGCCCCATGATATCCCTTATACCACACAACGTTCAAGACACGTTCAATCTAGTTAAAACAAAACCCGCAGGCCGATTTTGGCTTGCGGGATTTGTTTTGTGGTGAACAGGTGCCGTGTTGTTACTTGATCATAACGAGGGGCACGTAGCTCTCGGTCTTGCCGTTCTCGGTCATCTCGAGCAGGGAACCCACTTTCACGGTTTTCTTAATAACCTTGTTGAAACGTGACTTAAATTCCTTGCTGTTGATCTTGGCATTGGTATTTGCTTTCACCTTGGCATTGTTGGTCACCTTACCATTCTGTGAGACGTTGACTACTTCGGTATTGTAGGTTTCCAAGTTAGGGTTGAGAATCAGCTGGTCGCCAACTAAGGAATAGGAACCTCTCAGTTCGATGACTGAAGCAACCTCAAGTGCCATCGTCTTGGAAGGCTTTGAGCCCTGGTTGAGTTCGTCATAGAGAGCGAAAGTACCATCGGGATTGAAGGTGTAGGTCAAATGCTCGGCCGTGAAAGTACCATTGGCGCCATTCTCCACGATGGGTTGTACGGTGCGCCACGTTCCACAAATCGTTTGAGCCTGAACGGTCATAACCGCCATCAAGGCAATGAGAGAAAACAGAATCTTTTTCATAATGCGTTCAATTTTTAGTCATAGAATTTTTGCAAAGATAATCATTTTAATTTATCCAATACAAATTTATGCGCACTTTTGAGGACAAACGCACAAAATTCTGATTACTTCACATGGTATTTTGCCGATGATAGTTTCAAGCCAGATGATGCATCCCTCAGGAAAAAACAATCCCGCAGGCCTAGATCGGCTTGCGGGATTATGATGTCTTGCGGTAAGGATCAGTTCTGGATGGTTGCAAAACGCATAAAGTTGTAAGTCTGCTCGCCATCGTTCAGCTCAAGCGACGAATCACCCACCTTGACGGTGTCGGTCTCGGGCTCGGCAAACTGGGCCTTGAAGTCAGCGCTGTTGAGCATCTGCTTGATCTGTGACTTGACCATGGGGTTGTCGGCGACCTTGCCGTTCATCGAGATGCTGAGGATTTCGGCCTTGTAGGTGTCCATGTTGGGGGTGAGCGTCAGTTTGTCACCGTCGAGGGTATAGTTACCCTTAAACTCGATGACGGTAGCGATCTCCAGCGCCATCGTGGGGGCAGGCTCGGAAGACTCGGTGAGCTCAACCGCATAGTGGAACGTGCCGTCCTCATTAAACGTGTAAGTGCCGGTCATGGCCTCGAACGAGCCATCCTCACTGGTTTCTACAACAGGTTGCATCATGCGCCAGGTGCCGCAAATGGATTGTGCCTGAACGGTCATGACCGTCATCAGGGCAACGAGTGAAAATAAAACTTTCTTCATAATCAACTTTAAATGTTTATAACGTTGCAAAGGTAATCATATTTTTTATATCCGAATCATTCATTGTTGCAATAATGTGACATTCAACAGCGCAGCATTGAGCAATCACCGTACCTTAAGATACGGGAAAGGCCCATAAGTTTAAAGCCACACATCAAAAAAGCAATCGAGACCGCTTGTAATGGGCGGTCCCGATTCTTGTGGTTAATCTAATTCCGCGAGGGGAATCAGATGAGCTTCTTGTAGCCGTACTCGGCAGCCTCGTCGAGTTCTTCCTCGATGCGGATGAGCTGGTTGTACTTGGCCATGCGGTCGGTGCGCGAGAGCGAACCGGTCTTGATCTGGCCGCTGTTGGTAGCTACAGCGATGTCGGCGATGGTGGTGTCCTCGGTCTCACCGCTGCGGTGGCTGGTCACGGTAGTGTAACCATGACGGTGTGCCATCTCGATAGCGTCGAGAGTCTCGGTGAGCGAGCCAATCTGGTTCACCTTGATCAGGATAGAGTTGGCAGCACCCATCTTGATGCCCTTCTCGAGGAACTTCACGTTGGTCACGAACAGGTCGTCACCCACGAGCTGGCAACGGTCGCCAATGGCCTTGGTGAGCTGTACCCAGCCGTCCCAGTCGTTCTCGTCGAGACCGTCCTCGATCGAGTCGATGGGATACTTGGTGATGAGCTCTTCGAGATACTTGATCTGCTCGTCGCAGGTGAGCTTTTTGCCCTTGGGATCCTTGGGCTGACCGCTCTTGAGCTGGCGATAGTCGTAGTAGTACTTGCCATCCTCAACCACTGCGAACTCGCTGGCAGCGCAGTCCATAGCGATCTTCACGTCGTCACCGGGCTTGTAGCCGGCATCCTTGATGGCTTGAACGATGCTGTCGAGAGCATCCTCGATGCCGTCGAGTGCGGGAGCAAAACCACCCTCATCACCCACAGCAGTGCTCAGGCCGCGCTTCTTGAGCAGCTTGGCCAGAGCGTGGAATACCTCAGCACCCATGCGTACGGCCTCGACCTCGGTCTTGGCGCCTACGGGGCGAATCATGAACTCCTGGAAAGCAATGGGAGCGTCGCTGTGTGCACCACCGTTGATGATGTTCATCATGGGCACGGGCAGCACGTGGGCGTTGGTACCGCCGATGTAGCGATACAGGGGCACACCGAAGTAGTTAGCGGCTGCATGAGCCACGGCAAGCGAAACGCCCAGGATGGCGTTAGCGCCCAATTTGCTCTTGGTGGGGGTGCCATCGAGCTTGATCATCGCCATATCGATAGCGCGCTGGTCAAAGGCATCCATACCTTCAATCTCGGGAGCGATAACCTCGTTGACGTTCTTGACAGCCTTCAGGACGCCCTTGCCGCCGTAACGGTTCTTGTCACCGTCACGCAGCTCAAGAGCCTCGTTCTCGCCTGTCGAGGCGCCACTGGGCACCGATGCACGGCCCATGTCACCGCTTTCGAGGGTTACTTCAACTTCTACAGTAGGATTGCCACGCGAATCCAGAATCTCTCTGGCATGAATTTCTTCAATATACATAATGTTTCTAAACTATAAGTTAGTAATTTAATGCTGATATCATTTAACGACTGCAAAGTTAGTGCAAGTCAAGGAGAGAACAAAACGAAAACCTGATTTTTACATTTTTTATGTCAAGATTACGGTTTCCCGTTCAGCACACCTGGCCTGGCACAAGGTACTGATACAAATGCAAGTAGACTACCAGAAACGGCAGTGGGGCGACAGCAGGTTCATAACTTGATGCTGATTTGTCGATAAAAACGCCCCTTTTGTCTAATCTTTTTGCAATCCATATTTAATAATATGTACATTTGCCAACGTCAAAAAGTGACGAATTCACGTTAGATAACGGACAAGACAAAATTCATTTCAGACTCATTAAAATTCATTCCGATAAAAGAAGTACATCAGTTACATTTTCATAACCACAAGTTTATAGTTTTTATTGGACACACACATCGGTCCGCTACTTCGATTGAAGTGGCGGGCCGTCCTTTGTGCCTTGTTTGCAAATCAGCAATCTTTCAATTACCTTTGTGGCGAAAATTACCCATCTTACTAAAACAACAAGACTATAATATATGCTCAACCGCTTCACCCTCATCCTTTTCCTGCTGGTTATGCCCATCATTGGCACAGCATGCTCCGGCAGTTCCAGCAGCGACAAGCCTGCAGCCGGCACCGACACCGTCAAAGTTGACACCGTTAAGGCCCCCGCACCTCAACTGCCACCCATGCCCACAACGCCCACAGGCACAGCGATGATTGTCGTGTCGAAACGCGACATGACGCTGAGCGTGTATGACCGCAATGCGGCTGGCGACACCATCATGGTGGCACAATTCCCGTGCTGCATGGGCAAGAACAAGGGCGACAAGGTGAAACGGGGCGACATGCGCACGCCCGAGTCGCCTGCCGGCAAACCGTTCAGAATCACGATGATACAGGACGCTTCGACATGGAAACACGACTTTAAGGACGGCCGCGGCGAAATCAAGGCCTACGGACACTGGTTCCTGAGGCTGGAAACACCCCGACACAGGGGCATCGGCATCCACGGCAGCACCAACAACGAGAATACCGTTCCCGGCCGCGCCAGTGAGGGCTGCATCCGCCTGCTCGACAAGGACATCATCACCCTGAAGGAGCATTTCGCCTACGTGGGCATGCCTGTCACCGTACAGCCCGAAGGCCAGGCTCCCCTCCCCTGGGAACTGCGCGCCCGCCAGCGCAATGCCCAATAATCTCACTCACTGCTGATGAGTTTATAGCCCACGCCCCGCACGTTGACGATGCGGAGGCGCTTGTCTTGTCCCAAACGGTGCCGCAGCTTGGTGATGAACACATGCAGACTCTTGTTGTTGAAAAAGCTGTCATCGCCCCACAGTTCCAGCAGTAGCGACTGGGAGGTCACCACCTCGCTGGGATGCAGGCACAGGCGCTTTAAAATCTCACTCTCGCGGTAAGACAATTCGGCCCGGTTGCCAGTCGGCACATGAGTCAACCGCTGAACGACCGAGTCGAACAGGTACTGGCCGATGGTGAAACGTGTGGCCTGCTCGGGTTGAGAATTGACAGTGCATGCCCGTCCCAGCAGCGCCTTGATGCGGACGATGAGTTCCTGCATGCCGAAAGGTTTCTTCAAGTAATCGTTGGCTCCCATCTCAAAGCCGTGTACCACATCGTTGACTGCCGAGCGTGCCGTCAGGAAGATGACGGGCGTGAACGGGTCGGTCTTGCGGATGCGGCGCACCAGTTCAAAGCCGTCGAGCCGTGGCATCATCACATCGGCCACGAGCACATCGGGCTTATTGGCCGCATACAGTCTCAACGCATCCTCGCCATCGCTGGCGATGGTCACGTGAAATCCCCGACCGTCAAGCGTGTCCTTGATAATCATCGCCAGGGTGTGCTCGTCCTCGGCCAGCAGTATGTTGATGGTCTCGCTCATTTCAGTATGATGGTAAAAGTGGTACCCTCGCCCCTGATGCTCGACACGTCGATGGTCCAGCCATGCTTCTCGACCATCGTTTTGACATAAAACAGTCCCAGGCCGTAGCCCTTGACATCGTGCAGATTGCCGGTGGGCACACGGTAGAACTTGTCGTAGATGTGTGGCAACTTGTCGGGCGCGATACCCATGCCATGGTCGGTCACGCTGATGGCCGCAGCCGTGGCGGCTATCTCAACACGGGCCTCATTAGGGGAGTACTTGACGGCATTGTCAATGAGGTTATTGAGGATGTTGCTCAAATGGGCGCGGTCGGCCTGGATAGTCAAGCCGGCGGGCTCAATCCGGGTCTTGAAAACGACGGGTTTATCGGCCTTCAGTTCTTGCTGCTCGATGATGGGTTGCAACAAGCCGGCAACGTCAACGGCCTCGATGTTGAGGCGGAACTTCCGTCGCCGTTCCATGCTCATCGACAGGATCTGCTCGACCATGCCGCTCAGGCGTTCCAACTGCTGGCGGCACAGGGTCAGATAATGGTGCCGCTTGGCTTCATCAGCCTGTTCGCCGAAGTTGAGCAGGGCATCGTTGGCGGCATAGGCCACGGCGATGGGCGTCTTCAGCTCGTGGGTGATGTTGTTGGTGAAGTCGGTCTTCATCTCATCGAGCGTGCGCTGCCTAAGGATAGTCTTGATCAGATAATAGAATGCGAGTCCCAGCAGCAGCACAATAAGACCTGATGCCGTCAAGATGCCGGCCATTTCCCGCAGGACCAATCCCGTGGTGGGCTCGATAGTGAGTTCATAGCGGCCATACTCTGCCCAGTCATAGACAAATTGCCGTGCCCATTTACTGGGGACATAGCCTTCTGTCGCATGTTGATAGACGGTGTCGGCCTTGATGCACAGCAATCGGTGGTCACCGCTCAGCCCCAATTGCTGCAAGCCTGCGGTGAGCAGGGAGTCATATTTCTCATACCGTGTACCCTCAAAGCGGTCTACGCCCAGGTGCAGGCCCCGTTGAATCATTGAAGCCAGTTCGGTGACCGATATCTGCTCTTCGAGCATCTGCATGAAGGCATCGTCGCCTGCCGTGCTGTCGCTCTCGGCCTGAGGAGTGGAACGCAGCACCACACCCGTTTTCTGTTCCAGTTTTTCACCATCAACTGTGACCTGGGTGGTGGTGACAGCCTTGGTGGTGATGCTGCCGTCCTCCTCGATGCCGGCTCTCACGTCCATCGTGCCGTGAGGTCCTTTGTCTTCGATGCTCTTGAGGCGCAGGAACACCTCCTTGAGGTCGGCGACGCGCATGGCCTCCTGAATGTCGTTGTCCATCTGCTCGCCAATGGTGAAGTGGAGTTGCTCCAGCCAATAGGCCTGATAGGCAGCGACACCCAATAGCGCCACTATCACCAACACCGCGATATATTTCAGCTTCACATTCATCACCTGCAAAAATACACAAATAACCCGTTAGTCCTAACCTGCGTTAAGACTAAATAAGTTTTTAGTTAAGACTTGGTAAGGTGCAGGAAGGCGGCGGAGCGGGATGATGAGGGTAATTTTGCCGCCGAAATCAATCAAAAACCAAGAAATGAGAATGGCAAGATTTATCGTGATGATGGTGGCTGTCGTGGTGACAACCGCTAATGCGTTGGCCCAAGATGTTACCGGGCAAGTGCAAGAGAAACAGGACAGTGTCACTTTAAGCTTCAACGACACCGTAGCGCTTAAAGATGTGGAGGTGGTGACGATGCGCCAGCTGGTCAAGACACTGGACGACCGATTGAGTTACAATGTGCAGGCCGACCCTGAGGCAAGCACGAGCACCGTGCTGGACATGTTGCGCAAGGTGCCGCTGGTGAGCGTTGACGGCGAAGACAATGTGCGTGTGAATGGCGGCAGCAGCTTCAAAATTTACAAGAACGGGCACCCCGACCCCAGTTTGTCGTCCAATCCCAGGGAGGTGCTGCGCGCCATGCCCGCCAGCATGATCAAGCGCATCGAAGTCATCACCGAGCCCGGAGCCCGCTATGATGCCGAGGGGGCAACGGCCCTTCTGAACATTGTCACTGTTGACGGCGTGCGCATCGAGGGCGTAAACGGCACGGTGTCGGCATCGGTCAACACCTTCGGCTCGCCCAATGCGAGTGCCTATGTCGCAGCAAGGGCAGGTAAATTCACATTGGGCACAACAGGATTTTTCCAGAAACAGGCACATCGCCAGTTCGCCGGAGAGGATGAGACATGGACGACCTATAAAGACACGGGAACCACGATGTATAATCTCTATCGCAACGAGCAGCCCGCTTGGATATATAGCCTTAACCTGAACGCCAGTCTGGAAATCGATTCGCTGAACCTGATCACAGCGTCCTTTGGCGGTTACCGCTACGGCCTGAACATCTACGGTGACAGCCACATCGAGTATCATGACGCGGCGGGGCAGTTGCTCACGTCCTACGACAACCCGTTCAACGTGCCGCTGTATGGTGGTATGTCATGGAACGGGCGTGCCGACTGGGAGCACCGCACCAGCCGCAAAGACGAAGTCCTGACCGCGTCCTACATGTTCTCGACCACAGGCCAGCTGGAGGAGCAGTACGACTCGCTCATCAACCTGGTGAATCCGCCGTTTGACTATACAAGCTACAGCAAGTGGGGCAAGGAGCGCTTTATCGAGCATACGTGGCAACTCGACTACCAACTGCCGTTATGGGGCCATCATCTGCTCGAGGTGGGCGGCAAGTACATCCTGCGCCTGAACAAGAGCCACAACCGCATGAACTATGACAGCGCTGCGGAGCCGGATACCGATACCCGCTTCAGACACAACATGCACGTGGGCGCCGCCTATGCCTCGTGGCGCTACCAGGTGGGCGACGTCACCCTGCGCGGCGGTGTGCGTTACGAGTACAGCCACTTCCGCGCCAGCTACCCCAATGGCGACGGGGAGCCCTTCGGGCGCGACCTGCACGACGTGGTGCCCTCGGCGAGCGTTCACTGGCAACTGTCACCGTTCAACAGCCTGCGCCTGTCGTGGGCAACGAGCCTCAACCGACCGGGCATCCAGTATCTCAATCCGGCCGTAAAGCGCTACACCTCGACCATCGAGTACGGCAATCCTCACCTGTCGAGTGCCCGCAACAACATGCTGAGCATCAACTTCCAGCACACGGGCAGCCGTTTGACCTTCAATGTCAAGCCTACCTTGACCATCACCAACAACCTCATCGGCACCTACCGCACCTCGCGTGACGGCATCGTCTATCTGACCAACAGCAATGACTGCCGTTACCTGATGGCTGGCTTGGGGGGCTTTGTGCAGTGGATGATGACAACCAAGACCACGTTCTACATGAACGGGGAATTGTGCTACAAACGCTACCGCAACCCTTCGCAGGACTTGACCAACAGTGGCTGGGGCGGCAACCTGTATGCCCAACTCACGCAGCAACTGCCGTGGAAGTTGCGTGCGACGGCGACTTGCATGTGGTATGGCATCGGGCACGACCTGCGACACGTGTACGGCTACAGCAGCATGCCTTACCCGACTATCATGTTGGGACTGTCGCGGTCTTTTCTGAAAGATAACCGACTGACGGTGAAACTGAACGCCAATTCCATCTTGCGCAAATACGAGGTGTCTAAGGGGTATATCACCCAGGGCGACTATGTGAACCATGGCGTGGGCCACTTCAACCAGCGCAACGTGCAGCTCAGCGTGAGCTACGCCTTCGGCTCCAGCAACACCCGCGTCAAGCAGACCGAGACGACCGTCGAGAACGACGATTTGGTGGGCGGCCTGAGAAACGGCAACTGACAGTGTTTGTGATACCAGCCATCTTAATGACAAAAGCCAAAACTGCCAGCAGAAGATATGGTTTTAGCACCTAAACACTTAGGCTCTTGAGATTGCTGCATGATTGAATAATTAAATACAGTTAAACGATCTTGTGATTTGAGATAATAGCGTATATTTGCAGCCAAACCCCCGAAAAGGTAAATATTGATGGCCTCGTCACCGAGCGCGTTAACACGTTGTATTGAAATCGCTTAAACGAAGAATAAAGTGTGCATAACATGAGATCAAGACAGCATATTTCGGTCATTACTGCGATTATCCTGTGCGCAGTGATGGCGGCCTGTGGTGGCCAGCAAAGTCGTGGCCAGCAAAAAAAGCAAGTAAAACAGGCGCCAGCCAAAACCGCTTCTCAACAAGCGAAATCAGACTCACGGCCAATCGCTACAATCTACATCTATCGCTATGATGATTTCCCCGAGGCCAAGGCGAGGCGCCTCAGGGACCAATTACAGAGCGTGTACCCGTCGGTAATACTTGTCAAGACGCCAATTCCGCTGCCCCAAGCGCACTATTACAAGCCTCGTGACAGATATAAGGGCACGGGGCTGCTTGATGACCTCATGAAGTTCAGAAATGGCGGTTACGCACTCGGTCTGACCCGCAAGATCATCTATGATAAGAATGAGAAATCGCCCACTTTTGGCATCTTCGGCATCAGCTACATCGGCGACAGCGTCTCGGTTATTTCATCGTTGAGGCCCAGGACATTAAAGCCACTGACTGATGATGACCTGCAGGAACTGATGCTGCACGAATTGGGGCATGCATTCGGCCTACCTCACTGCAAGGACGAGCGCTGCATGATGGTGGATGCCGAGCATGGATACAAATTTGCCCAAACCGAATCCTTCTGCAACGACTGCAAGAAGTACCTTAACAGCAAAGGATGGAAACTGTGAATCAGCACAATCATGAGCAGGGAGTGTCATAACAAACGCCTATCATTTAGATCACGCTTCGCTTTACTCCTGCTTATACAATCTTTATTGGCATCCGCGTTCAATTGGGCCTTGCGCTAATCCGTTGGTCGGTTTTTAGTCCCTAGTCCTTAGTTAGTTGGTATTTGTGTTTTTGTTGCTGGTCTTGGACTCACTGGTTGGGGTGCGGGTCTTCCACAATATGTCCGAAATAGGGATACCACTGCTTATCGGCCTGGAAGGCATCGGCTGTCCCATTAGGCACATGAAGTGTACAACCCGAAGAGACTGTAGTTTTTCGAGGGAACACGTCTTCACCCATCGAGATGGCAGATGGGTCAGCGATGTAACAGTATAGATCAGTCATGGAGTCGCAGTTAAAGAACGCAAAATCACCGATTGAAGTAACGGAACCGGGGATAGTGACGGTGGTCAATCCCGTGCACCCCCAGAATGTATAGTCGCCGATGGCGGTCACCGAGTTGGGGATGGTGATGCTGGTGAGGGTGTAGCAGGAACCGAACGCATAGCTGCCGATTGAAGTGACGGAATTAGGGATGTCAATGCTGGCCAGGTTCTCGCAACAGTGGAATGCAGCGCTACCGATTGAAGTGACGGAGTTGGGGATGGTGATGCTGGTCAAGTTGGCGCAGAATTCGAACGCATCGTCAGCAATACCATGCGTACCCTCTCTAATGATAATGCTAGTACCGCTAGGCATAGTGCCCTTGTATTTGTATGCCATAAGGCCTGCATAAACTAAGCCATCGGGTTGGCTCTCATACCATGGCGTGCCATAAAACGCATCTACGCCGATCGAAGTGACGGAATTGGGGATGTTCAAGCTTGACAGGCTGTAGCATCCATCGAACGCAGATCTACCGATGGCGGTAACTGAGTTGGGGATGGTGACGCTGGTCACGTTGCTGCAACTGGTGAATGCACCTTCGGCGATTGAAGTAACGGGGTAGGTGGTGCCGTTATAGGTGACGGTCGTGGGGATAGTCACCGAACCAGTGTACTCATTATCGTATGGGGCATATAAGGATCCTCGGCAAGTGACGGTGGCTTCGTTGCCGTTGAAGTTGTAGTAGATTCCGTCAACCTCGAAGTCATGGGCGAGGGCAGAGGCGGGTAGGATGAGCGCCAGCAGCAGGGAAAAAGTGAAGAGATGTTTCATTACTTTATGTTTTAGAAGTTAATATCGCTAGATTGAATCATTGTTTAAAGTACTGAGCCACAAAGATAGTAAAAAGTTTTTAGTTTTTAGTCCCTAGTCCCTAGTCCTTAGTTTTTAGTCCCTAGTCCTTAGTTGGCATCCGCGTTCTTTGGGGCTTGCGCTTAGTTTTTAGGGTCTAGGAATTTAACGAATTATACTAATGGCATCAGCGCACCGTTGACAGCTGACATGAGTGCGGAGAATCATTTATAAGAGTCGTTTCTCGGTGAAATATGAAAAATTGAGTAACTTAGCGGCATGAAAAAAGTTATTATTTCTTTGGTTGCTGGTTTGTGTGCAATCATTAGCATGAGCTTGAATGCCGTGACCGTTCAGGACGGCGTGTCGCTGGAATTGGCTACCTACCGTAGTGCCAACATCAACGATGTGAGTTACTCGCTATCGTTCACAGTGCCTGACCAGATAGCCCGACCTGTGTCGTTTAACGAGACGCTGACTTTTGTGTGGGCAGGCGATGAGGATTTACAAATCGATTTCCAGGGCAGGCCAGACCAGTTGGACAGCGTTATCACCGTCAATGGTCGCGTGCTGACGACCGACCTGCGTCATGAGCACATCATCATTCCTAAAGGATGCCTGTTGCCTGGCAAGAATCAAGTCATCATTTCTGGCCGTTGTGGCGACAAGGCACTGAATCGGCACGAGGATTACCTGTATTCGCTCTTTGTCCCGGACCATGCACGCAGTGTGTTCCCTTGCTTTGACCAACCGGACCTCAAGGCCCGTTTCGCGCTGTCATTGACACTCCCCGACGGCTGGATAAGCATCAGTAACGACACCCAGAAGCCGATTCCCACCTATCTGTTCTCTTTCACGGCGGGCCGATTCCAGATGCAGACTGCCACGCGCGATGGCCGCGACCTTACGGCCCTGTACAGGGAAACCGATTCACTCAAGGTGGCCCAGCTGCCTATTGTCTTTGACCAAGTGGCCCTTTCGTTGAGGTGGATGGAAGAATACACAGGTATCCCTTACCCGTTTGAAAAATATGGTTTCGTGGTTTTGCCCGGTTATCA
>JAEEGI010009226.1_pt1 | contig 21659 bp, 13 predicted proteins | sample 8958751 | NCBI WGS metagenome assembly JAEEGI01 (sample SAMN16246545, study PRJNA631951) | gut metagenome | biome: gut microbiome; feature: rumen; material: KS-attached | host: Bos | place: Iran: Karaj | collected 2018-10 | reverse complement strand
TTTGTCGAAAGAAACCTTGCTTCCTTCTTCTTCATGCAGTCTGTTGACGAAGATTTGCTGACCCTTCTCAACTTTGAACTGTTGTCCTGCGATTTCTACTATTGCGTACATTTCTCGATATCTTTTAATTAGATACTTCTCTCGTTTTTTTCGGACTGCAAAAATACACATTTTTTCAATCGGTCAAGATTTTCTTTTCGTTTTTCTCATTAATTTTCTCAAAAAACTCTCAAATGGTATGTTAATGAACAGATATACAATTAGATAAAGTTATGTGATAATTCTTGAAATAGATTCAAGACGGGTATGATTCTCCTTTTTTTGGGGATTTTTGGGACTGGTTTTGGTGTACTTTTGCGTTCAAAATCCTCCAACTTTGCTCCATTTGGGCCGTCGTCTCATAAAAATGTGTACTTTTGCCCCGGCTTTTGCCTCGATATTAATACCTTATATTAATTAATCGATGAACGAAAACGAGCTTAACGTCCTGATTGGGAAGATGAAGACAGGCGATAGGGAGTCATTCAACCTGATTTTCCGTCGTTACTATACTCCCTTTTTGCGTTTTTGCATTCGTTTTGTGGGTGATGCCGACACGGCTGCTGAGATTGTACAGGACTTGTTCGTCAAGTTGTGGTCAGGTCGTGAGAAAGTGAATTTTACTTCAGGTTTCGAACCTTATATGTTGCGTGCAGTGCGCAATGCAGCCATTACATTTATTAATAAGGAACGCGCTCATGCTGAAGCCAACGAGAGGGTCTTTTCCGGCGAGTCCGACGACAATGATCCCTCGGAAACCTTGCAGTCAAATAACTTGGAAGCCTCTTACCGCCAGGTACTGGCTGCCATGCCCGAAAAACGCCGTGAAGTGTTCTTGGCCAGTCGTTTCGAAGGGCTGAAATACAACGAAATAGCAGTTAAGCTCGGCGTGTCGCAAAAAACAGTTGAGGCACACATGAGCGCTGCCATCAAGCAATTGCGGGAAGGACTGAAAGAGTACCTTTAACACAACTGGGGGCATCTCTTTGGTCCCAACATTTGTCATTTTTTTCTTGCAAGAAAAGCCAAAAAAAATATTTTTTGACTAAGGGTAAAACAAAAGTTATTAGTCATAAAATTGAATCGGCGAGAAATCAACATTCAAAATGAACTCGGTAAACAACAAATATGAAGCATTAATCAAGAACTACCTCGACGGGCAGTGTTCCGCCGATGAGGTTCTTGAACTGCTTTCGTGGGTGGCCGAGTCGGAAGACAATCGTTTGTATTTCAAGTTGCTAAAGGACGAGCATGACATTTGGGGTCTTACTGACTTTGCCATGCCCGAACTTGATGAGGCGGATGTTGAAACGGCACTTGACGCAGTCAATGCGAAAATCGATGCCCTTGAGGATGCAACTGAATCCAATGTGGTTCAGATGCCTTGGCTGCGTCGCAATTACAAGTATGTTTCCGGTGTGGCTGCAGCACTCGTTGTGGCGCTGTTCATCGGTTTCCTTGTCAAGAATCCGTTTAATTCAACGGTCACTTACGCCTATAATGGCCAAAACGTAGCTGAGTACGAATTGCCCGATGGCACTTCAGTCGTTTTCAATAGCGAAGGTACCATAAGTTTTCCTAAGAATTTCACTGCAAAGGAACGTTCTGTAGACTTTGAAGGTTCAGCTTGCTTTGACGTGACTAAAGACGAAGCGCGTCCCTTCGTGCTCCATTGCGGTAGCATAGATGTGGAAGTGCTTGGCACCTCCTTCTTGCTCAATGCTGACAAGAAGACAGATTGCTACACCGTTGACCTTTACACTGGCAAGGTGCTGATGACCGCTTTTGACAAAAAAGGCAATACGCTCTCAAAGGTGGAAATCAACCCTGGAGAGCGCGGTGTGTGGAACACCACAGAGAGCGAGTTGAAGATGATGACTTATTCTGAGGTAAAGGAGGACGAACTACAGACCAACCATGTCCTGGTGTTTGACAATGAAAGATTGTCGAAGATTGTTGAGGCCCTTGAATACATCTACAAGGTGGAAATCAACCTCAGCGAAGACTGCGCCTCCAAAAAACTTACCGCTCGCTTCTCTGATGACGAGTCTATTGACGACGTGCTAGAAACTATCGCCTTGGTGTCGGAAGTGACGGTCACCAAAGAAGGCGAGGTCTATCAGATCCGCTGATTCCATTTCGTTTCCCCAAGTCTTTTTTTCCGTTGAATGAGATTACTCTCATTTTTTTGTCGTATCTTAGCGGCCTGTTTTGAATACATTTGGATATGGAATACCCTATTCTTCATATAGCCGTTGATAGACAGAAAGATAAGTGGAAAGGATTAAGGTTGCTTGCTGTTTTTGCCCTACTCATTTTTTCTCTTGCCTTCCCCAAGCAATCTTTAGCGCAGTCGTTTAATCCATTGATTTCTTTCTCGGTGGAGTCGTGCTCTTTGGATAAAGCGTTGGAAAAACTCTTTGCCGATTACGAGTTGAATGTGGCTTTCAGCAAGGCCGAACTGAGTAAGATACGTATCGAAAGCTATTCCTGCTCATACAAATCCGTTGAGGAGGTCCTGACAGACCTTTTAAAGGGTACTGGCTACGGCTTCAAGAAAATAGGCAAGCAATATGTGATCAAGAAGAACCAACAGCTTGTCAATGTGCCAGATGCCACCATAACACAACCCGCCGACCCGCGAATAGAGGTCGTCAGGCCTAAAACGGATACCGTGATTCCCAAGGCAGGGGAGGTTATCCGCATCTTCGACACGGTGCAGGTCATCAAAACCGTCATGCGATACGACACCGTCGTGCAGATACAACGCGAGGTGAAAACCGACACGGTTTATTCAGTGAAATACCAGGGATGGCAGATTCCATGGCCCAAGTTCCGCAACAATGGCTGGTTTGTCGCTCCTTCAGTAACCTTGAGTTCGGCTGGTTTCAGGCACAAAGATGGCATGCCGGAGTTGGAGAATGGTTCCGTTGACGTAACCCCAAGTCTTGCCTATGCTATTGGTCTCGATGGCGGTTACAAGCTCGACCGTCTCAGTCTGGGAATGAACCTTTCTTATCGGTCGGTACGCTACCGTTTCCTTCTTGAGCAGACAGTGTTCGAGGGTGATTATTTTGTCAATGACACTTTGGATACCTATTATACGGTGCATCCTTCTGGCGACACCACCTACCAATATATCCTGGATTCTACCTATATTCCGCTGACCACGACAAATTACGCATATCGGGATGTAAACCAGCTTGATTATTTGAGCGTTGGCGTTTTCGCCTCTTACGATTTTGTCAAGATGGAGCATTTCAGGGCTTTTGCCAAGGCAGGTGTGTCGGTAGATTTCTTAGTTGGTCAAGCGGGTTCGCTCAATGCGTCTTCAGCGCCGTTCCATACACCTATTGCCAAAGAGCAAGTAGAACCTGCCCGAATCTCCTACTTTGGTGGTTTGGGTGCCGCCTTTAAGGTGGCTCATCGCATTGAGTTGATGCCAGAGGTCCATTACCGTGTGACCAACGGTTCGTTGTATCGTGCAGATTTCCCGTTCGACATGAGGATGCGGGCATGGGACTTCCGCTTGGGCTTGACTTATTATTTCTAACCCATGAAACTGTTCCAACACATACGGGATCTCTTGCTGATGCTTTTGCTTGCGCCTTGTGCGCTCATAGAGGCACAGCACTATGTGCCTGTCAACGGCGAGATTGACACGCTGATGGTCTTGCCTAGACTGGGAGGCGATTCGGTGTATTGGGTAAATGAGTCTCTGACAATTCAAAACGGTGGAACACTGCGTGTCGAGGGAGGAGTAAAGATGTATTTCGGGCAGTCAACCTACCTGCGCGTTGATGGTGGCAATCTTATGCTTGACGGTCAACCTAACGACTCGGTTTATCTGCTTTGTTATGAGTTCTCGCATGACTGGGCGGGCATACAACTCAAGAATGTCACCGAGGGCGACACGGTGCGTATGGCCTATGTGGAAGTGGTAGGTGCACTGACTGCCTTGAATGCTTCTACCAGCAGCAACGTAAGCGTTAGACATTGCTCTTTCAACAATTACTATGCGGGCAAGGGAATGGAACTGATTGATTGCCAAAACTTCTTGGTGGACAGTTGCTCCTTCTTCCAATGCGTGTCAGGTATCGAACTGAAAGCACGTGCTGGTGATAGCGAAGGCAATGTGTTCTCACACAACATCTTCGACCAGGGTCAAATTAATATCGAAATCTCTAACGTGGCCTATGGTTACAAATGCAACCGCAACCACATCACCGCCAATTGTTTCCAAGGTGCCGCTACCGCCATCAGTTTTGAGACGATGGGCGGTGTATCGGACCGCGAGGCCACCAATTATATTGAAGACAATCTCATCTCCAGCGAATTGCCCGAAGGCGGTTCAGGTTATTCGTCTTACGGCATCAAAGCGGCCATGGATACGATTGTCATCCGTAACAATGTGTTTTGGAGCAACGACGAGGCGGTTAGGATGATGCGTGTGTGCCATCTCGTTATTGAGCACAACACTTTCTATGACAATGAATTGACCATAACTAACTTGTTGGCGGCGGGCTCTGTAACTTTTGAGGGCAATACCATCAGTGAGGCGAAGAAAAGGATTGTGAACTTCCCCTCTGGATTGTCACGAATGAATGGCAACAATTTTTTGCGTTACAAGAAAGACGCTATACTTTTCGCCAATGTCTCGACTGAAGATATCGACCTGCGCGGTAATTTCTGGGATGCTGAATCAACAGCCGAAATAGAATCTGTCATCCTCGATAAGCATGACACGCCTTCTTTGGGTGAAATCATTTATGAAAACCAATTGCCAGCATGTGATACCACGGTTCCCATCGCCCCTCCGTTTAAGGTAAAAAAGCAGTTTGTGAATAGCCGCTGGCTTATTTCGTGGGACGAGAATCTTGAGAGAGATGTCGACCATTATGTGTTGTTTTATGGTGATTTCAATTATTATAAGTTTGCAAATCACATCGATGGAATTGTAGGGAATTCCTATGTGCTTTCGCCGCAACAGTCGGATAATGTGGCTGTTATGGCGTGCGATCGAACCTATAATCCTGATGTTTATGCTTCCGCGGGACAAAGCGCTTATGCTTTTGCTTCCTATTATCCTTATGCGGGGGCAGATAGATTCATGTGTGCTCCACAAACTGGTTATACCATCACAGATGCCACCATCCCCTATACTTATAGCGGTTTTGTGTGGCAGACTTCCGGGACGGGCATGTTCTCTGACTCTTTGTCGCTTAGGCCCATTTATTACCCTTCTGAAGCAGATTTCGAAATAGGCGAAGTGACTTTGACTTTGCGTGTCAGCGCGAACGGCACTCTGAAGACCGATGCCATGCAGTTGCAACTTTACAAAGCCTTAAGTGCATTTGCTGGCGAGGATGGTTTTAGCGGTATGGATAGGCCTTTGGTTTTGGATCAAGCCGAAGCTTACAATTACGACTCACTTCGTTGGCATTCGATGGGTGATGGTCGTTTCGAGGACTCGCTGTCACTACACACTGTCTATTATCCAGGCGCTTTGGATAAAGAACAGGGTTTCGTGGAGTTGGTGCTTGAAGTATGGTCGTTCTGCGGATATGATTCTGATGTGGTACGCTTTGACTTGTTCAAAGACTACGCGTTGGAAGGGAAAACGTGGAGCGATGGATTGCCTCGGCCCAACACACAGATAATTGCGGCGGCATTAAGCAATGACAATCCTTTTGTGTCGGGTTTTTATCGTACAGCCTCTGATAGCATGGGTTTCTTCAGGTTCGATGCCCTGCTCCCTGATGTCTACACGTTGTATGCATTTCCCGACACATTGAATTCCACGGCCAGCGGATGCTATTATCTTGGCGACTTGCAATGGAGCGAGTCAAATATGGTTGAGGTGGATGGAGATGTTTATGATGTCGATATTGAATTGCCGGTGCTCGTGCAGGGATTCAATATAGGTCTCGGCAGTATCAGCGGCGTGTTCGACTATCCCGAGTCCGACTTTAGGGCGCGTGATTTCTATTGCCAATCTTGGTTGCGCGAGGGCGATGCTGATGATTACTGCATCGAAGGCCTTTCTAATGTTGGCATTCTCTTGCTTAACTCAACCAAACAACGCATTGTAGGTTTCGCCTTGACAAGGCATGACGGAAGTTTCTGCTTTGGCAACCTGCCCTTCGGCACGTATTATTTAATGGCTGATTTGCCTCGTTATGGTCGTGGGATATGCGAGGAAATCACCCTTTCGGCAGAACAACCCTCTGCAAATGGCATGCATCTCTTCGTTGGTCAGGAGGGCAGGGTGGATTTGAGACGTCTTGGTGAGACTAATCAACTGACGGAGGTGCGGGTGTATCCCAATCCGGTCGAAGAAACGGTGTTCGTGGGCAATTTGGAGGTCAATGAGGAATATAAAGTGTCCGTTTTGAATGGTTTGGGTTTAGCAGTCCTTCCCGAGGTGACGATGCAATCCAACCTTTTGGGTGAGATTTCAATTCTGGTCCGGGAACTTCAAGCGGGACTTTATATCGTTCAAGTTAAAGGTAGTTTGTTCTCGCTGACGGCAAAATTTGTAAAACAATGAAAGGGCGGACGATGAGGAAGATATTGTTGTTTTTTGCTATTGCCTTTACGATGGCATCCTCTAGCGCTATGGCGCAAGTCTCCGTCGGCGGCAGCGTTTTCGAACAGGATGCCATTACGCCTATTGAAGGCGCTACGGTGACTTTTTCTGGTATTGCCTTGTCAGGTGATACGCTCGCTTATCATTTTCTTACCGATTCAATAGGTGCTTATCACGACAATCTCGCAGAGGGTACTTATCGTGTATGGGCGTCGGCAGAGGGCTATGAGACGGAGTGTTTGGAAGACTCTTTGCAGTTTGCCGAGGGACAGGTTTTTGCAGACTTGGATTTTGTTTTGCACGAATTATACAACCCTGTTCGATATGTGGCGGCCAGACAATTCACCAATGATTTGGTACGCATCAGTTGGTCGATGCATGAGCCTTTGCTGGCGGAGGACTTTGAATCGGGTGACTTCAACCGTTTTCCTTGGAACAACAATATGTGTGATTACCCCTGGAGCATGGATACCTTACATGCCTACGAAGGCAATTTTTGCATGAAGTCGACTTGCGAAGGTATTGGCGATGGGGTTTCTCGAATTGAGGTCTCTGTTTATGTGCCTTTGGAAGGAAAGATGAGTTTCTATAGCAAGATTTCGTCAGAGAGTCCATGGGATATGGGACGTTTCTACCTTGATGGCATGAAAAAGATGGAGTGTTCGGGCGAGGAGGAGTGGACTGAGCATCAGTTTGACATCACTGTGGGAGAGCATGTGTTCCGCTGGGATTATGTCAAGGATGCCTCTACCGATGTGGGTGACGATTGCTTCTATGTGGACTGCATCCATTTTTATCGGGAGGATAGTGCGAAGGCAACGCGTTCCTTTCAATATTTTGATTTGTTCCGCAGTCGTTTCGAAGAGGAACCTGTGCTGATGGCTTCGCATCTCACCGACACGGCGTTTATGGACATGAATTGGAGCGGTTTGCCTTGGGGACAATACCGTTGGGGTGTGAGCGCCTATTATGAGGGTAACCGAGGCAACTCTGATACCATCTGGTCAGCATATCTCGACAAAGACATGACCACAACGCTTGAAATTTTAGGTTCGACCAATGTGGGCTTGCCGCCTGCGGGAGCTTTGGTGACGCTCACTTCACACAATGGGCAGGGTCATGACTATCAAGCAAGTTTGGATGCCAACGGTCATATCCTCATATCCAATGTCTATCGTGGTGAATACGACCTCCGGGTGCATCTTGATGGTTTTAGGGACTATGTTTCCGATTCTGCACTCTCGGTTTTTGAACCTGCTCAAGTTGAAATCGAATTGTTTGAGGCAACGAATGGCGTCGACAGTTTGTATGTCTCTTCCACGGGTTGGGCCATCTGGTCGGTCGAGAATGCCCAAAATCGTGATTTGCAGTATTTTGAAATCATGTTGAATGGAGAAACAGTCGGTACTACCACCGACTTTGAGTATCAGTTGGATGTCACTTCCTTGGCCGAGGGCGATACCTGTATGGTTCAGGTGAGACCTATTTATCTTTCAGCAACTTGTGAATGGAAGTCGTGTGTTTGGGTATATCGGCCATGTTCTGATTTCGCAGGTCCCACTGCGTTGACATGGTCGTTGCATGGCGAAGCGCTGCACCTCACTTGGGAATATCCCGAAGGTGACTTTATAGGCGCTATGTTGCTGCGCGATGGGGAATTCCTCGCTATTACCGATGCGAACACCTTCGTGGACGAGACTGTTCAGTTGCATGGCGAAGTGGAGTATTGCTTGCGACTCATCTATGATGGTCCCATGGACGGCGCCTATTATTCCATGTCATGCGAGGTGTGCGCTACGGCATCGTTCCCCGCCTATTGTGACCCGCCTGCGAAACTGGATGGAACAGTCTATTTTGAAGATGAAAGCGACCATGGCGCTTTGGTATCGTGGGGCGAGCGCCCTGATCCCGTCAACCAATGGCTGTATTTCGATGATGGCGTTTTTAAGCGTTCATTGGGCGGCGAAGAGCCTCGCATCTTCTGGGCCATACGCTTCGAAGCAGAAGACTTGGCCGAATATGTTGGCACCTCATTGAAAAAAGTATCACTCTACGATGCCGGTGCTGGCACCTATCAGTTGTGGATCTATGTGGGTGGCGATACGGCACCGCGCACCTTGGTCCGCTCTCAAAACATGTCGTTGAATAACACGCAATCATGGCATGAGGAAGTCATCAGTCCGGCATACGAAATCCCTGAAAACGAGCCGATTTGGATTGTCGTTGGTCAGCAAGGTTTGGCGCGACCGGCAGCTGCTTGTCAAGACATGGGTGATGCCAACGGGCGTTGGGTGTCGCTGGACGGCGAGACTTGGACCGATATGCACACCTTCAATATGCATTACACTTGGATGCTGCGCGCTTTTGTCACCAACCAATCGGGGCGTTTGGAGGCCATCGCTAAGGATGGTTACATCTTGCAACAGTACAACTTGTATCGTTCGTTTGACAATACGGTTTACCAAATGGTGGCATCGGTTTCTGCCGATGAAGGACAATTGTATTATGAATATCGCGACAACCTCGCTGCCGAAAGCCACGATGATGTCTATTACCGTCTTACAGCGTTTTATCAGGCGGACAATGGCGAGACCTGCGAGTCGGACTATGCTGCTACTTTGAACGATCCTGAACTCCATTATATCTCAATCGACCTTACCTCAGCGGAGGAGAACCAAGGGAATGGTTTCAGGTTGTATCCTAATCCTTCCAAAGGACAGATTACCGTTGAATTGGAAGGGATGCAAAAGGTGATGGTCTGCAATGCCTTAGGGCAGGTTCTGCTCAGCAAAGAGTCCAACAGCGATGTGATGCAACTTGATTTGTCGAGTTTTGGGAATGGTTTGTACTGTGTGAAGATCAGTTCACGAAACGGTATCGTGGTTAGATCGTTGGTTATTTATAGATAAGCTTTGAAGATTGCGAAATGCCCTAAACAAAGAAAAAACCTTATCTTTGCCGCCTCAAAACGGCCATCATGATTTCCATCCAAAATCTAAGCATGCACTTCACCGGTGAGGACCTCTTCACCGATATTTCCTTTTTGATTCGCGAGAAGGATCGCATCGGCTTGGTGGGCAAAAACGGCGCAGGCAAAACCACTCTGCTGAAACTAATTTGTGGATTGGAACAACCTTCAAAGGGCGATGTCATTATCCCTCAGGGCGTTACTATCGGTTATCTGCCCCAGGAAAAGAATGTAAACAGTACAAAGACGGTTTTGGATGAGGCGCTTTCCGCCTTTGATGAATATCACCAGTTGGAGCGCGACTTGGAAAAGATGCAACAGGAACTGGCTGAACGCACTGACTACGAAAGTCCTCAATATGAGAAACTTATCGTAAAAATGAACAACCTCAATGACCGCTTGGCCTTGCTGGGTGGCAACTCCATTGAAGGCGAGGCGGAAAAGATTCTAGTGGGCTTGGGTTTCAGTCATGAGGATATGCTGCGACCCATGCGTGAGTTCAGCAATGGTTGGCAGATGCGCGTGGAATTAGCCAAAATCTTGCTGAAAAAGCCCAACTTGCTTCTTCTTGACGAGCCGACCAACCATCTTGACATCGAGTCCATCCAATGGCTCGAAGGATTCCTGAAATCGTATTATGGCGCGATATTAATGGTGAGTCACGACCGCGCTTTCTTGGACAACATTACCATTAGAACGGTGGAGATTAGCAATGGGAAGATCTATGATTACAAGGTTCCGTATTCCGACTATGTCAGTCTGCGCGAGGAACGTGTCGACATGCAGCGCTCTGCCTACGAGAACCAGCAGCGCGAGATCAAGAATATTGAAGCTTTCATCGAACGTTTCCGCTATAAAGCGACCAAGGCCAAGCAGGTGCAGAGTCGCGTGAAGCTACTAGAGAAGATGGATGAAATAGTTGTCGACGATATCGACAGCACCGCTATCCACTTCAAGTTTCCGCCTGCACCGCATTCGGGTAAGGTGACTTTGGAACTCAATCATGTGGGCAAGTCCTATGGCGACCAAGTGATCTTGAAAGACATCAACCTGTTGATTCCTAGAGGGGAGAAAATCGCTTTCGTGGGTCGCAATGGCGAAGGCAAGTCCACGCTGTCAAAAATCATCTGCGGTGTGCTTGACCATGAGGGAGAAGTGAAATTGGGTCATGAGGTGAAGATTGGGTATTATGCCCAGAACCAACAAGACATGCTTGACATGAATAAGACCGTTTTCGAGACATTGGATGATGTGGCTGTTGGCGACATGCGTCTGAAAGTGAAGGCACTCTTAGGTTCTTTCCTCTTCCGTGGCGACGACATCGATAAGAAGGTGAAGGTGCTTTCTGGAGGCGAAAAGGCCCGCTTGTCCTTGGCCAAGATGCTGCTCTTTCCGACAAACCTGTTGGTCCTCGACGAACCCACCAACCACTTGGACATGCTTTCGAAAGACATTCTGAAGAATGCCTTGATACAATATGACGGCACCCTCATCATCGTCTCCCACGACCGTGACTTCTTGCAAGGGTTGACCAACAAGGTGTATGAGTTTCGCAAGCCTAACATTAAGGAATATATCGGTGACATTTACGATTTCTTGGAGCAGAAGAACCTCAGTCACTTGAAGGAACTGGAAATCGCCGCAAAAACACAACCTAAAGTTGCAGCCATAGAGCCTGTTTCGCAAAATAAGGTCAACTACGAGCGGAAGAAGCAGATTGATGCCAAGTTGCGCAAGGTAGACAAGGAAATACAGCGCCTAGAAGAAGCCATCGACAAATTGGAGGTCGAACTTGCTGAGCAAGATGCTATCATGGCTCATCCCGACCAACATCCTGATATCAAGATTGACAACGATTGGTATTGGGCCTATGGTCAGAAAAAAGAACAGCTTCAAGCCTTGATGGACGACTGGGGGGAAAAGCAGATAGAGCGCGATGAGGTGATGGCGGAATATGAGAAATAAACAATGCGGAGCGAAGTTAACTTCGCTCCGCATTGTTTATGGTCTAATGCCAAGGATGATTATTCGATAACCATATCAAACGGCATGCGCGCTTGGATACCGGTGTTCTTTTGCAGGTTTTCCAAGCCTTTCATATAGTCGTAGTAGCCTCCGAGTTTGCTGCGCATGGCGGCATCGATTTGGTCTTCTGAATTGTTCATCGACTCCATCATACGGGTAAAGAAATCCTTTTGTTCCGGCATCTCCACCACCTTGTAGTCGCTGCCAAGTCCCGCTTTTTGTGCGGCATAGGCTATGGCGTCTTCCATGTCGCCCAACTCGTCAACGAGGCCAATCTCGATGGCATCGACACCAGCCCACACGCGGCCTTGTCCGATGCTGTCGACATAGGTCTGGCGCAAGCCACGACCTTCGGCGACGCGGTTGGTGAATTGGTCGTATGTTTTCACCACGTTTTCCTGCAACTTGGCGTATTGGAACTCAGTAAGGGGTTGGGTTATAGTGCCGAAGTCAGCATTCTCGTTGGTCTTGGCCACGTCGAAGGTCAAACCGATCTTATCATTCAGGAAACCTTGCATGTTGGGGAAGGTGCCAAACACGCCGATGGAACCCGTGAGGGTGGTGGGGTCAGCGTAGATGTAGTCGGCCTTGGCAGAAATCCAGTAACCACCTGAAGCAGCATAGTTGCCCATAGAAACGATGACAGGTTTCACCTCCTTGGTTAGGTCAAGTTCGCGACCGATGATTGCCGAGGCCACGGCACTGCCACCAGGAGAGTTGACGCGGAGCACGATAGCCTTTACGTTCTCGTCTTCACGGGCCTTACGGATGGTCTTACTGAGGTTTTCGGAATAGATGTCGGCACTTTCGTCACCCTTGCCGTCATAGATTTGCCCTGATGCATAGATGACGGCGACCTCGTTTTTGCTATTGTTCTTGTCTTTGAACGACTTTGCATAATTGGCATTGCCAATGGCATTGATGCTCTTGTTGCTGCCCGTCAAGCCTTTCAACTCGTCTAAGACTTGGTCTTTATAATACAGGTTGTCGACCAGTCCATATTCCAAGGCCTTGTCGGCATTGAAGATGGTCTCCAATTCATCTGCAATCTTGTTGAGTTGTTCCACGCTGATGTTGCGGTTGTGGCTGATGCCTGTGAGGATTTGTCCCCAAACAGATCCCAACAGCTTGTCCATTTGCTCACGGTTGGCTTCGCTCATCTTGTCCAGGAAATAAGGTTCTACGGCACTCTTAAAGCGGTTGTTAGGACCGCGCACAATCTGCATCTCAATGTCGAGTTTGTCAAGCAGGTGCTTGTAGAAGGTGATTTGAGATGCCATGCCGTGCAGGTCTAAGGCACCTTCTGGGTTGAGGAAGATCTTGTCGGCAACAGAGGCGATATAATAGGCGCTTTGTGAGTAGCTCTCGCCGTAGGTGACGATGAACTTGCCGGATTCCTTAAACTCAATGAGTTTGTCGCGAATCTCCTGTAGGGTGGCAGTCGAGGTGGGGATGCTGCTCAATTCGAGATAGATGCCCTTGATGTTAGGGTCGGTCTTGGCATGCTCAATGTTGCGAAGAATGTCGTTCAGACCCGTCATGTCCTGCGACTCCATCGTATTGAAATTGATACTGCCGAAAGGATTGTCGGTAGTACGGTCCGGGATGGCGTAGTCAAGTTTCATCTGAAGTACAGAGTTCGGCTTGACTGTCGTTGACGTCTCGGTTGGTTTCGACATGGCAGATATCATCGACGTGACCACGCCTAACTTGATGAAGAAATTAACCACTAAAGCAATCAATGTGCCTAAAAAGGCAGCCAATAAGACTTTTGAAAATTTCATGGTGTTGTGATTTTGTTTTGATTTGGCTGCAAAAGTAAGTATTTTGTTCAAACGATGGGTTGTTTTGTGATTTAAAAACGCTTACCTTTGCAAAAAAATAGGAGGCATGGGAACCTGTTATGTGCTTTTTGGCTCGAACATGGGCGACAAAGAAAAACTCTTTGACAAAGCGTGCCTATTAATTAGTAATAGGTGCGGCGCTATCGTTGGCGTTTCGTCGTCCTACGAGTCTGAACCTTGGGGGTTTGATGCTGATGAGTGGTTCCTCAACCGGCTTATTGTGGTCGACACTGAGCTGGACCCCGAAACTGTTTTACATGAGTTAATGGAGATAGAGGCCGAACTGGGGCGTGAACGCCATCCTGAAGTCAGTGGCTACACCTCCCGTACTGCCGACTTGGACATCTTGTATTTTGGTCGGCAGGTCCTTGTGACACCCACATTGACGTTGCCTCATCCTCGGTTGCATTTGCGCCGGTTTGCCCTGTTGCCGCTTTGCGAGGTGGTCCCCGAACTGGTGCATCCTGTTTTTCAGGTTACTCAGCGGGAGTTGCTATCTCGATGCCCCGATCAATCAATCGTTAGAGTAATGGAATGAAGTTATGAACTATAATTATATCGCTATAGAAGGAACCATCGGAGCGGGCAAGACGACCTTGGCCACTCGTATTGCCAACGATTACAATGGAAAACTGGTGCTGGAGGAATTTGAGGGCGACAAGAATCCTTTTCTCCCAAAGTTCTACAAGGAACCTGACAAGTATTCCTTCCAGTTGGAAATGACTTTTATGGCCTTGCGTTACCAGCAGTTGAAGGACAAGTTGGGTGTGCTTGACTTGTTCCACGATTTCATCATTTCGGATTATTATGTGGCCAAGTCGTTGATCTTTTCTAAGAACAATCTTCAAGACGACGAGTACCAGTTGTTTTCTCGGTTCTTCAATATCATCTTCTCAGACATGCCTAAACCTGAGTTGCTGGTTTATCTCTATTCTGACGTTGCCCGTTTGCAGGCCAATATCAGGAAGCGTGGCCGCAGTTATGAGCAGGAAATCAGTGATGCTTATCTTGAAAGCATACAACAGGGTTATTTCGACTTTCTCCGCCAACAGCAGAACAACATGCGCATCTTGCTCATCGACACCAATCGTCTCGACTTCGTGGCCAATGAGAGCGACTATCAACGAATCATTGAAGTGATTGACCAACCCTATGATATTGGATTGCATCGAGTTTCACTTTGACTTTCTCGTCGTGTAAAACAAAAAAAAGCCGCTCATTGAGCGGCTTTTTTGTTGAGGTTTGATGAAGAATTAATCTTCGACGGGAACTTCGATGGTTCTAGGAACGAGTTTCATCTCAGGCTCGATCACCATAATCTCAGCGCGGCGAATCGTAGGCAGGATGTCACCGTCACGACCTCTGTCAAGTTGTTTTTCATAGATGCGGCACAGGTCTTCGATGGCAGCAGCTAATCTGTTTCTGTTCATGTCGATGTTGCTTAAGATGGCGTCTCTGTCCTTGATGTTGGAAATTTTGACGAGTTCCTCAAACTTGTTATAGTCTTCACCATGGCCTTGGCTCTTGCCGTTGATGGTGATGTTCTTGCCTTTGGCCTTTGCCAAATCCTTAATTTGTTTCTCGGCCTCTTTGTAACGATTGGTGGAAAGTCCGTTGTTGTGGTCTTCTTCGCCTTCAGGTGAAGCCCAACCAGCAATGATGAATTCGGTCACGCCAGCGTCTAACAATTTGTTGAATTCATTGTCAGCAATCTTGTTGAGGCTCTTTCTTTCTTTGATGTTCCACTTGTCCTTCTTGAAGTAGTAGGTGCACTTGGTGACATAATTGTCAACATAAGTGGTGTCATAGACAGTGACGGTTTTGGTCTTCTTTTTGTGGATAACACCATTGGCGAGGTGTTCGGTGGCGCCACGGGTGAAGTAGGTGTTCTTCACGATTTCATCTTGGTTAGGATAGATGGTGCCGTCGTAGACGTAGAACATCGGGTCGCCCTTAAGTTCGCTGTTGGCCATTTCAGGTTGGTAAGGCATGCAGTAGTGCTTGGTGAACTCGCCGCCTTCCTTGTAGTTGACGCGGAAGTCGCCTTCGCCCTTGACCTTTTCACCCACGAAGGTGATGGGGTCGATGTTGATTTGGCCACCGTCGTAAGCCAGATAAGGCTTCAGGTTCATGACGGCCTTCTTTTCGAAGTATTCGCCAGGGATGGTAACGATGACGTCGAAGCAGACGTTGCCATCTTCGCCTTCTTTCAGCGGGTCAGGATCAACGCGATAGGTGATCTTCTTCGACTCGCGAGCCATTTTCTCAATGTCGCAAGGATCGTTGAATTTGTAGCGCAGACCCAGGTTGAACTGGCTGTACATGTCCTTGTCGTTGATGATGTGCTTGTCCTCATCGGTCTTGATCTTGGCCACTTGGTCAAGGTTGTCAGTACCGGTGAAAAGGTAGGTGTAATCCAAGAAGATGTCGAACTTGGGGGCCACGTTGAAGGTGATCTCCATACCGGCAGGAACCGTGAAGCTCAGGTCGCGCTTGTCAGCGGCTTCGGCCAAAGCGGGAGTTTCAGCGTTGTCGTCGCCATCGAGGTGGTTAACGGCACCGGCTTTGTAATAGATACCGCCAATACCGATGTGAGGCACCAGGTTGATGACTCTTCTCGGGTTGTACTTGAACATGTTGAACAGGTTGAAGGTCAAGTTCAGGTTGCCTTCAATGTAGTTCGATTGGTCGAGACCAAGGTTGTAGCGAGTGACTTCGGGGGCACTGTTCAACACAAGGGCTTGGTTGTGCTTGTGACCAGCGTAGGTGCCGTAGCCGCCCTTGAGGTTCAGGCCGATGACTTTACCGAATTGGTAACCAATGCCGAAGTGGGCATCCCAGTTGGGCTGGAGAGCCATGCTCTTGAAATGGTTGAAGTCATTCCAAATGCCACCTCTGTAGTTGGCCAAATCGCCATGGTAGATGGAGAGACCTCCGTCTGCCTGAATGTACCAGTATTTCTCAACTGGTTTCTTGTTGTTACCTTCCTGGGCAAACATGCTGAAAGGAAGGAAAGCCATGATGACGAGCATCAGCAGCTTCGAAATAGTCAAGTTTTTCTTCATAACGCAATTGTGTTAGGTTTGTAATTAAATTAGTTGATATTGTCTTTGTCTTATAATACACTCTAATTAGCGAACAAAAATAGGAAATATTTCAATTGACAACACTAAATTGTTGTTTTTTTTGCGTTTTTTTCAGCTTTTTCGCCTAAAAAGACCATAAAACCGTGTTATTTCCTCATCAAATAAAGCTGTTCGAAGGTTTTCCACATGACAATTCCTGCACATACTGACACGTTGATGGAATGCTTGGTTCCTATTTGGGGCAACTCGATGGCTCCTTCGCAGTATGGCAGGGCCTCTTCGCTTACCCCCTCTACCTCGTTGCCCAAAATGAAAGCTGAGTTTTCCTTGAATGCGAAATCCTGCAAGGGTATGCTGCCTTCTACTTGCTCGACGGCGAAAATACGGTATCCTTCATCTTTCAATTGTTGGCATGCCATCTCAGTAGTTTTGAAATAGCGCCATTTCACGGTTTCGTCTGCCCCTAATGCAGTCTTATGAATCTCTCGATGGGGTGGGCAAGCAGTGATGCCGCACAAAACCAACTCGCTGATGCGAAAGGCATCGGCAGTGCGGAAAAAAGCGCCCACGTTGCTCAATGAGCGGATGTTGTCCAATATTATTATAATAGGTAGTTTTTCTGCCTGCTCATAACCTTCTTTGCTCAAGCGGTTTAGTTCTTCCATGCTGAGTTTGCGCATAGTTTTCTCTTTTTGCGGCAAAATAAAGGAAAATTGCGGTTGGCGCGGCATTAATGCTGTTTTTTTTGAAGAACCGGGGAATTGTTTCAAACAAAACGCTAATTTTGTACCCCCTTAACCCAAGCGAAGCGGATGCGCAAGTCTTAGCATAGGGGCGAGATGAAGAGACTGAGAGAGAGTTCCTGGATCTTAAGAAGGAACCATCGTTCCGAGTCCTATGTTTCGTATCAAATCATCTTGCGTTTTTTTTGAGCAATCACATGAATTATTATGGCAGAGAAAGCGACCGAAACCCCATTGATGAAGCAGTATTTCTCCTTTAAGGCGAAATATCCAGATGCTATGCTGCTGTTTCGCGTAGGCGACTTTTATGAAACCTATGGCGAAGATGCAGTGAAATCCTCCGAAATCTTAGGCATCGTGCTTACCAAGCGATCAAACGCTATCGCCGACTCTGTCGAGTTGGCGGGTTTTCCTCACCATGCCTTGGATACCTATCTGCCAAAATTGGTGCGTGCTGGATTGAAAGTGGCTGTTTGTGAGCAACTTGAAGACCCGAAATTGACCAAGAAATTGGTTAAAAGAGGAGTGGTGGAACTGGTGACGCCGGGCGTGACCTATAGCGACAGCGTGCTTGAACAAAAAGAGAATAATTTTTTGGCTTCGGTGCACCTGGACAAAGAGGCTTCAGGCGTGGCTTTTCTGGATGTTTCGACGGGTGAGTTTTACCTGACTCAAGGTGCCAATGAGTACATCGACAAGCTGTTGCAAAGCTTTAATCCTTCTGAAGTGCTGGTGCAGCGCAACAAGCGAAAGGAGTTCATAGACCTGTTTAGCGCAAAATACTACCTTACGGTCTTTGACGACTGGGTCTTCACTGACGACTATGCTAATGAAATACTCAATAAGCATTTCCATACGGTTTCGCTGAAGGGTTTTGGCGTTGACGATTTTCCAAAAGGCATAGTGGCGGCAGGTGCAGCTATCCACTACTTGATTGAAACGCAACATGATAAGTTGGACCATATTACTTCTTTGTCGCGCATCGACCAAGGGCAGTATGTGTGGCTTGACAAATTCACCATTCGCAATCTGGAATTGCTGCACACGTCTAATCTCAATGCTAAAACATTAATTGATGTCATCGACAAGACGGTGTCGCCGATGGGAGGGCGCTTGATGCGTCGCTGGTTGAGCCTTCCCCTTAAGAATAAGGAACAGATAGAAGCTCGTTATGAGGTGGTGCGCTATTTTGTGGACCAGCGCGAGCAAATACAAAAGTTTCAGGATGCTATTCGTCAAGTTGGTGATCTTGAACGACTTATATCTAAGGTTTCGCTGTCTAGGGTGAATCCTAGGGAATTGCTTCAAGTGGGTCGGGCCTTAGACCAAATTGAGGTCTTGCAAAAGGCTTGCCAAGAGAGCCAACATCCCGCTTTGCTGCGTTTTGCCGAGCAGTTCAACCCTTGTATTTCCATACGGGAGCGCATCAAGAAAGACCTGAACCCCGATGCGCCAGCCTTGCTCTCGAAAGGCAACTACATCGCAGCGGGCGTCGATCCCGAGTTGGACGACCTGCGTAACTTGTCGCGGTCAGGCAAGGAATATCTCATGGGCATCCAACGACGCGAAACGGAGCGCACAGGCATTACTTCTTTGAAGGTGGGTTACAACAACGTGTTTGGCTATTACCTCGAAGTCACTAACTCGCATAAGGATAAGGTGCCGGCAGAGTGGATTCGCAAGCAAACCTTGACCAACGCAGAGCGATACATCACAGAGGAATTGAAGGAATACGAGCAGAAAATTCTTGGCGCGGAGGAAAAGATCAGCGTTATAGAACAGAGGGTTTACAATGAGCTGGTCACTGCCGTCACTGAATTTGTGGGGCCCATCCAGGTGGATGCTTCCATTGTGGCCCGCATCGACTGCTTGGTGAGTTTTGCCGACATCTCGCTGAAAAACTGTTATGTGCAACCCGTTATTGACGACTCATTTGTGTTGGACATCAAGGAGGGTCGTCACCCTGTCATTGAGCAGATGATGCCGGTAGGGGAGAGTTACATCGCCAACGATGTGTACCTCGATCGCGACAAGCAGCAAATCATCATCATCACGGGCCCTAACATGTCGGGCAAGTCGGCACTGTTGAGGCAAACGGCTTTGATTGTGCTATTAGCGCAGATGGGATGCTTTGTGCCTGCTGCTTCGGCACGAATCGGCTTGGTGGACAAGATTTTCACCCGTGTCGGCGCCAGCGACAATATTTCTTCGGGAGAGTCCACTTTCATGGTGGAAATGAACGAGACAGCGAGCATCTTGAACAATGTGTCGTCGCGAAGTCTTGTGTTGTTGGATGAAATCGGACGCGGCACTAGCACTTACGACGGCATCAGCATTGCTTGGGCCATCACCGAGTTTTTGCACGACCACCCCGTGAGTCGCGCCAAGGTGATGTTCGCTACGCACTATCATGAGTTGAATGAGATGGAAGACTCTTTTGCCCGCATCAAGAATTACCATGTTTCGGTGAAGGAGGTTGGCAACAAGGTGGTGTTTTTGCGCAAATTGAAGCGCGGCGGCAGCGCCCACAGTTTCGGTATCCATGTGGCTGAGATGGCAGGCATGCCGCGCAAGGTCATCGAGCGGGCCACGGCATTATTGTCCGTTTTGGAGAAGTCGCACACGAGCGAAGATGTTGAAAAGGCCGCCGCCAAAAAGCAGGACGATGCCATGCAATTGAGTTTCATTCAGTTGGATGACCCATTGTTGCTGCAAATCAAGGAGGACATCCTTAATACCAACATTGACACTTTGACTCCTGTTGAGGCCTTGATGAAATTGAATGAGATTAAGAAACTGCTAAATCGGTAGTGATTGTCATTGCACTAATCAAAGTGATAAATCTAAGGAATGTCTACACTAAAAGATGAACTGAAAAAGTTTCGCCGGTTTTATTATGTTTACCGTGAGTTCGTAAAACTGAAAGAAGATCGGAAACGATTGTGGAAAGTGGCGGTAAAAAAAATTTCTGACGAACTCCCCAAGCAGGGAAGTCTTGCCGACTATAAGCGAGCTTTGTTTCGACATAGGGTCTCTTATATGGAATACATGCATTGCTATAAGTTCTGGAAACTGGACGAGAAACAGCGTAGCGAGTTCATCTCTGATAGAGACATGCATTGCATTTATAGGAAAACCGTGCAGTCCTCTGTGAATAAAAGGTTTAAGAACAAAGTGACGACACTGGAGTTTTTCAAAGAATTTGTTCACAGGAAGTGGATGTACCCCAAAAACGAGTCTTTTGAGTCTTTTGTTGCATTTGTCAACTCCAGGGATTGTCTGGTAAAGCCAGGAAAAGGATCGCTAGGAAAAGGCATCGTTTTGATAAAAAAAGACGACGACAATGATCTGGAAGAGTTGTACAAACGTTTTTGCGAAAACGACTATGTGATAGAGGAGAGGCTCTTTGGCTGTAAGGAGATGGAAGAGTTTCATCCTCAGTCTTTGAATACGTTAAGGGTGTTTACCATTTCAAATAATGGTCGGAGCGAGGTGGTTTCTGCAATGATGAGAGTAGGTGTTGGCGAATCTATAATTGACAATGCGTCGGCGGGTGGTATTGTTGCTTGTGTCGATATAGAGACAGGCTTTGTTTGTGGAGACGGCGCCGATAAACTTGGTAACACTTACGTGGTGCATCCAGAATCTGGAAAAGCTTTCAAGGGATTTGTTATTCCTCATTGGACAGACGTGGTTGACGCATGCAAAAAAATGGCATCGGTTGTTCCCGAATTGATATTTGCCGGATGGGATGTTTGTGTTCTTCAGAATGGTGCGGTTGAGTTGGTTGAGGTAAACTCCACTTCTAACGTTTCTGGATTGCAAACGGCTTCTGGTAAAGGGATAAAACCTAGACTTCGTGATGTGGGCAAAAAAGTCCTTGGTTATGATCCGGTAAAATTGGCATCTATTTGGAGTAAGTCCTATGTCAAGTATGATGGTAAGTATGGCTATTATACTTGACATGGCGAGGTTTGATGCAAGTGCATGAAATCTAATTATGTTGAATCATTATGCCAAAAGGGTCTGTGAATGTGCTGCCTATGCGAACAATTGCGTTATTTAAAACACACAGAATCAATCAGATAGTTATGATGGAAGAAAAATTTTTCCATTAATTGCTTGCGGTATTGAAAAAAGTTGTACTTTTGCCGCGCAAAACAAAAGCGGAAATCTTGGAAAGACAAGATTGCCGATTGTCGCAGACAAGCGGAAATAGCTCAGTTGGTAGAGCACGACCTTGCCAAGGTCGGGGTCGCGAGTTCGAGTCTCGTTTTCCGCTCAAGAGCGAAGCGGAGTTTTCGGAGCAGCGAGAGCAAAAGCAAAGCACTTGATTTTGCCGAGTCGCGAACGAAAACGCCGACT
>JAEEGI010009225.1_pt1 | contig 21660 bp, 14 predicted proteins | sample 8958751 | NCBI WGS metagenome assembly JAEEGI01 (sample SAMN16246545, study PRJNA631951) | gut metagenome | biome: gut microbiome; feature: rumen; material: KS-attached | host: Bos | place: Iran: Karaj | collected 2018-10 | reverse complement strand
ATGGAAGACGATGGTGAGCACCAATCGCCTAAGCAGGGGCATCGCCCCTGTAAAAGTCGCCCCCACCCATAATAGCCCCGGAGGGGCGACGGAATAAAGTTAGGGGGCATCGCCTCTATACCCCCATAAGAGGGTAGAATAATCCGTCGCCCCCTCCGGGGGCTTTCATTCTGGTTGCCTTTACAGGGGCGATGCCCCTGCCTGTAATCCGTCGCCCCCTCTGGGGGCTTTCATTCCGTCTGCCTTTACAGGGGCGGTGCCCCTGCTTAGGCGATTGGTGATCACCATCGTCTTCCGTCGCCCCCTCCGGGGGGCTTTCATTCCGTCTGCCTTCACGGGGTATTCCCCTTAGCATGTCGGCTGCAAAAATAACGCATTTCTGCTGACATTGGTGCAGGAATCTTGCGTTAGGAGTTCTTGCCTTGCAAGCGACCAAAGGTCGAGCGAGGAGTGAAGCCCCTCCCCCCGCCCCCCCTGGGGGGGGAGCATATAGACCCAATGCCCCCGCAAAACTATCTGCCCCCCCCATGGGGGGGCGGGGGGAGGGGCTTCCTCCCGCTTTTTTGCACAATCCTGCTGGGGGTGTGCAATCAATCTTAAAACCACTTTTTTAAGGCAAAATCGCTGGAAACCCCAGTATATCTGCTGGAAACGCAAATTACACATTTACACATTTACACATTTACACATTTACCACCTCCATATTTCGCATTTCCACGCGTCGATATATTGAAAAGTGTTTTAATTATTATATATTATAATAATTAACGCCTATAGGATATAGGCTAATGTGTAAATGTGTAAATGTGTAATTGTGTAATTGCTTGCGGTGGCTCCCGCTCCCTGTTTGTCGTGCGCCGCCTCTCCTGAATCCACCCCATAGATTACGCTTCGCGTCTTTCAAAAAAGCAAGATAAAACACGATTTGATTGATAATCAAATCTTCTAAAAAACCAAATAAAACATGTTTTTGTTTGTTTTATCTTGTTTTATTTGGTTTTTAAAAGACCGCTCTGCGGTAGATAACACTGGAAAAGTCCGCTCGGCATCCCGAAGGGTGACGCTTGCCACCAAATGGACGCAAGAACGCCAATGATCACGGGGCATGGGGTGCTGAAAAGGGGACAGGCCGCCCGCATCATTTCAGCGGCTGATTCCTAATAATATATAATGTGTAAGAAAAAAGGAGACAGAAATTTGTTCAAATGAAATAATTAGCGTAATTTTGCCGCACAGAAAACAACTTCTTTTTATTAACTAACCATTTTTACGCTTATGAAGAAAAATTACCTCAAATCGGCAGTCGCAGCCATGATGCTGCTCTCTGCCCAAAGTTCGATGGCCGTGGTGTTCCCCTACGCCCAGACTCCCGTGGAGGGCGGCACCTACATCCTGGCCAGCCGCACCAACCCCACCAACTACTGGAGCCGCACCAGCTGGGACGGCGCCTTCTACTATCTGTCGCTGCAAGACTCGCACTACGCCGACAATGCCTTCGTTGCCCACCAGGCCGAGGACGGTTCGTGGTACTTTGAGGTGAACAACGGCGAAGAGGGTCGCAAATTTGATAGCAACACCTACTACGACATCACCTATGTGGGCATCCCCAACGGCACCTGCAACATCAACGCAGCGCTCTACGAACCCGCCTACTGGACGCTGGAAGTGTCGGACGTGAGTGGATTCTACCTGCTGAAGGCCGGTGCTGGGCATGGCAATGAGTATGTGGAGAACGGCTACCTGCACCAGAATGCCGGCAACCAGTTTCCCATCATCAACGAGCCGATGTATGGCGGACAGTGGTATCCCGACTACTACCTCGGCGTGCAGACCGACGAGAATGGCGACCCCATGCTCGACGAGTGGGGATTCCTGGTGCCCAACAACCCCGCATCACGCTACTGGGCTTTCCTCGCTGTCGACGATGTGCCCGCCTACTCGGTGAAGATTGAGCTCTATGCCCTGCTGCAGGACATCGAAGACAACCACTTGCAGGAGGAAGGCTTTGCCGACGGCTTCAAGGGAGCCTACGACGCCACGCTGCCCTATTACGAGAAAGAGGACTTCACCGCCGACGACCTGGCAGCCGCCCAGGCCATCATCAACGCCAAGATGAACCTCTACAAGGAAATCATCAGCGCCACCGACCTGCTGGCCAATGGCACCCCCAGCACCCTGCTGGCCGAAGCCATCGAGAGGGCCACACAGACCTTCAACGCCACCAACGACCCCGACGTGCTGCAAGCTGCCACACAGGAACTGAAGGATGCCGTGAAAGCCTACGCATCGGGCTCCGACGACCTGACACTCCTCATCGAGAACAACAGCTTCGAAGACCTCTCGTCGCAGAATGGCTCGATGACATCGAGCGTGTCGGGTGCCCCCACGGGATGGAACGTCTTCATCAATGGCAAGCAGGTGGTCACCGCCGATGAGGTGCGCGCAGCAGGCATTGGCGCTTGGCACGGCATCAACGACGACGCCGAGGGTGCCAAGGATGGCAGCTACGCCTTCGGCATCTGGAATGGCGGAATTCCTGAATACGAGATATCGCAGACCATCACCGGACTGCAGAACGGCTCCTACACCGTGGCGGCTGCCGTGATGGTGGGTGCCAATGGCGGAGGCTCGCGCCGAACCACACAGCGACTCTTCGGCAACCTGAACGCCAAGTACTTCGGTGCCGACTATGAGTACAACGAGGAACTGCTCGACAAGGGCGAAATCTACGGCTTCGAGGGACTGGAAGAGCCTGTCACCGACCGTCTGCTGCAGGAGATGACCGTGCGCGCCTTCGTCTACGACGGAACACTCACCTTCGGACTGCGCACCAATGGCAACATCGCAGCCGCCAACCGCGAGAGCGGCAACGGTGCCGGAGGCGACGGATGGTTCAAGCTCGACAACTTCCGCATCTACAAGGAAGGATATGTGCAGGACGACGCACTGGCCATCTACGACCACTTCGCAGCACTCTACGACGGCATGGGATGGATGCAGAAGAGCATCAGGGAGCAGCTCGACCAACTGCTGGAAGGCAGCATTGGCAGCAGCAGCTCGCAGCAGGAAATCATCGACGCCATCGTGAAGCTGAAGGATATGTATCCCATCGCCAAGGCATCGGTGGATGCTTACGTCAAGCTCGACGAGACCATTCAGAAAGGCTCGGCCATCACCATCGACTATCCCAATGGTATGGCTGCCGAGGAGTTGGGCGACATGCTCATGGAAGCCCAAGACATGTACGACAATGCTGAGGCTGGCGTGGACGAAATCAACGACATGATTGCGCAGATCAACGAGGCCATCGAGCTGGTGAAGGCCAACGCCATCACCATCGGCGACATCACCTACGCCATCAAGAACCCCAGCTTCGAAGACCTGAGCAACCAGAACAACAGTCCCAGCGACGGTGCCCAGCCCGCTCCCTACGGATGGACACTGAAGATGAACGGTGAGGTGGTGGAGACCATTGGTCCCAACTGGTGCGCCATCAACCATGGCGACAACATCAGCGTGATGCTCGAAGACGGCACGGAAATCACCCACCAGTACACCGACGGCGAATACCTCTGGGGCATCTGGACTTCGAACATCCCCGAGGTGGAGCTGAGCCAGACGCTGACGCACCTGCCTAAGGGTGCCTACACCGTGCAAGCCGACGTGATGGTGCAATACAACTGGGCCGGCGACTGCACCACCACGCAGCGCATCTTTGGCAACAAGAACGTGCAGATGTGGGGTACTGAGGATGCCTACAGCGAGTTGAACATGCCCGCCGACGCTCTGAACGCCCACGTGCTCACCTACGCTGGATGGGTATGTGCACAAGGCCAGGACGGAATCTACAACAGCGACCTGCTGCACCCGATGAGCGTGCAGTTCGACGTGGACGATGATGGCATCGCCGTCATCGGCTTCCGCACCAATGGCGTGAATGCCGAGGGCTTGACCTTCGCCGATGGCGGTCTCAACGGCCAGGGATGGTTCAAGGTCGACAACTTCCGCCTCTCCTACGACAGCGAGGAGATGCTGGGCGTCGAGGGTGTCAGCGAGAACGGCCACAGCAGCCATGCTGCCACCTTCTACACCATCGACGGTCGCCGCTTGCAGGCTCCACAGCGTGGTCTGAACATCGTGACCATGGGTGGCAAGAGCCACAAGGTCATCGTGAAGTGATGCTGCAGCCATGACAAAGAAATCCGGGGGCGCCTGAGCCAGGCACTCCCGGATTTTCCTTTTTGTCCTCGTCCATGCTAAAAGGGCTGTCAGCGCTTGTGGATGATACGGCCGCCTTGGATATAAAGACCCTTCTTCATGCCCTCAATGTTGATGCGGCGACCCTGCAGGTCGTAGACACGTTCAACGTTCAACGTTGAATGTTCAATGCCGTCGATGCTGGTGTCGTAGGCATCATCGTTGCTGAGGAAAATCTCGTCGATGGCCAGCTCGCCCACCTTGAAGGCGCGTATCAGCACATAATAGATATGTGTCGGGTCCACTTTGCTGCCTTTCTTGTCGTACACCATGTTGTGCAAGGGGATGCTCACCACCGTGCGGTTGTTGATGGTGTCCTTATAGCTGACGCTCGTGGTGTTGTTCTTGTCGAAGATGCGCACCTGCGCGTCGCAGGTCTGCTCCTGCTTCAGCTTCAGCACCAAGTATTTGTATGCCGACAGGTCGATGCCTTTGGCATAGTGCCATCCGGCCTGGCTGCTGGGACGCATCTGCAACGTATGCGTAGACGCATCGTAGCTCAGCGTGCCCGAAATCTTCTGCAGGAAGCCCTCGCCTAAGGGGAAGAAGGTGACCTTCATGTCGAACGATGCCGTCGTCTGCTGGCGGGTGAAGTCGGTGTAGACGGCCTGCACGGCTCCGGTGCCCTCGGCATTGGCAGCGATAGCACCATTGGCGTCGAAGGTGAAGATGTCGCTGCTGAAGTCGATGTCGGCCGACACCTCCTCCTTGTGGCCATCCTGGAAGATGGCGGTCACAGGCGAGATGCGCTGCCCGGGAATGGACTCCACATAGCTGCTCAAGCTGAGGCTCTTGGCGGCGAAGAACTTTTTCAGGCTGGCTGCCATCTGATAGTCGGGGTCGGCCAGCTTCTCACGCCCCATCACGTCTAAGGCCGCAAAAGCGTAGCGCTTGCCCATGATGCGATAGCCCACGGCGTTGAAGTGCCAGGGGTCTTGGCCATTGCCAGGGCATCCGAGCGACGAGATGACGTGAGCCGTGGGGATGACCTGCGGCAAGCGGTTCACCTGCGTGTTGTGGGCATAGCAGGCGCCGCCCTCTTCCTGGCGCAGCGTCTCGCCGGCAAAGAGGGGCACGGTGTCGGCGCTGAGACCAAGGTCGGAGAGCAGGTTGTTGTAAATCTTCTTCACGTTGTTGGGCCAGTTGGGGTCGCCGTTGTTCGAGCAGCCTTGGTGCAGCAGGATGCCCTTGATGACGCCCTTCTGCTGGGCTATCCTGCCCATGTCCACCAGCCGCTGGTAGGGGTTGCTGCCGTAGGCTCTGATGCGCTCGGCCTGCCACGCCTCGGCACTGGCCAGGATGCCGGCAATCTTGTCGGGCATGAAACCCTCGATGGCGATGCCGCCGATGGCTACATCCACCACGCCCACCTTCACTTCCGACGGCAGGGCGGCCACCATGGTGCGGCCGAAGTAGTCGGCCATGCCCAGGCCACCCCACGGGCTGACGATGGGCGGCGTGGCGGTATACCACTGCCCCATCGTGCGGCGGGGATTGCTGAAGTCGCAGGTGGCCAGCATTTGGAAACGGCTGTCCACATTCGTGCGGTCAACGCTCTCGGGCTGGGCGTTGCCCTCCATGTTCGACTGGCCGAAGCACAGATAGACGTAGAAATTGGGGTCAACCGACTCTTGCGCCATGGCGCAGCATGGCAGCAAAGCTAACAACAAAAGGTAAAGTGCTTTTTTCATGATTTTTTGGGTTTAAATGCTTTTGCGCGGCAAAGATAAGCAATTTTTTGAACATTCGCGCAAGAAAAAGGCAAAAGATGAGAGCCGTTCTTTTGCTGGGTTCGCATTTTTGCGTACCTTTGCACCAAATTTCCAATTTTGCAACATCACTCTGCTTTCTGATGAAGAAACTGTATATCGAAACCTACGGCTGCCAGATGAACGTGGCCGACTCGGAGGTGGTGGCCTCGGTGATGCAGATGGCGGGTTATGAGACCTGCTACAACATCGACGAAGCCGACGCCGTGCTGCTCAACACCTGCTCGGTGCGCGACAATGCCGAGCAGAAGGTGTTCCATCGCTTGGAAGCCCTGGGCGCCCTGCGCCGACAGCGGGCGGCAGCGGCGGGCACCAGGCTCATCATCGGCGTGCTGGGCTGCATGGCCGAGCGTGTGAAAGACGACCTGCTCAACAAGTATGGCGCCGACCTGGTGGCCGGGCCCGATGCCTACCTCAGTCTGCCCGACCTCATCGCACAGGCCGAGACGGGCCACAAGGCCATCAACATCGAGCTGTCGACCACCGAGACCTATCGCGACGTGGTGCCGCAGCGCGTGGGACTGGGCCACAAAATTGGGGGCTACGTCAGTATCATGCGCGGCTGCAACAACTTCTGCCATTATTGCATCGTGCCCTACACCCGGGGACGTGAGCGCAGCCGCGACGTGGACAGCATACTGCGCGAAGTGCGGGAGCTGCGCGACCGCCATTTCCACGAGGTGACGCTCTTAGGGCAGAACGTCAACTCCTATCACGCCATCCTCGACGGCGACGGCCACACCGTGGATTTCGCCCACCTGCTGCGCCTTGTGGCACAGGAGGCGCCCGAGATGCGCATACGCTTCACCACCAGCCATCCCAAAGACATGAGCGACGACACGCTGCGCGTCATCGCCGAGATGCCCAACGTGTGCCGCCACATCCACCTGCCCGTGCAGAGCGGCAGCAACCGCATCCTGCAGCTGATGAACCGCAAGTACACCCGCGAGTGGTATCTCGACCGCGTGGCTGCCATCCGACGCATCATCCCCGACTGCGGACTCTCCACCGACATCTTTGTGGGCTATCACTCTGAGACGGAGGACGACCACCAGCTGTCGCTCAGCCTGATGCGCGAGGTGGCCTACGACTCGGCCTTCATGTTCAAATACAGCGAGCGCCCGGGCACCTACGCCTCGCGCCATCTGCCCGACGACGTGCCCGAGGAGGTGAAGCTGCGCCGGCTCAACGAGCTCATCGCCCTGCAGACCGACATCTCGGCGCAGCAGAACCGCAAAGACGAGGGCAAGGTGTTCAAGGTGCTGGTGGAGGGATTCTCCAAGCGCTCGCGCGAGCAGCTCTGCGGCCGCACCGAGCAGAACAAGATGGTGGTGTTCCCCAAAAACAATTTCCACATCGGACAAACCGTCAGCGTGCGCATCACGGGCAGCACCAGCGCCACCCTGCTGGGCGACCCGCTGCCGGCAGAATGAACTTGATGTATGTTTTTCTGGGCTTAGTATTCCACGTAGGGCAGCAGACGGGTGATGGCCTCCTCGGGGAAATCGGGCGAGAGGCTTAGGTCGTGCAGGTCGCTGACGGGGCCGTAGAGTCGGCGGTAGTCGGTGATGGCGCGGGCCTGTCTGAAGTTGATGTAGGGATGGCGCTTCAGCTCGTTCAGCGACAGCGCATTGATGTTGATTCGCTGGATGACGGTGGTGCCAAGGTGGAAGAATGCTTTCGCTGACGACGGAAAATCCTCGATTTCATCGAGCTGATCCACGCTCACAAAGCCTCCCAGACGCTGGCGGTAGTCCACAATGCGGCGGGCATAATAGGGGCCGATGCCGGGCACGGTCTGTAGTTGTGCGGTGTCGGCAGTGGCCAGGTCGATGGTTTCGCCGACGGCAATCTTCACGGGGTAGCGTGGCACAAAGGTGGAGTCGCGATGGACATCGTCATGACGCGCTGCCTGACGTGACTGTTTTGGGAAGAGCGTAGAGGCAGGGCGATACTCGCGGGCTATGGTGATATAAGGCTCCAGTTCTTGATATTGACTCACGGTGAGTCCATACATTTGGGCGAAGTCCTTTTTCTCACTAAAGATACCACCTGCCTGACGATAGCGATAGATGTTGCTGACGATGCGGGGCGACAGTCCCAATTGGAGCAGTTGGATGGAGTCGGCGGTGTTGGGGTCGAAGGGTGCCAGCACCTTTTCTGTGTTCTTAAGATTGGAAGGCTTTTGTTCCTCTTCCATCCTCTCTTTATGGCTCAAGCTGTCAACATCAGCTACCGATGAAATGGGCTCTTTTTCCCCCTTCCCTCCCATCAGAGACATCACGACCAGCACTACGGCGCCCACCGCGAGCAGTGCCAGAATGACCCGACGGTCGCTCTTGTGTATATAGAAAAACTCCCTAAACATCCCTTCCTTTATCACATGATACTTCTCACCTCTCTACACCACTCCCATCTGATGCAGGAAGATGAGCAGGATGCAGGCGGGGCAGAAGAAGCGGAGGCTGAAAATGAAGAGTCCTACGAAACGCCCGCTGAGTGTGCCTTGGTTGGTGATTTCGTCGCTGATGATATGCTTAGGCACAAACCATCCCAGGAACAAGCAGGTGAGGAATCCTCCCAAGGGCAGGAAGATCTGGCCTGTGGCGAAGTCGAAGAGGTCGAAGAGCGACTTGCCGAATAGCGACAGCGTGTCGGCATCGTAGAACGACAGCGAGCAGAAGATGCCCAGGACGCAGCAGAGCGATGTGACGATGGTTGCCGCCTTCGCCCGCGACAGCTGAAATTCTTCGTGGAAGAAGGCTGTGCACACCTCGTGCAGCGAGATGAGCGAGGTGAGTGCCGCCACCGACAGCAGCAGATAGAACAGCAGAGCGATGATCTGCCCCAGCCAGGGCACCGACGAGAAGGCCTGACTGAACACGTTGGGCAGCGTGATGAACACCAGCGACGGGCCAGCGCCCACATCGCCGCCCACGCTGAACACGGCAGGGAAAATCATCAGTCCGGCCAGGATGGCGATGAGCGTGTCGATGCCCGCTATCTGGAAGGCGCTCTTCGCTAAGTGCGTGTCGCGGCTGAAGTAGCTGGCGTAGGTGCACAGGCAGCCCATGCCCAGCGAGAGCGAGTAGAACGCCTGCCCCAGGGCGCCCAGCAGCACGTTGCCGTCGACCTTCGAGAAATCGGGACTGAACAAGAACTTGAAACCCCGACTGGCGCCTGGCAGCAGACACGAGGCCACGGCGATGGTCACCAGCAGGATGAACAGCAGCGGCATCATCAGCTTCGAGGCTCGCTCGATGCCTTTCTCCACGCCGCGCACCACCACGAAATGGCTGATGAGGAAGAACAGCACCAGCCACACCAGGGGCTTCCACGGATTCGACACGAAATCGTTGAAATAGCTCGTCACATAGTCGGGCGACCCACTCACCTGTCCTGCCACGCTGGCATAGACATACTGCAGGCACCAGCCGCTCACCACACAGTAGTAGCTGGCGATGAGGAATCCGGTGAACACGCCGAAATAGCCGATGAAGCGCCACGGCCCTCGGCCAGCCAGCGTGTGGTAGGCACGGGCGGCATTGGCCTGCGCCCTGCGGCCGATGACAAACTCGCCGAGCATGCAGGGCACGCCGAGCAGCAGCACACACAATATATAACACAGAATGAAGGCTCCGCCACCGTTCTCGCCGGCCATGGTGGGGAACCGCCACACATTGCCAAGCCCCACAGCCGAGCCTGCCGTGGCCAGGATGATGCCCAGGCGGCTGCCGAAGTTGGCTCTTTCCTTGGTTGCCATGATGATGTATGTTGGTTGATGGGTGCAAAAGTACAAAAAAAGTGGGGAAGCCACAAACATTTCCTCTTTTTTGCAAGGTAAATTGAAAAAAAATGTGTAAGTTTGCAGACTGAAACAATAACTAACTAAAATCATATAGCATGAAACGAACTTTTTCTGTCGTTGCCATGGCCTTTGCCGTAGCACTCACGTCATTTGCACAGAAGCAGGGCGCCCAGCCCTCAGCAGGCTATCCCATCACGCCCGTGCCCTTCACCGCCGTAAAAGTTGCACCCGGCACCTTCTGGGGCCAGCGCCTGGAGGCCAGCCGCAACGTCACCGTGCCCCTGGCCTTCTCGAAATGCGAGAGCGAGGGCCGCTACAAGAACTTTGAGAACGCCGCCGCCCACCTGAAAGACCCCTCGAAGGTGTTCAAGGTGAACGGCGTGGGCTACAGCTTCGACGACACCGACCCCTACAAGACGCTGGAGGGCGCCGCCTATATCCTGCAGACCTATCCCGACAAGAAGCTGGAGGCCTATTGCGACAGCGTCATCGACATCATCGGCTCGGCGCAGGAACCCGACGGCTACCTCTACACCGCCCGCACACAGAACCCCGGCAACCCCCACCACTGGGCGGGCGACCGACGCTGGGTGAAGGAGGAGGACCTATCGCACGAGCTTTACAACCTGGGACACATGATTGAGGGTGCCGTGGCCTACTGGCAAGCCACCGGCAAGCGCAAGTTCCTCGACATCGCACGCCGCTATGCCGACGTGGCCTGCAAGGAGGTGGGCCCGAACCCCGGACAGATGTGCGTGGTGCCCGGCCACCAGATTGCCGAGATGGCCATGGCCCGCCTCTATCTGGCCACTGGCGAGAAGAAATACCTGGACTTTGCCAAGTTCCTGCTCGACTACCGTGGCAAGACCGAGATAAAGAACGACTACAGCCAGAGCCACAAGCCCGTCGTCATGCAAGACGAGGCCGTGGGCCACGCCGTGCGCGCCTCCTACATGTATGCCGGCATGGCCGACGTGGCCGCCCTCACCGGCGACGAGAGCTATGTGCGGGCCATCGACAACATCTGGGAGAACATCGTGCAGAAGAAGCTCTACATCACCGGCGGCATCGGCGCCACCAGCAGCGGCGAGGCCTTCGGCCGCAACTATGAGCTGCCCAACATGAGCGCCTACTGCGAGACGTGCGCCGCCATCGGCAACGTGTATGTGAACTACCGCCTGTTCCTGCTACACGGCGAGTCGAAATACTACGACGTGCTGGAGCGCACACTCTACAACGGACTCATCAGCGGCGTGAGCCTCGAGGGCAATGGCTTCTTCTATCCCAACCCCTTAGAGTCGATGGGACAGCACCAGCGTCAGGCTTGGTTTGGCTGCGCCTGCTGCCCCAGCAACATCTGCCGCTTCATCCCCTCGCTGCCGGGATATGTATATGCCGTGAAGGGAGTGAAAGGGAGTGAGAGGGACAATAGACCTGCGGTTTATGTGAACCTGTTTCTGACGAACACCTCTACGCTCAACGTCGATGGCAAGAAGGTGACGCTGAGCCAGCAGACCAACTACCCGTGGGACGGCGACATCACCATCAACGTCGACAAGACCCAGGCCGGCCCATTTGCCATGAAGATTCGCATCCCCGGCTGGCTGAAGAACAAGGTGGTGCCCTCAGACCTCTATCAGTACACCGACAACAAGCGCCTCGCCTACACCGTGAGCATCAACGGCGAGCGCGTCGACGCCAGCCAAGTGACCGCCGACGGCTACCTCACCATCGACCGCAAGTGGAAGAAGGGCGACCGCGTGCAGCTGCACTTCGACATGGAGCCGCGCACCGTGCGTGCCGACCACCGCGTGGCCGCCGACCGCGGCATGGTGGCCATCGAGCGCGGACCGATAGTGTATTGTGCCGAGCACCCCGACAACAACTTCGACGTGATGAGCGCCCTGGTGAACCAGAACCCGCAGTTCCGCCTGGGCAAGGGCGAGGTGGCTGGCACGTCGCTCGTCACACTGATGACCGATGCCCAGACGCTCGACTTCAACAAGCAGGGCAAGCTGGTGGCCACCGACCACACGCTCACCCTCATCCCCTACTATGCCTGGTGCCATCGCGGCAGCGGCAAGATGCGCGTGTGGCAGGCACAGGACCTGAGCGCCACCACGCCCGCGCAGCCCGCCACGCTGGCCAGCGAGAGCAAGGTGGGCGCCTCGATGCGTCTTCCCGCCCTCTCGTCGGTCAACGACCGTCTGGTGCCCAAGGGCGAGAGCGACCGCTCGGTGCCCTACACACATTGGTGGCCCAAGAAGGCTTCGACCGAGTGGATTAGCTACACCTTCCCACAAGAGGCCGAGGTGAGCAGCTCCACCGTGCATTGGTTCAGCGACAAGCCCTGGGGCGGATGCTCGGTGCCCAAGGCATGGCGCATCCTCTATCAGACCGCCGACGGCCAGTGGCAGCCCGTGGAGCAGCCCGATGCCTATCCCACCCACATCGGCGTGGCTAGCACGGTGAACTTCAAGCCCGTGAAGACCAAGGCCGTGCGCTTGGAGGTGACGCTGCCCGACGACGACTCGGCAGGCCTCTTCGAGTGGACGGTGAAGTAAAGAGAGATTCTTTGCGCTGCAATGCACGCCATCATCCAGTTCGTGAAAGAATGGACGCTGCCCGTGGCCATGGGGCTGGGGGCAGTGCTCTATTTGGTCTTTGCCTTCGTGCCAGCCCTCGACGGTGCCGCGCTGTTCTTCTCGCCGCTGATGGATGCCATCCTGCCGGTGTTCATGTTTCTGGTGCTCTTCGTCACGTTCTGCAAGGTCGACTTCCGCCAGATGCGCCCCGTGTGGTGGCATCTGTGGGTGCTGATGTTCAGTCTGCTCCTGGTGGGCATGGTCATGGCCACGCTGCTGCTGATGCAGCCGTCGGCGGCGGTGAAGATTCTGCTCGAGGCGCTGCTCATGTGCGTCATCGCCCCCTGCGCCACCGCCGCCGCCGTGGTGACGCAGAAGCTGGGCGGCAGCCTGGAGCAGACCACCACCTACACCTTCCTGTCGAACTTCCTCACGGTGCTCCTGGTGCCCGTGTGCTTCCCCATGATCGAGAAGGGCAGCGACGTGTCGTTCTGGGCCGCCTTCTGCAGGATTCTCTATCAGGTGATGGTGCTGCTGGTGCTGCCCATGCTGCTGGCATATATCGTGAAGCACCACCTGCACCGCCTGCACCAGCGCATCATCAGCGTGCGCGACCTGTCGTTCTATCTGTGGGGCTGCTCGCTGATGATTGTCACGGGCACCACGCTGAAGAACATCATCCACGCCCAAGCCTCGCTGCTGCTGCTCTCGGCCATCGCCCTGCTGGGGCTGCTGCTCTGCGTGGTTCAGTTTGCCGTGGGCCGCTTCATAGGCCACTACTTCCACCACACGCAGGAGGCAGGACAGGCGCTGGGGCAGAAGAACACCGCCTTCGCCATCTGGATGGCCTACACCTATCTGAACCCCTTGGCCAGCGTGGGACCCGGCTGCTATATACTGTGGCAGAACATCGTGAACTCGGTGGAGATTTGGCACCACGACAAGCACGAAGGGCGGCAATTAGGTAAAAGAGCTCAAGTTTCTCATGTTTAAGGAGTTTAGGAGTTTGGGAGTTTTCGCGGCTTTCAGCCGCTGGAGTTTAGACGTTAGTTTTGCTCGCAGCATGGTGTGCAAAGACTATCGTCCAAACTCCCAAACTCCCAAGGATAGGCTGAACTTGCGAAACTTGAAAAAAAGAGTAATTTATTCTGCTTTGTTATGAAAAAATACATTCTTTCGGTGCTGTTGGCGTCCATGGTGATGCCATCGCTGGCACAAGATTATTCGATGTCTACGGGAGGCGTGGTGACCGAGGTGACGTTCTATTCGCCCCAGATTGTACGCGTGATGAAATACCAGGCGCAGGATGCGCTGGGCAAGACCGACCCGAAGGTGGTGGTGACGATGACTCCGCAAGCGGTGAACGCCACGACGAGGGTGGGCGCCCGCGAGGACACGCTGCTGACCGACCAGATGATGGTGACCTGCAACAAGCAGTCGGGCTTGCTGGCCTTCTACCGCCGCGATGGCAGCGTGCTGATAAAGGAGCGCGCCAAGGCCGCCTTCACCAAGCGCACGCAGCACACCATCGACCCCTACAACGTGGCGCAGTCGTTCCTCCTCTCTGCCGACGAGGCCATCTACGGCTTCGGACAGGTGCAGGACGGCAGCCTGAACCACCGCAACAAGAGCTACAGCCACATGGTGCAGAACAACATGTCGGTGTGGATTCCATTCTTCCATTCCACCCGCGGCTACGGTCTCTACTGGGATTTGTATGGCCCCTGCGACTTCAGCGACAGCCGCACCGGCGGGGCCACCTTCAAGAGCGAGGGTGCCCATGCCGTCGACTACTATGTGCTGGTGGGGCGCGAGGATGATGGCGACGACGTGGTGCGGCGTGTGCGCGAGCTGACGGGCAAGGCCACGATGGTGCCGCTGTGGACGTATGGCTACTTCCAGAGCAAGGAGCGCTACAAGAGTGCGATGGAGACGCTGGGCGTGCTGCAGAAGTATCGCTCGCTGCGCGTGCCCATCGACTGCGTGGTGCAGGACTGGCAATACTGGGGCGGCAACAACCAATGGAACGCCATGGAGTTTCTGAGCCCGCAGTTCAGAAACGATTATCCGCAGATGCTCAGCGGCATGCATAGCGACGGGGCGCACCTGCTCATCTCCATCTGGGCAAACTTTGGCCGCGACACCAAGCAGTATCGGCACTACAAGGAGCACAACCAGCTGATGAAGATGGGCGATGAGGTGATGTCGGCCACCTGGCCCAACAACGAGGGGGTGGGCATCTACAGTCCCTATCAGCAGTCGGCACGCAACTACTACTGGCAATGCCTCTACGAAGGGCTGGTGAGCAAGGGCGTGGACACCTACTGGGTGGACTCCTCGGAACCCGACCACTACCAAGGTGGCGACGAATGGGAGACGACCAGCGACTTCATCGTGCTCTCGGCCGACGATGCCGACAACGCCACCCTGAATCCCCATTCGCTGGAGACCAGCCACACCTGGCGCTCCGTGCGCAATGTGTTTCCGCTGATGCATGCCAGCGGCGTGTATCAGGGACATCGCGCCCAGCATGCCGAACTGACCGACCAGAAGCGCGTGATGATTATGACGCGCTCGGGATTCCTCGGCCTGCAGCGCTATGGCGCCGGCACGTGGAGCGGCGACATCACCGCGTCGTGGGAGACGCTGGCCCGCCAGATTCCCGCCGCCCTGAACTACTCGGCTTGTGGCGTTGCCAGCTGGAACAGCGACATCGGCGGATTCTTCAACGGCAGCTATCAGGGGGCAGGGCAGGACACCTACAACGAGCTCTACTGCCGCTGGATTCAGTTTGGAGCCTTCTGCACCATCATGCGCAGCCACGGCTCGGGGGCCGACCGCGCCATCTACCAGTTTGGGAGCGAGGGCGAGAGCTACTACGACATCATCGCCCGCTACATCCGGTTGCGCTATGCCCTGCTGCCCTATATCTACAGCACGGCACGCCAGGTGTATGCCGACGACTACTCTTTTATGCGAGCCATGGGCATTGCCTATCCTGCCGATGCCGCCACCCACGAGCTGAGCGACCAGCTGATGTTTGGGCGCGACATCCTGGTGGCACCCGTGACGCAGCCGCAGGCCCTCGAGCGCAGCGTCTATCTGCCGAAGGGCGACAAGTGGACCGACGTGTGGAGCGGACAACAGCTCGACGGCGGGCAGCAGGTGAGCCGTGCTGTCAGCATGGCGCTCATGCCCCTCTACGTGCGTCAGGGAGCCATCATCCCTTGGGGGCCCGACGTGCAGTATAGCGAGCAGCACAACTGGGACAATCTGGAGATACGTGTCTATCCGGGAGCCGACGGCTCGTTCACCCTCTACGAGGACGAGCGCGACAACTACAACTACGAGCAGGGAGCATTCTCGGAGATTCCCTTCCGCTGGGACGATGCCACGCACACCCTCACCATCGGGCAGCGCAGCGGCAGCTACTCCGGCATGCTCGCCAGCCGCACCTTCCGCATCGTGCTGGTGGATGCCGCCCACCGCCTGGGACTGGGCGTGGGGCAGTCGGTACGCTTCAGCAAGGAGGTGGCCTACGCAGGACAGGAAGTGAGGGTGCAGATTGACAACAACCATCTTGTGGCCGAAGAGCAGGCAGCCGTGCAGGGCATACAGGTGGCACCGGCCGACGTGAAGCTCTATCTGGGGCAGACGCGCACCTTCACCGTTCAGGCCACGATGGCCGACGGCACCAAGCAGTTTGTCACCCTCGACGCCGAGTGCGAGAGCAGCAACCCGCAGGTGGCCTACGTGCGCGACGGGTTGATACATGCCAATGCCGAGGAGGGGCAGACGACCATCAGCGTGACCTATACCGACGGCTTGGGCAACGAGCATCATGCCACCATCAACGTGGAGGCCGCCATTCCCACCAATCTATATACATGGAAGGCCTTCGACTGGTACCGCAACAGGGTGTCTGACCGTCTTTCTGCTTCCGACATCCGCTACAGCAGCCAAGAGAACACCATCACCATCACCAAGACGGGGGCGCAGAACATCGCGCTGCGCTATATGGAGAAGAAATACCGCAAGCCGGGCATGAAGTATCTGGTGGCGGTGGCCACCGACGTGTCGAAGCGAAAGAGCGATTCGCAGCTGTGGTACATCAACGGCACATGGGTGAACATTGTCAATCCTGCCGATGTGCGCACACTAAAAGATGGGCGCATCATGGTGGCGTGGAGCATCGAGGAGAACCAGGGCTATGAGCTTACTGGCGAGACGGTGTTTGGCCTGACCAGCACCCACGCGCAAGGCACGTCGGTGGTGAGCTACGTGGGCTTCGCCTCCGACCTGAATGCTTGTGAGCAGGAGCTGAACCTTGCCGCGGGCGTAAAAGCGCCCCAAGCCCGCCGTGGTGGCACCCAGGCCATCTATGCCCTCGACGGAACACCCCGCAGCCAACTGGCCCACGGGGTGAACATTGTCGTCGGTAGCGATGGCAAGGCCGTCCTCACCTTGGCTTCACCTCTACATCGCCCTTTTTGATGAACAGGTAGTCGTGGGCGGTCTTTAGCACGTAGTAGCCTTCTATCTCGTCGTACTGGTCGGCAATGATGGTGCCCTTCTTCACGGTGGTGAACAGCGGGTAGCCCTCTGTCTGGTCGGCGTAGTCCTCGCCATAGATGGGCGTGACGTCGCGCAGGGCCACCAGCATGTTCTTGCCTGTGCCGTCGTACCAGTCTTGGTAGCCCAGGTATTTGTTGTAGGCCCAGCCGGTCACCTCGCCCACGCTCACCTTGCTCCATTTCTCACCTCGCTCGCGCAGCACGCCGTTGCCTAAGCCGTGGAAGGCGATGCCCACCTGTCCGAGGATGGTTCCATTGTTCGAGGGCTGCGACCTCACGTTCAGGAATCCGTCGTCGCTGGTGGTGAAGACCACGGTGAACACCTCGGGCTGCTTCTTCGTGGTGGTGGCAGCGGCCTGTGCGGGCTTGCCCACGACGGTGAAGGTGAAGAGGGCGTCGTTGTAGTCTACCACATACAGCATCTTGCGGTTGCCCTTCTGCTGCAGCTCCATGTATTCCACTTTGTAGGTCATGGGCAGCTTGCTGTAGACCTTGCCGGTGAGCTTGTCGAGCATGTAGAGGAACTTCTTCTCGGAAGTGAAGCCGTAGGAACAGTAGACGAAGTCGTGGTCGAGGATGAAGATGTCGTTGCTCACTAAGTAGTCGGTCTCCCACACCATGCGGTGCTGCTGCACATCATAGCAGTAGAGCTTGCTGCCCTTGCCGCCTATCTGCTCGGCATAGCTGGGACAGGCCATGTTGAACAGCAGCCAATGGTTGTCGGCATCCCAGCGCACGTCCTGCACTTCGCAGTAGCGGTTGTTGGTGATGTCGCAGAGGTTGATGGTGCTGACAGGCTTCTTGTCGCGGTTGTAGATGACCACCACGAAGTTGTAATCGTCGGCCGACATAGGCAGGCGGTAGAAGCCCAGCCATCCCGTGTCAATCTGCTCGGAGATGAACAGCTCGAGTCCTTTCGTCTCTGCCACGGGTGGCAGGTCGGTACATTGTTTCTCCACGCGCAGACGATAGATGTAGCCGTTGGGCTTGTTCTTCGTCGACACTTTCTCTTCGCCCCATTTGTTGCCGTAGCCCTTGAAGGCCACCAGACGCTGGGCACTTGCCAGGCCTACTACCATCAGTAGCGCCAGCATGCAGGATAATCGTTTCTTCATAATGTTATTTTTATTAAGCCCCCTCACCTCTCACCCCCTACAGCAGCCGCCGCGAGAAGTGGTGGACGGGATACCAGGCGGAGAGGAAGCTGACCACCATCACGGTGACGAAGACGAGCACCACGTCCCAGGGATGCACGCTGACGGGGTAGGCGTCGACGATGAACGAGCCTTGGCTCTGCCCCAGGGCGATGATGCCGAAGCGCTGCTGCAGCCAGCAGAGCAGCAACCCCACCACGATGCCCACCACGGCTCCGAAGGCGCTGATGAGCCACCCCTCGAAGAGGAAGATGCGCGATATCTGGCCGTCGCTGGCACCCAGGGCGCGCAATGTCTGCACGTCGTCGCGCTTGTCGATGATGAGCATCGAGAGACTGCCGATGATGTTGAAGCAGGCCACGATGAGGATGAACGTGAGGAAGACGTAGGCGATGAGCTTCTCGATTTTCATGATGCTGAAGGTGTCGTCCTGCTGCTCGTAGCGGTCGCGCACGTGGTATTTGGCTCCGCATATTTGGCGTATGCGGCTCTTCACGGCCTCGAAGTTGCTGCCCGGCTTCAGGCGCAGCTCCAGGCTCGAGAGCATGCCCTGCTGGTCAAAAATGCGGCGGGCGAAGCCAATGCTGGTGAGGATGTAGCTGCGGTCGTACTTGGCTTGCAGCACGCTGAACACCACGCCGGGCGAATAGAGCGAGTCGACGACGAAGCCCTCCTCGGGGGCGCTCATATCGAGCTGACCCTCGCGGCGGGGGGCATAGATATGCAGCGGTTGTTGGTAGCGGTAGCCGGTGCCCAGCTGCTCGGCCAGCCGTATTCCGGGGATGCCGTAGTGCATGTCGGCGGCGTGCAGCTCAAACGCTCCGTCGCCTTGCAGGATCTCGCGGATGCGCGTCAAGCGGTCAAAGTTGTCCTCGACGCCCTTCACGGTCACCATGGCCTGGCGCTCACCATAGACGGCCAGCGCCTGGTCTTCCACGCATTCCGTGGCCACCTCCACCTCTGGCAGCTCGCGCACCTGCACCAGCAGCGGGTCGTCGGCGGGGGCGGTCTTGCCTTCGGTGGGCGTCAGCTCTAACTGTGGGTCGAAGTTGGTGAAGAGCGTGGCCACCAAGTCGCTGAAGCCATTGAACACGCTCAGCGCCACCACCATCGCCATCGTGGCCACGGCCACACCCACGGCCGAGATGCCGCTGATGACGTTGATGACGTTGGTCGACTTCTTAGAGAAGAGGTAGCGACGGGCTACGAAGAAGGGAAAAAGCATAGCTCCTAACTCCTCAACAGTTCGTCAATGTGGTCGATGTAGTCGAGGGAGTCGTCGATGAAGAAGCGGAGCTCGGGGATGATGCGGAGCTGATGGCGCACGCGCTGGCCCAGCGTGTAGCGTATCTGGGCATTGTTCTTGTTGATGTTCTGTAGCAGTTCTTCGCCTCGCTCCGAGGGGAAGATGCTCAGGTGGGCGGTGCATACACCCAGGTCGGGGCTCACGCGAACCTGCGTCACGCTTACCATCACGCCGTGCATGCTCCGAGTCTGTTCTTGGAAAATCTGGCTCAGCTCCTTCTGTAGCAGACGTGCAATCTTGTTCTGTCGTGTCTCTTGCATATTAATAACCAAATTATTATTCTGGAAATAGATGTCCGCATTATAGCATGGCCACTATCTTACGGATATTTTCAAGGCGTTTCATGAATGAACGGTCTTGTTTGAATTGTTGCATATTATAATCAGTTTGAAGGCCTAACCAAATGTTGGCATCAGTTCCAAGGGCAGCTTCAAGTAGCAAGGCATATTCCGCGGTGACTGGTCGTTTTCCGTTCAGTATCTCATTGAATACTGTGTACGATACGCCCATTTGTTGAGCCAATTCCTTTTGGGTCATGCCACGAGCGATTATTTCATCTTTAATCATCTCACCTGGGTGAATCAACTCCGAAGAAATCATTTCGTTAGCAGTCTTTTTTGTCGCTAAGTCCTTTCTACCATTCATGGCTTTTCCTCCTTTTTTATTTATAATGATTTGATAATTCAATAATGTTGCAGATAGTAACTACAGGTTCATCAGTAGTCTGCTCTATTGTAAATTCTATTCGATACTGGTCGTTCACCTTCACCGAGAATCTTCCGTCCTTGTTGCCATGCAAAGCCTCAAAATGAAGAGACTTGAATGGAAACAAATCTTCGATGCGTCTCGCCTGAATCAGAATCTTCACAGCCTTTTGATAGCCCCTTACTATCTGAGGCTGAAACCGTAGTTTCTTCAAACCTGTCTGGCCAGTTGTGTACAGGTTTTCCAAGTAGGCTTCATTGAAAGTAACGACCATAATGCAATACTTCTACGTGTGCAGTTGTTTTACTTACAATAAATCCAGGCACCGCTCGATGAAGATGCCGCAGCAATGGTCCTTCACGTCGCGGTTGCGGTCTATCATCTGGCTCACCACGTCCATGGCGCGGCGGGTGGAGTCGGGCAGCGACTTGCCTTGGCCCAGCAGACTGCCGATGAGCACGGCCGAGAAGATGTCGCCGGTGCCATGGAACAGGCCAGGAATCTCCTCATACTGGTGGAAGAAATATTCGTTGGCATCGGCATCGTAGCCGCACACCATGTTCTTGCCCTCGATGATGCAGCTGGTGATGATGGTGGAGTGTGCGCCCAGCATGATGATGCTGTCGAGCAGGCGGCGGGCCTCGTCGCGCGAGATGCCCTCACGCCTGAAGGGCACGCCGCAGAGGTAGCACGCCTCGGTGTAGTTGGGCTTGGCCAGATGTGCCACGCCCACCATGCGGCGCATCAGCACCACCTGCTGCTGCGTGATGCCGTTGTAGAGGCGGCCGCCGTCGCCCATCACGGGGTCTACGAAGATGATGCAGCCCTGCTCAGCCTGTTCGCGACAGTAGGCCTGCACCAGCTCGGCCTGTTGGGGGTTGAACATCAGACCTGTGCTGATGGCGTCGAAATGGAATCCCAGCCGCTGCCAGATGGGAAACGTGCGCTGCATGTATTCGGTGGTGTCCATCTGCGTGAACTCGCCGTAGTCGAGCGTGTTCGACACCAGCGCCGTGGGCATGCAGAAGGCGGGGATGCCCATATAGCTCAGCACGGGCAGCATGGCCGCCATGCCCACCTTGCCATAGCCGGCAATGTCGTTGATGAGGAGTATCTGCTTCAAGACTGTAGAATAGAAAGACTTTAGACTTTAGCTTGAATTATTTGTGGAGTTGCAGGAGTTGTAGGATTTCAGACTGGAGTTGTAGGAGTTCAGACAATAGTTCCGCATCTGACAACAAAACTATCGTCTGAACTCCTGCAACTCCTGCAACTCCTGCAACTCCAAATCATTTCAATGTAGGTTAGCCGACTGACCTCAGGTTCTTCTCCAACTGCTGCGTGGAGCTGGCCCCCACGAGTACGCTGGTGACGCCGCGCTGCTGCAGAATCCAGCGCAGGGCGTGCTCGGCCAGCGTCTGGCCCTGGGCCTGTGCCTCGTCGTTCCATTGGCGCAGCTGGGCCAGCAGTTCGGGGGTGAGCATGCTCTCCTTGAGGAACTT